>OGPX01002190.1_pt1 | contig 11577 bp, 8 predicted proteins | sample 1553101 | NCBI WGS metagenome assembly OGPX01 (sample SAMEA2579964, study PRJEB22360) | human gut metagenome | biome: human gut; feature: human-associated habitat; material: faeces | place: Denmark | collected 2008/2010
ATATTCTGCCACCTTCGGCGGATTTTCAATCACGGATGTCATAAGAGCCGCCATATATTCAACAGGATAATAATATTTTAAATAAGCCGTCTGATATGCTACAACCGCATATGCTGCAGCATGTGACTTATTAAAAGCATAGCTTGTAAAATCAATCATCTCATCATATATATGATTTGCCGTTTTCTCATCAATTCCACGTGAAATACATCCCGGAACACCTTCTTCTTCATTGCCGTACACAAAATTCTGACGCTCTTTCTCCATAACAGCTGCTTTCTTTTTAGCCATTGCACGGCGCACAAGATCGCTTCGTCCAAGCGTATAGCCTGCAAGATCACGAACAATCTGCATAACCTGCTCCTGATACACTATACATCCATACGTAGCTTCAAGAATCGGCTTTAACTGTGGGCATTCGTATGTGATTTTTTACGGATTATTTTTTCCCTCTAAATATCTCGGAATAAAATCCATAGGACCTGGGCGATATAGAGAAATTCCAGCGATAATATCCTCAAGACTGTCTGGCTTTAACTCCTTCATGAAGTTTTTCATTCCTGCACTCTCAAGCTGGAAAATACCTTCACAATGACCTGTTCCAATTGAGGCAAGTACCTGTGAATCATTCATATCAATGTTACTGATATCTAATGCAATGCCCTGACTTCGCTTCACATTATTTACTGCATTTTGTATAACTGTAAGCGTCCTAAGTCCCAGAAAATCCATTTTTAAAAGACCTAGCTCTTCTAAGGCTGTCATAGTGTACTGTGTGACAACTGCACCATCGCTTCCTCTTGAGAGCGGCACATATTCATCTACGGCACGCTGGCTTATGACAACTCCAGCCGCATGCATTGATGTATGACGCGGAAGACCTTCAAGCCTCTTTGAGAGATCAATAAGTTTTTTAACCTGCGGATCGCTGTCATAATGAGACCGAAGCTCTGGGTTGACATTTAATGCACGGTCAATTGTCATATTTAATTCAGCCGGAATAAGCTTAGCAATCATATCGCAAAGCGAGTATGGCAAATCAAGTGCACGTCCAACATCGCGGATACAGTTTTTGGCAGCAAGCGTACCAAATGTAACAATCTGAACGACCTGATCTTTGCCATACTTTTCTACAACGTAGTCAATTACTTCCTGACGGCGCTCGAAGCAAAAGTCTACATCAATATCTGGCATAGATACACGCTCTGGATTTAAAAAACGCTCAAACAGAAGCTGATAGCGAAGCGGCTCAATATCTGTTATCTCCAAACTGTAGGCAACTACACTTCCTGCTGCTGAACCTCGTCCCGGACCAACCATTATATCTTTTGATTTTGCGAAATGAATAAAATCCCACACAATCAAAAAGTAGTCAACATAGCCCATCTTTTTTATAACACCAAGCTCATAGTCAAGACGTTTTTCTACCTGTGATGCCTGCTCATCATAACGGCGCACCAATCCTTCACGGCAAAGCTTCTCAAGATACTGTTCTGATGTGTAGCCATCCGGCACAGAAAACTTTGGAAGCTTTGTCTTTCCAAACTCAATCTCAACATTACATCTGTCTGCAATTTTTGCTGTATTGTCAATCGCCTGCTGTGCATAACGAAACAGATCACGCATTTCCTGCTCAGATTTTAAATAATATTGGCCTCCCGTGTAGCGCATGCGGTTCTCATCGTTTACCTTTTTTCCAGTCTGTATACATAAAAGTACATCATGAGGCTCTGCGTCTTCTGCATTTATATAATGAATATCATTTGTTGCTACAAGCTCAATCCCTGTCTCCTCACTCATACGAAGAAGTGCCTGATTAACAGTTGCCTGTGCACTGATTCCATGATCCTGCAGTTCTAAAAAGAAATTTCCCTTTCCAAAAATTTTCTCATAGGAAAGCGCTGCTTTTTTTGCGTCCTCATAAAGACCTCTTGTGACATTTCTTGCCACCTCACCTGCCAGACATGCACTTAGTGCAATTATGCCCTCATGATATTTTTCAAGAAGTTCTTTATCTACACGCGGCTTATAATAATAGCCTTCCGTAAAACCTCTTGAAACAATCTTCATCAGGTTATGATAGCCTGTATCATTTTCTGCTAACAGCACCAGATGATAATAACGATCATCTCCCTGTCCGCCTGCTTCTCTGTCAAATCTTGATTCCGGTGCCACATAAACCTCACAGCCTATAATGGGCTTTATACCTGCATTAACTGCTGCTTTATAAAAATCAATCACGCCGTACATGACGCCGTGATCTGTAATCGCCAGGGACTGCATCCCCAGCTCTTTTGCTCTGTCAATTAATTCCTTTATCTTACATGAGCCGTCGAGCAGACTATACTCTGTATGCACATGAAGATGTGTAAATGCCATAGAAGCCTCCTTCTTTTGTGGTCAATTCTCATCACAATTCCTGCTCACGAGATTCTCCTTTTAAAGATCACGCGAACTATAACATATTTTATCATTTTTCCGTGCGAAAAGCAAACATTAGTTGCAAAGCGCCAATTGACAATAGACTTTTCCTTTCGTTTATGCTATACTCGTACAAAAGCGTTTACGCAAATTTTCAGCTGCAGCAGTGTTACAGCAAAGAGAAAGGTACAGGTACTCATATGGAGCAAAACAATATTTCTGAGCAGGAAAATGACCTGCAAACGAATGAAAAAAAAGACAGTAAGAAAACGGATGAAAAAGAATCAACAGCAAAAAATATTCTTGAATATGTGATCAGCATAGGCATTGCCATTGTTGCTGCACTTTTGATTAACAATTTTATTCTGTTAAATGCAAAGGTGCCATCTGGCTCAATGGAAAACACAATCATGACTGGTGATCGATTGTTCGGTTTTCGTCTTTCTTATCTTATGGAGGATCCAAAGCGTGGTGACATAGTAATCTTTAAGTATCCTGACAACGAATCTATAAACTACATCAAGCGAATCATTGGACTTCCAGGTGAGACTGTCACAATAAAAGACAGCAAGGTATATATAAATGACTCCACTACTCCATTAAAAGAGGATTATTTGAAAGAGGAATGGGTTATCGCAAACGACGGTATGCAGTTTCAGGTTCCCGAGGGCTGCTATTTTATGATGGGTGATAACAGAAATAACTCAAAAGATTCGCGATACTGGAATAATACTTATGTTGCACGTGACAAAATTCTGGCAAAAGCAATCTTTCGATATTGGGGCGGCTTTAAACTCCTAACAAATACTGCTGATTATGAATAAAAACAAGAAAACCGTGTGGGCAGTGATGCTCACACGGCTTTTTTTATCAGAATTATTATTTATGCTCTTGCATTGATAACTGCTCTTCCTGTCAGATATGCCTCGATCTTAGCTACAGCGTCTTCCTCATCTGAACCATCTGCATGTACAGTAACAGACTCACCTGCACGAAGTCCTAATGTCATCAGTCCCATAATGCTCTTTGCATTTACTTTCTTGTTTCCACTCTCTACGTAAATGCTGCTGTTGTACTGATTTGCCACTTGAACGAGAACAGCCACCGGGCGTACTTCTAGTCCTGCTGGAATCTCTACTGTAATTGTCTTTGTTATCATAATCTTCCTCCTTTTTCTCTCATCTGATACGCTAATGCCTTTAGTTTCTTAAAACGATGGTTAACACCTGATTTACTTACTGGCGGGTCCATCATTTTTCCCAGTTCTGTCAGAGAGGCGTCTGGTTTTTCAAGACGCAGACGTGCGGCCTGTCTTAAATTTTCAGGTAAGCTCTCCAGGCCGTAATATTCACTGATATATTCAATATCTCTAACTTGCTCCAATGAGGCATTTGCCGTTTTATTCAGATTGGCAGCCTCACAATTTACTTTGCGGTTCACACTGTTGCGGACATCCTTTAGAATGCGAATGTTTTCAAAATTCATTCTGGCTTTTGGTGCTTCCATCAAACTTAACAGATCTCCGATTTGCTCTCCTTCTTTTGCATAAACTACATGATACTTTTTTCGTACCACTAGTAAAAGTCCTTGAGGCTTTCCTGGCTTGGGATAAGGATCGCGGCGTCGGCCCCTTCTTCTGCGATCCGCCGCATCGCCTCGCGCATCAATCCGGAGGCCAGGCCCCGGCCCCGGTAGTCGGGGTCGGTCGCCACGCCGTAGATGTAGGTCGTGCGCCCCAGCTCGCTTTCGAACGGGATCAGGTGCAGCATGGCCGCCAGACGGCCGTCCTCTTCGGCGGCGAGCATCCGCTTGCGGCTGTAATGGCCGATCAGGAAGGAGTCGATGAAGGTTTCTTCGTCTCCGAAGCACTTTATCCAGAGCCGTTTGCAGGCTATTTCGTCGGGGTAGAGGCAGAGGGCCGTATATTTCTTCTCGAGGAATGCCGGATGGTAGGAGAGCTTGGCCTGCCGTAGTCCCGGAATACCCAGGTCCTCTTCGCGGTCGATGAGCGTGTATTGCTCGGGCAGGTGCGCCACGAACTCCCGGTTGATGATGGTGAAAGCCCCGTCGTATTCGGTGTCGGCCTTTTCGACATGAACACAGAACGTATGGTCGTTGATCGGTGAGCCGTAAGTGAAAGCGACGAGTTTATCACCGACGTAGATGCAGCCACCGATAAGTCCCAGCCGGTCGAAATGGGCGAAAGCCCGCTGCATGGCCCGCTGTTCGGCCGACAGCTCGCCCGTATGTCCGCTGCGGGTCTTGCGCCATTCGGCTTCCAGACGCATGCACTCCGCAGCATGGTCGCGGGTCATAGGCTCGTAGCGGTATTCGTATTCCGCCTCGAAGCGGTTGATGTGGTTGCGTTTGGATTGGTATTTCCGGCCAGGAAGGTCGCGCAGGTCCGAAGCGTTGTATACATAGTCTTCCAGATTGCGGTCGGAGGCGAAAGCGAACTGGCAGTGGCCTACACTGCGGAGTTTTTCGAGCCCTTCAGGTGTCATGTCGATGATCCGAAGCCGTTGTCCGGCAGCGAGTATATCCTCCTCCAGATGCCGCAGGACGGGGGTGAAATCTCCTGCGCCGACAGGCTGCATGTAGCCGATCCGGTCGCTGCCCCCGATCTGGAAGCGGATGACCAGAAAGCCGTCCACTACGCTCCAGGCGGTTTTGAACTGGAATTGCCAGCAAAACATGTTGGCGAACGCCAGGTCGCAGTTCGCCGGGGCGTAAGGCAATGTGAAGGATTCGATTTCGGCCTTGTCTTCGATCGTAATGGGTTTGAAGGTAATCATAAATTGTCTTCTACGGTGTAATTTTTGGCTTCCACATGCCCGTAATACTGTTGAATCAGGGCCTTGAGCCGATTTTCGACCGACGCGGTCTGTTCCCGGTCCGAAGTCTCGTTTCGGAACGTCGCGCCGGTCATCCATTCCTCGTCGAACGAGAAGAGCGCTTCGTCCGTTACGACCCGGAATTCCGAATCGTACATCACGGCCCACGGTTCGCGGTCGGGTTCGTTCAGAATGTCGCGTCCGAATGCGAAATAGGGTTCCCGGTTTCCCAACAGTCCCAGCAGGGTCGGCATGATGTCGATCTGCTGCACGGTCTGTGCCAGAAATTGCGGTGCGAGTGCGCCGTCGGGGGTGTGGATGAATCCGACGATGTGGTAGTTGCCGGGATAGGAGCGGGTTTCCTCTGCCATTTTCTCCGAGGAAACGTGGTCCGCGACGAAGACGAAGATTGTCCTGCGGAACCACTCTTCGTCCTTGAAACGGCGGTAGAAGTTGCGGAAGGCGAGATCTTCGTAGGCTACGGGTTTGTGTATTTTGGTCGTTCCCGCCGGCAGCTTGTCGGCGTATTGCTCGGGCACGACGAAGGGATGGTGCGACGAGAGGGTAAACAGCGTGGCGAAGAAAGGTTCCTGCATTTTCGAGAGCTCTTCGCCCGTGAATTGCAGGAACGGTTCGTCCCAGATACCCCAGTAACCGTCGAAATCCTCCGTGCCGTGTGCCGCTTCGTAATCCTCGCGGCTCAGGAGCCGATCGATGCCGGCGCTGCGGGCGTAGGCTCCGAAACCCATCGAACCGCGCTCCGAACCGCAGAAGAAGGCGGTTCGGTAGCCTTTGTCGCGGAGTATCTGCGGCAGTTGGCGGCTTTTGCCCAGCGACTGGGGCATCAGCACGAAAGGCTGTTTGAAGGAGGGGATGCTGCCCAGTACGGCGGGCATGGCCTGGATCGAGCGGGTGCCGTTGGCGTACATCTGTCCGAAACAGAGGCTTTGCCGCATGAGCGAGTCGAGGAACGGCGTATAGCCCGGTTGCGTGCCGTTGCCGTACAATTCGGGTTTGAGGTAGGCCGAATGTTCGGCTGACATGCTTTCCAGAATGAAAACCATCACGTTGCGCCCTTCGAGGTTCACGGCCGAAGAGTCGGGGCGGTGGGTCGGGGTGAAATATTCGTCCAGTTTTTCGGGCGAAAAGTAGCGGGTGTATTTGACCGATCCGCCGCTGCCGATGGTCCGCAGAATGCAGAAGGGGTTGCTCAGGATCAGGTTGGCCTTTTCGCTGGTCGAGGCGTAGAGCGTGGCGTTCGAGAGGGTGATCGGGCGGGTCATGCGCGTTACGCCGCCCCGCATGCCGGCGATGCCGAGCAGAATGGCGATCACCAGCAGTCCCGTATTGACCGAGTAATAAACCCAGCCCTCGCGCAGGGGCGATCGGGGTGTGATCTTGCGTCCGTAACCCCAAACGAACAGCCAGATGAGGACTGCGCCGACGAGGAGCAGGTACCAGTTTTCGGCGGCGAATTTCAGCACGAGCTGTGCCGAATTGGAGTTGTCGGTGAAGAAGATTTCGTCGGAGGTGAAACGCTTCTGCGTGTAGCGGAAATAGACGCAATCGGCCAGGTTTACGGCCACGATCAGCAGCGAATTGATCACCGCATAGTACCAGAAGAGAATACGCCGATACCAGCTCCGCTCCCGGAAATGGAACGGCAGCAGCGAGAGGACGATGAAAAGCAGATTGGCGTAGAGAACCGATACGGTGTCGAACTTCAGCCCCCCCCCCGCCAATGTCAGGACCTCCTGCCAACCCAGGGGGCCGATCAGGGCGTAGTTGTAGCAGTAAAAGACGATTCGGCAGAGCAGCAGGACGATGTAGAGCAGGACGATGCGCCGCAGGAGCATGCCCGGATTACTATGTAGCCAGCGTTCCACCTTAGCAGGCTTTTAACGACATGTCGAGCGATTTGATCTGGTGCGTCAGGGCGCCGACCGATATGAAGTCCACGCCTGTTTCGGCGTATTCGCGCAGCGTGTCGAGCGTGATGCCGCCGCTCGACTCCGTTTCGCAGCGTCCGGCGACCTTCGCGACGGCCTGCCGCGTCAGCTCCGGGGTGAAATTGTCGAACATGATGCGGTCCACGCCTCCTGCGGCGAACACTTCGTCGATGTCTTCGAGCGAACGCACTTCGCATTCGATCGGAATGTTCTTGCCTTTTGCCTTGAGATAGGTTTTGGCTCCTTCGATGGCCGGGCGGATGCCGCCTGCAAAGTCTATGTGGTTGTCCTTCAGCAGAATCATGTCGAACAGTCCCATGCGGTGATTCTCACCGCCGCCGATCTTGACGGCCATCTTGTCCAATACGCGCATGCCCGGGGTGGTTTTGCGCGTGTCGAGAACTTTGGTATGCAGGTCTTTGATCTTGTCGGCATAGACGGCTGTCTGGGTCGCCACGCCGCTCATGCGCTGCATGATGTTCAGCAGGATGCGTTCGGCTTGCAGCAGGGACTGGAGCCGTCCCGAAACGTAGAAGGCCACGTCGCCCGGCTTCACGCGGTCGCCGTCGCGGAGGATCTGTTCGAATTGCATGTCGGGGTCCAGGCGTCGAAGCACCAGTTGTGCGATTTCGATGCCCGCGAGAATACCCTCCTGTTTGCAGAGCAAGCGCATGCGGCCTTTTTCCGTCGCGGGGATGCAGCAGAGCGAAGTGTGGTCGCCGTCGCCGATGTCTTCGCGGATGGCCAGTTCGATGAGCGCATCGACGAAAGGTTTGTATTCGGGTTTCATATTTTTTCGGTTTTTATGGGTGAAACGAATCGTTTCGTTCGGCAGGGCCGGACGAATGTCTGAAGAGAGAACGGTAACCGTGCGTTTGGCCCGCAAAGATTACCGCTCCGCTCCGGCACCCACAAAAATACGAAAAATAATTGCCATTTTTCAGGAAAAATATTAATTATATGTCGGTTTTGTGATCCGGACAAATGGTAATTCTTGTATTTATAAGTGTTTTTTCAAAAAAATACACCATTATTCGACGTTCGTAATATCAAATCCACGGCTTCCAATGCTTTGTTGACGGTGCGCTTCAGATTTCGATCGGTATGCGGATTGGCATAAATTCGTCGAGAATCTGATTTCTTCCGATGGAGGGGGACTCCTTGCCGTATATGTCGGTGATGAAGAATTTTCAACGACATGTACTCCGGGTACGGAATACGTGATTTATGGATTTGCGTATGATGATCTGGAGGTTCGGTCGGATATATCGTTTTTCCGTGCTTCTTCGTTGTCCTTCTCGTCCGTGTCGTCGCCTTCCCAGTCGAACGGCGGGAAATCGCGTCGTTCACCCAGCGAGAAGCGGGTGTAGGTGATCGGCAGCTTCCGTTCGAGGAACATCTGTTCGTAGGCGGTCTTGACCGAGAGTATTTCGTCCGCGAACCCCGAGCCGTAGATGTCGTTGTTGGCCACGTCGCAGGGCAGACCGAACCGTTCGATCACGGCTTGCGTGTAGGCGTAGAGGTGTTGCGAGTCGGTCTTGAGGTTGATTCGTCCGCCGGGAACCTGCATCTGTGCGTACTGGCCCAGGAAGAGGGGTGAGGTGAGCCGTTTCTTGGCCCGGCGCGATTTGAGCTGCGGATCGGGGAAGGTGATCCAGATCTCATCGACCTCTCCTTCGGCGAAGAAGGAGGCGATCATTTCGATGCGGGTACGCAGAAAACCGACGTTGCGCATTTGCCGTTCCGTGGCGGTTTTGGCTCCGCGCCACATGCGGGCACCCTTGATGTCGATACCGATGAAGTTGCGGTTGGGGTCGCGCTCCGCGAGTGCGACGGTGTATTCGCCCTTGCCGCAGCCCAGTTCGAGTACGATCGGACGGTCGTTATGGAAAAAGTCGCTGTGCCAATGTCCTTTGAGCGGATGGTCGCGGCGGAAGGCCTCCTCGAAGGCGGGTTGTACGAAACATTCGAACGTGAGGTTCTCCGCAAAGCGTCTGAGTTTGTCTTTGCCCATCTGTTTTTATTCGCTTTTTTGCTGGTTGATGCCGATGGCTTCCACGCCCCGGACCGGCATCGCCGGGGTGAAAGCCATCCTGTAAATGCCGCTGTCGGGAAAAATTACGTGCCGACGATAGGGAACCGACGCTTCCTCCGCGAGGGCTGCCGGGTGCCTGCGGGGAGGAAGGCCCAGCGTGTAGGATTCCTCGAAAACCAGGGAGTCGGGCGAAATGGTCCGTATCGTCAGCCGCAGCGTGTCGTCCCGAAAGGAGTCGTTGTAACGCACGACGATGTATAGGTCGCGCGGGGTCACGGTATCCGCGTTCGGAATTTCGATTTCGGCACTTTCGCTCCACGTGCCGCCCCCGGTATCGGTTACGACCGTCTGATGCGGCGAAAGGCAGCTCGTAACGAGCATTCCGGCGATCGCTATGATACTCCGCAGGTACATTACGAGTCGTTATTGCTCTTTTTTCGGCGGTTCGGGTTGTGCTGTCTCTCCGTTTCCGCCTTCCCGACGGTTGCCTTCACGACGGTTGCGTCCTCCGCGTCCCCGAGGACGGCGGCGGGCACCGTTCTGTCCCTCTTCGCCCGGAGATTGGGAGTGTGTCGGAGTCGGATCGGTTTCGGAGCCGTTTTGTCCCGGACGGTTTTCGGAACGAGAACGCTCCGAACGACGTTCCCCGCGCTGTTCGCTGCGAGAGCCCTGACCGTTGCCGCGTTCACCGTTCTGTTCGCCGGAGGTGTTCCCGCGTTCGGTGCGCTGTTCGTTTTTCTGGGTGCTCTGTCCGTTGCGCGACCCGTTCCGGTCGCTGTTGCGTGGGTTGCGCGGTTCGCCCTGACCGTTATTCCTTTCTCCGCGCGATTCGCGGCTTTCGCCTTGTCCGTTTCGATTATTCCGTTCACGGCGGTCGCGTTTTTCGCGGCGTTCACTCCGGTTGGCAGCGGGTTCCTGTTTTTCGTCCTTGCGGGATTCCGAAACGGCGGCCGCTTCTGCGGCGCTTCCGCTGCGGGCACCGTTGTTCCGGTTCTCGCGTTCCTCTGCCCGGTCGCTGCGGCGTCGGTTGCGGCCCTTGCGTTTGGAGCCGTTGCCGTCGAAGCGTGTGATGCTGTCCTCCTCCGAGCGATAGGTCGGTTCTTCGAACTTCTCCCGTTGTGGTTGCTCCGCCGACAGCTGATCGACCTTCTTGCCGGCGCGGTTCAGCGCTATGATCTCCTTGACGCGGGCGACGGGAAGCGTCACCACGTTGGTCATCGTATCCTTGCTGCTGCTGAAGGACATGGTACCGGCCAGGATGTCGGTTTTGACCAGGTAATATTCGCCGTCGAGAGCCTGGAGCGGTTCCCGCAGACGGGGGAACTCCTTGCGGGCGTCCACGTAGGTGTCGTATTCGTAGGCGAGGCAGCACTTGAGTTTCGAGCACTGTCCGGCCAGTTTTTGGGGGTTGAGGGAGATCTCCTGCATACGGGCCGAGTTGGTCGTCACACTCGAGAAATTCGAGATCCACGATGCGCAACACAGTTCGCGGCCGCAGGCTCCGATGCCGCCGATGCGTCCCGCTTCCTGGCGGGCGCCGATCTGTTTCATTTCGATGCGGATGTGAAACCGTTCGGCGAAGACCTTGATTAGCTCGCGGAAATCCACGCGCTCGTCGGCGATGTAGTAGAAGATCGCCTTGATCTTGTCGCCTTGGTACTCCACGTCGCCGATTTTCATATTGAGTCCCATTTCGGCGGCGATCTGGCGTGCGGTGATCATCGTTTCGTGCTCCAGAGCGATGGCCTCCTGCCAGCGTTCGATGTCGTAGGGTTTGGCCTTGCGGTAAATCTTCTTGAATTCGCCGTTGTAGGGGTTGAAACCCACGCGGCGCATTTGGCGGGCTACCATGTCGCCCGTCAGGGAGACGATGCCGATGTCGTGTCCCGGCGAAGCTTCCACAGCGACGATGTCGCCCCGTTCCAGCGGCAGATTATTGACGTTTTGGTAGTAGGAGCGCCGGGTGTTCTTGAAGCGCACTTCGAAAATATCGGTCGGCGTGTGTTGCGGGTATTGCTCCAGCCAGGCTGTTTCGTGCAGTTTGTAGCAACCCTCGCAAGGCTTGGCTGCGACCCCTTCGGGGGCGTAGTAGAACGTGCAGCCGCGACCGATTTCGGGCTTGGGCGCTTTCGTATATGGTTTGGTGTTATCCATTGGAGTCATAAATTTCGGTAAAGATAGTGAAATCCGGGAGCAATGCCAAATTTATTCGGCTGAGACTCCGGCATATTCCCGCCGGGCGGATGTGCGTCGCTGCCGGGAAGCGGAGATCCCGGATTATCGGATGCCGGCCTTCCAGCGCCGGATATCGCGGCGGTAGCGGACGATCAGCAGTACA
>OGPX01002197.1_pt1 | contig 11561 bp, 7 predicted proteins | sample 1553101 | NCBI WGS metagenome assembly OGPX01 (sample SAMEA2579964, study PRJEB22360) | human gut metagenome | biome: human gut; feature: human-associated habitat; material: faeces | place: Denmark | collected 2008/2010
TTACATCCGGGTGTACCACCCCTCTTCACCCGGATGTAAAGGGTGGCAACATGGGGGTGTCTGGCAACTAAAGTGCCTTGCCAGACAATGAAAACCGCCTGGTTTGGTAAAAAACAAAACAGTTTCTTAATTTAGGAAGCATAATTGCGTAGTAATTAAAAAACTTCGTATTTTTGTATCGGAAGTATGAGAGTGAAAAAGAAAATATACCAATATGTGATGCTGCTTGTTAGTATCGTGATGCTTATGTCGGTAGTCGTACCGCACCATCACCATAGTAACGGGTTGCCTTGCTATAAATCACTTTCAGCCGAGGCGGCTCATGGTGGGCATGGAAGTTCCGAATCACATGATTGCGGATGCAACGTGCATAACATCGCACTCTACACTTCCATTTTCTCGCATGTGACGGATGGAAACGTGAATCAGTTTCTTTTCCCTTTGCTTGTATTGTTTGATTATATAAACCCTCCTGTTCCGGTCTTTTACAAGCTCTTGTTCGAGAATGACCGGGCCTACTACATCGAGTCCCTGCATGATACGTGGATTGTTTCTGCGTCAGGGCTTCGTGCGCCTCCGTATGAATTTGATTTATAATTTATGATTTATGATTTATGTGTTGATGATATAAATCATAAATCATGAACCTTCTTTTATTCATAACTCATAAATCAAAATTCATACATCATAATGAAAAAAATATATTTAGTGTGGGTGATTTTCGCCTACATCCTGGCAGGTTGCAATGGCAATACTGCGGCACATGGAGAGCATGAACATGAAGCCCACGAACACGAAGAAGGACACGACCACGATCACGAAGGGCATGACCATGAACATGAGGAACATGATCATGAACATGAAGAGGCCGGAGAAGGACATGCCGGTGAAATTTCGTTTAAGAAAGCATTGGCGGAAGCAGTCGGATTGCAGACGTCTAAGGTTGAGCCGGGTGTTTTTACCGATGTGATCAAAACAAGCGGGCGGGTGATGGCTGCGCAGGGAGAGGAGTCGACTGTGGTGGCTACGGTTCCCGGTGTGGTAACATTCGGCAACCTGTCATTTGTCGATGGAACGGCTGTTCGCAAGGGACAGGCTATTCTGAGTCTTGCTTCGAGCAGTTTGTCTGACGGTAATGTGGCGGCTAAAGCCAAATATGCGTATGAGAATGCAAAGAAAGAATATGAACGTATGGAAACCCTGGTAGGGGATAAGATCGTTTCTGCCAAAGATTTTGAACAGGCACGTCTGAATTACGAGAATGCGAAGGTGGCTTGGGAAGCGGTAGCAGGAAAACAGACTGCTAACGGTGTGTCGGTTGTTTCGCCAATAAACGGTTATCTGAAAAACTTGCAAGTGAAAGAGTGTGACGGTAGGCCAGCCGTTGGCCACGATTTCGCAGAATAGCCGCCTGGTGTTGCGTGCGGAGGTTTCAGAGAAATATTACAACTACTTGCCATCTATACAGTCCGCTAATTTCCGTACGCCGTACGATAACGTGACTTATAAACTGTCCGATCTGTGTGGACGTCTGCTTTCTTATGGCAAGGCCTCCGATACTAACTCTTTTTATGTTCCGGTTACATTCGAGTTTGATAATAAGGGAGTTATTATTCCCGGCTCGTTTGTCGAGATCTATCTGCTTACGGCTCCGATGCAGAATGTTATCAGTGTCCCTGTTTCCGCCCTTATCGAGGAGCAGGGTGTTTATTCAGTCTTTGTTCGCGTGCATGAAGAAGCCTATAAAAAGGTTCCTGTGACATTAGGTGCCGACAACGGCTCCGAAGTCCAGATATTGAGCGGCCTGAATGCAGGTGACGAAGTTGTGACGGTCGGTGCTTACCAGATCAAGCTGGCTTCTGCTTCTAATGCAATTCCCGCACATACACATAATCATTAATGAATTGACAATTAAAAAAGATTATGCTGAATAAGATAATATATTACTCGCTGCATAACAGGTTGGTTGTATTGATCTGTTCCCTGCTGCTGATGATTGCCGGTACGTATACCGCTTTCCATACAGATGTGGATGTGTTCCCGGATTTGAATGCGCCGACCGTTGTCATTATGACGGAGGCAAACGGTATGGCGCCAGAAGAGGTAGAACGTCTGGTTACTTTTCCGGTAGAGACGGCTGTGAATGGTGCGATGGATGTGCGCCGTGTCCGTTCGTCTTCTACGACAGGTTTTTCTGTCGTGTGGGTTGAATTCGATTGGGGAACGGATATTTACCGGGCCCGTCAGATCGTTTCCGAAAAGTTGGCTGTCGTCAGTGAGAGCCTGCCGGAGAATGTCGGGAAACCGACGCTGGGCCCGCAGTCTTCCATTTTAGGGGAAATGATGATTATCGGGCTGACGGTTGATGATAGTAAGAGTGGTTCACGAATCGCCCCTACAACCCAAATGGACTTGCGTACGATTGCCGACTGGACCATCCGTCCGCGATTACTCTCGACGGGAGGAGTGGCACAGGTTGCCGTGATTGGTGGCGATATCAAGGAGTACCAGATATTGCTTGATCCCACCCGCATGAAGCACTACGGTGTAAGCTTGGGTGAAGTACTGGCCGTTACCCGCAACATGAACCGGAATGCCAATGGTGGTGTCCTTTATGAATATGATAACGAATACATCATCAGGGGTGTTCTTTCTACTGCGAATGCCGAGGAGATCGGAAAGGGAGTTGTCAAGATTGTCGGAGATTTCCCCGTTTTATTGGAAAATATCGCAACAGTGAAGATTGGCAGCAAGAGTCCGAAGGTCGGAACTGCTTCCGAACGGGCGAAACCTGCCGTGTTGATTACGGTCACGAAACAGCCGAACACCAGTACGATCGACTTGACGGAAAAGTTAGACGCGATTATGGCAGACTTGCAGAAGAACCTGCCTGCTGATGTGCACGTTTCGACCGACATATTCCGTCAGAGCCGCTTTATTGACAGCTCTATTGATAATGTGAAGAACAGTCTGTTCGAAGGCAGTTTCTTTGTTGTTATTGTTCTGTTCCTGTTCCTGATGAATATCCGTACAACGGTGATTTCGCTGGTTGCCTTGCCTCTTTCCTTGTTAGTTTCCATACTGACATTGCATTATATGGGATTGACTATTAATACCATGAGTTTGGGAGGAATGGCGATTGCTATCGGTTCGTTGGTCGATGATGCGATTGTTGATGTGGAGAATGTATATAAACGGATACGGGAAAATCATTTGTTGCCTTCCGATCAGCAACGTTCCATTTTGGAAGTCGTGTTCGATGCATCTCGCGAAGTACGTATGCCGATTTTGAATTCGACGCTCATTATTGTGGTCAGCTTCGTGCCCCTTTTCTTCCTGAGCGGGATGGAAGGGCGTATGCTGGTGCCGCTGGGGATCGCCTTTATTGTTGCGCTGTTTGCCTCTACGGTCGTGGCGTTGACATTGACCCCCGTGTTGTGCAGCTACCTGTTGAACCGGAAGTCTACAGACAAGAAAGTAGAGAAGGAGGCATGGGTGGCCCGCAAGTTGAAAGAATTGTATGGCAAAGCCTTGAATGGAGCATTGGCACATAAAAATATGGTGTTAGGGTGTACGATTGGCCTGTTTCTTGTTGCATTGGGAATGTTCTTTACACTGGGACGTAGCTTCCTGCCGCCATTTAACGAAGGTTCGTTTACGATCAATGTAAGCTCTCTTCCGGGCATTTCCCTCGAAGAATCGGATGAGATGGGACGACGGGCAGAAGAATTGCTGATGCAGGTTCCCGAAATCCAGACTGTTGCCCGCAAGACCGGACGTGCCGAGCTTGACGAGCATGCTTTAGGGGTAAACGTATCGGAAATCGAAGCTCCGTTTGTCTTGAAAGACCGTAGCCGCGATGCGGTTATGAATGATGTCCGTGAGAAATTGTCTACCATCAGTGGAGCTAACATCGAAATAGGACAGCCTATTTCTCATCGTATCGACGCCATGCTCTCCGGTACGGAGGCGAATATCGCAATCAAATTGTTCGGTACGGACTTGAATCTGATGTTTACGGTCGGTAACCAGATCAAGGAGGCTATACAAGGAATCCCCGGTCTGGTGGACTTGAAAGTGGAACAACAGATCGAGCGTCCGCAGCTTACCATTACACCGAAGCGTGAGTTGATGGCACAATATGGCATCACGTTGCCGGAGTTTGAGGAGTATGTCAATGTCATGCTGGGGGGCGAAGCTGTCAGCCAGGTGTATGACAATGGCAAGACATTTGACCTGACGGTAAAGACTTCGGATGAAAGCCGTGCCACAATGGAGGATATCCGTAATCTGATGATCGATGCGGGTGGTAAGAAAGTCCCGTTGAGCTATGTCGCCGAAATCCGTTCCGTGACAGGTCCGAACACGATCAATCGCGAGAATGTGCAGCGTAAGATCGTGATCAGTGGTAATGTTTCCGAGCGCGACCTCCGCAGCATCGTCAATGAGATACAGCAGAAGATAGATGCTTCCATCCAGTTGCCTGAAGGCTATCATATCGAATATGGCGGGCAGTTCGAGAGTGAACAGGCTGCCAGCCGTACGTTACTGCTTACTTCGTTGATGTCTCTGTTGGTGATCTTCCTGTTGCTCTATAATGAGTTTAAGAATGCGAAAGAGAGCGGGGTTATTCTGTTGAACCTACCGTTGGCGTTGATCGGGGGCGTGTTTATCTTGAAGCTGACTTCCGGCGAGGTGAGTATTCCGGCTATTATCGGTTTCATTTCCCTGTTCGGTATTGCCACTCGTAACGGTATGTTGCTGATCAGCCATTACACGCATCTTCGGACTGTAGAGAATGTACCGTTGAAACAAGCCGTCCTGCAAGGTTCTATGGACCGTTTGAATCCTATCCTGATGACGGCGCTCAGTTCGGCTCTCGCGTTAATCCCGCTTGCGCTGAACGGCGATTTGCCAGGCAACGAGATACAAAGTCCGATGGCGACCGTTATCTTAGGAGGTCTGCTGACATCCACTTTCCTGAACGGCTTCATCATCCCGATTGTTTATTTATTAATGAATAAAGAAGATAAAGAATGAAACGATTCATATTAACAATAACATTGCTTTCTTCTGCATTGGTGGCCGGGGCGCAAACTTCCATCGAGGAAGTGCTCCGGAGTGTAGAGACCAATAACAAGGAATTGCAGGCAAACCGTCAGATGGTGACGGCACAAAAGTTGGAAGCCAAACTGGACAACAACCTGCCTGATCCTACCGTTACTTATTCCCATTTGTATGGAAACAAAGAGGGAATGGGATTTACCGGTGAATTAGTCGCTTCGCAATCATTTGACTTCCCGTCTTTATATATGCAACGGAACAAGCTCTCCAAGCAGAAGGGCGAAAACTACGACCGACAGGGCGAAGAAGTGCGCCAGCAGATTTTGTTGCAAGCCAAAGAAGCTTGCCTGGACTTGATCTTTCTGAATCAGCAAAAGAACCTGCTGGATATCCGTCGGAAAAGCGCCGAACAGCTTGCCGCACTCTATCAGCAACGCTTGGAACAGGGTGATGCCAATATTTTGGAAACGAACAAGATCGAACTTGAACTTTTGAACGTCCGTAACGAGGTACGCATGAACGAAGCGGCCCGTGTGAATAAACAGCGGGAACTAGAAATGCTGAACGGGGGGATTTCTATTCAGTTGACTGATACGGCTTACGAGGTTGTGGAGCTTCCGCTCTCGTTTGCCGACCTGCGCCAGGAAATCTTGGAGAATGATCGGCGTCTGTTGTCTTTGCAAAGTGCGAAGGCCGTATCATCGAGACAAATCAGTGTCAACAAGACGATGGGGCTGCCTTCGTTTGAGTTGGGTTACCGTATGAACCCATCTTCGGGTGGCGAACGTTTCAATGGCTTTTTGGTCGGCATCAGTATTCCTCTTTTCTCAAACCGCAACAATGTGAAACAGGCGAAAGCACAGAACCTTTACACCGATTTGCAACTGGAAAGCACGATGACGGCGGTAGAGAATGAATTGCTCCAACTCTATAACCAGTCGGTAGCCTTGAAGACTTCCATCGACGAATATGGCGAAGTGCTGGAGAGCCAGAATAACCTGGCGTTGTTGAATAAGGCGATCCAAGCGGGACAAATCTCGATGATCGAATATTTTGTAGACGTCACCACGCTCTATCAGAGTATGCAGAATCATATGCAGTTGCAGAATGAATACCAGAAGGTGATGGCGCAACTGTATAAGTTCAAACTATAGAGTTGATATCAGGACTCATTAAAAAGCAGTTTTGATCAGAAGGGCGGTTGTTCATAGATGGGTAACCTCCCTTTTTATTGATTTTTGAGAAAAATCCACATTACTTGCTTTTACTTAAGGAGTTGTTTGACTTATCTTTGTAAGTAGAATATTAATCGTATAAATAAAAATGAAGAAAAAAAGTATATGGGTTTTTGCTTTTATTGCTATGCTAACCTGCCTGGGAAGGTCTGCCGTTGCGTCAGACGGTGCTTTTGACCCGGTAGAGTTTGTTAATCCTTTAATGGGGACGCAATCGTCGTTTGAGCTATCAACCGGTAACACCTATCCGGCTATAGCACGTCCTTGGGGTATGAATTTTTGGACCCCGCAAACCGGTAAGATGGGGGATGGATGGGGGTATACCTATACCGCCAATAAGATACGTGGCTTTAAACAAACCCATCAGCCAAGTCCCTGGATCAATGATTACGGGCAGTTTGCCATCATGCCGGTTGTCGGTATTCCTGAATTTGATCAGGATAGACGGGCCAGTTGGTTCTCTCATAAGAGTGAGATAGCAAAACCGTACTACTATGAAGTCTATCTGGCAGAGCATGATGTGAAAACCGAACTGACACCGACTGATCGTGCTGCCATGTTTCGTTTCACTTTCCCGGAAAACGAACATTCCTATGTCGTAGTGGATGCGTTTGACAAAGGTTCCTATATCAAAGTGATCCCTGAAGAAAACAAGGTTATCGGTTATACGACCAAGAATAGCGGTGGTGTACCGGATAATTTCAAAAACTATTTCGTTATCGAATTTGATAAACCTTTCACTTATGAAGCAACTTTTGCCGATGCAACTTTGAAGGAAGGTGTTCGTGAGCAACAATCCGACCATGTCGGTGCCGTTATCGGTTTTAAGACGACGAAAGGCGAGATTGTACATGCAAAGGTCGCTTCTTCGTTTATCAGTTTCGAACAAGCTTCGCTCAATCTGAAAGAGTTGGGTTCTGACAATTTTGACACATTGGTACAAAAAGGCAAAGATGTTTGGAATAAGGAGTTGAGTAAGATCGAAGTGGAAGGTGGCACTCTGGACCAGTATCGGACGTTCTATTCCTGCATGTACCGTTCGCTTCTGTTTCCCCGTAAGTTTTATGAAATAGACGCCTTAGGGAAAGTTGTACATTATAGTCCTTATAATGGAGAAGTATTACCGGGCTATATGTTTACGGATACCGGCTTCTGGGATACGTTCCGCTGTCTGTTCCCATTCTTGAACCTGATGTATCCGTCCATGAATCAGAAGATGCAGGAAGGACTGGTCAATGCGTACCTTGAAAGCGGATTCCTTCCGGAATGGGCAAGTCCCGGACACCGTGACTGTATGGTCGGCAACAACTCCGCTTCCGTAGTAGCCGACGCCTATATCAAAGGACTGCGCGGATATGACATCGAAACACTTTGGGAAGCATTGAAACATGACGCAAACGCCCATCTCCGCGGCACAGCTTCGGGCCGCCTTGCATACGACGCCTACAACAAACTGGGTTATGTCCCCAACAATATCGGTATAGGACAGAATGTTGCCCGTACGCTGGAATATGCGTACAACGACTGGACCATCTACACGCTAGGCAAGAAACTGGGCAAACCGGCAAGCGAAATCGACATCTTCAAACAACGTGCACTCAACTACAAGAACGTCTACCACCCGAAACGCAAACTGATGGTAGGCAAAGACGACAAAGGTGTGTTCAACCCCAAATTTGATGCAGTAGACTGGAGCGGCGAGTTCTGCGAAGGCAACAGCTGGCACTGGAGTTTCTGCGTATTCCATGATCCGCAAGGACTGATCGACCTGATGGGAGGCAAGAAAGAATTCAACAACATGATGGATTCCGTCTTTGTCATTCCGGGCAAACAGGGTATGGAAAGCCGTGGCATGATCCACGAAATGCGTGAAATGCAGGTAATGAACATGGGACAGTACGCTCACGGCAACCAGCCTATCCAACACATGGTTTATCTTTACAACTATTCGGGAGAACCGTGGAAGGCCCAGCATTGGGTTCGTGAAATCATGGACAAGCTCTACACGGCAGGCCCCGACGGATATTGCGGTGACGAAGACAACGGACAAACTTCTGCCTGGTATGTCTTCTCGGCTTTAGGATTCTCCCCCGTTTGTCCGGGAACAGATCAGTACATTCTGGGAACTCCCCTTTTCAAGTCAGCCAAGCTGCATCTGGAAAATGGAAAAACCGTCACAATAAAAGCAAGCAACAATAACACCGACAACCGTTATGTGAAGGATATGAAGGTAAATGGCAAGGCATTCACCCGCAATTATCTGACGCACGACCAATTACTGAAAGGAGCGAATATCCAGTATCAGATGAGTCCTACGCCGAACAAACAGCGGGGAACGACTGAAAAAGATATTCCCTATTCCCTTTCATTTGAATAAAATGTCGTACTTTTGAATGCTTTAATGAATGATCTAATCCAAACAAACTAAAGAAAACATGAAACTAAGAAACCTTTTATTTATCGTTCTTGCAGCGATAGTCTTCTGCAACTGTCAGAGCTATCAGCCTACTTCGCTCACCGTTGCCTCCTACAACCTGAGAAATGCCAACGGTTCCGACTCCGCCCGTGGAGACGGATGGGGACAGCGTTATCCGGTGATTGCCCAGATGGTGCAATATCACGATTTCGATATTTTCGGCACACAGGAATGCTTCCTTCACCAACTGAAAGACATGAAAGAAGCCCTTCCCGGTTATGACTATATCGGCGTAGGCCGCGACGACGGTAAAGACAAAGGCGAACACTCCGCTATCTTCTACCGCACCGACAAATTCGACATCGTAGAAAAAGGAGATTTCTGGCTGTCGGAAACTCCGGACGTGCCGAGCAAAGGCTGGGATGCCGTATTGCCTCGTATTTGCAGCTGGGGGCACTTCAAATGCAAAGATACCGGTTTCGAGTTTCTGTTCTTCAATCTCCACATGGACCACATCGGCAAGAAAGCCCGTGTGGAGAGCGCTTTCCTCGTACAGGAAAAGATGAAAGAGCTGGGAAGAGGCAAGAATCTGCCGGCTATCCTGACGGGAGACTTCAACGTCGACCAGACCCACCAGTCCTACGACGCATTTGTCAGCAAAGGCGTCCTCTGTGATTCTTACGAGAAGTGCGACTACCGATATGCGCTCAACGGAACTTTCAACAACTTCGATCCGAACAGTTTTACCGAAAGCCGCATCGACCATATCTTCGTTTCACCTTCTTTCCACGTCAAGAGATACGGTGTGCTGACAGATACCTATCGGAGTGTACGGGAAAACAGTAAAAAGGAGGACGTGAGAGATTGTCCGGAAGAGATCACCATTAAGGCTTATGAAGCACGTACACCATCCGACCATTTCCCTGTAAAAGTGGAACTGGTGTTTGACCAACGTCAGCAAAAATAACCCCGAATACTTCATTTAATAATCTGATACCCATATGAGAAATATATGTTTTGTAGCCTGTATGTTGTTTTGCCTCGCTTCCGCTTCCGGAAAAACGGTGAAAAATCATCCTTTCGTGTCCATTGCCGACTCTATCCTCGACAATGTTCTGAATTTATATCAGACGGAAGACGGGCTGCTTACCGAAACATATCCCGTGAATCCCGACCAGAAAATCACTTATCTGGCAGGCGGAGCACAGCAGAACGGAACCTTGAAGGCCTCCTTTCTGTGGCCCTACTCAGGGATGATGTCCGGTTGCGTAGCCATGTACCAGGCTACCGGAGACAAGAAGTACAAGACGATACTGGAAAAGCGCATCCTGCCGGGACTGGAACAGTACTGGGACGGAGAACGCCTTCCGGCATGCTATCAGTCGTACCCTGTCAAATACGGTCAGCATGGACGCTACTACGATGACAACATCTGGATCGCACTGGATTATTGCGACTACTACCGCCTCACAAAGAAGGCCGACTATCTGAAAAAGGCCATTGCCCTGTACGAATACATCTACAGCGGCTGGAGTGACGAACTGGGCGGAGGAATCTTCTGGTGCGAACAGCAGAAAGAAGCGAAGCATACCTGCTCCAATGCCCCGTCAACAGTACTCGGCGTCAAGCTATACCGTCTGACGAAGGACAAAAAGTATCTGAACAAGGCCAAGGAAACTTACGCATGGACCAGAAAACACTTGTGTGATCCCGACGACTTCCTTTACTGGGACAATATCAACCTGAAAGGGAAAGTCTCGAAAGACAAGTACGCCTACAACAGTGGACAAATGATTCAGGCAGGTGTATTACTGTACGAAGAGACAGGAGACAAGGATTACTTGCGCGATGCCCAGAAGACAGCCGCGGGAACCGATGCCTTTTTCCGTTCGAAAGCAGATAAGAAAGACCCGTCAGTCAAGGTACACAAGGATATGTCGTGGTTTAACGTGATTCTGTTCAGAGGCTTCAAGGCGCTGGAGAAGATTGACCACAACCCGACTTATGTCCGTGCGATGGCAGAGAACGCGCTCCACGCATGGAGAAACTACCGGGATGCCAACGGATTACTGGGCAGAGACTGGTCAGGACATAACGAGGAACCTTATAAATGGCTGCTCGATAATGCCTGCCTGATCGAGCTGTTCGCTGAAATCGAGAAATAAAACATTGATTATTAACCCTTACATGAATTAAAGAAAACAATTACCATGAATATAACCAAAACACTTTGCCTCTGCGCAGCACTTTCGGGCGCTGCCGGCGTGCAAGCAATGGAAAACCGCGAATTTGTGACCCAGCAAGACAATACCCGGGTCAATAATTACCAGACCAACCGTCCCTCCAAGCGCTTATTCGTATCGCAGGAAGTGGAACGACAGATTGACCACATCAAGCAACTACTGACCAATGCGAAACTGGCATGGATGTTCGAGAACTGTTTTCCGAACACACTGGACACTACCGTTCACTTCGACGGAAAAGAGGACACTTTTGTATACACCGGAGACATCCACGCCATGTGGCTCCGCGACTCCGGTGCGCAGGTATGGCCCTATGTGCAGCTTGCCAATAAAGACCCCGAACTGAAAAAGATGCTGGCAGGAGTCATCAACCGCCAGTTTAAATGTATCAATATCGACCCGTACGCCAACGCCTTCAACATGAACTCCGAAGGAGGCGAATGGATGAGCGACCTGACGGACATGAAACCGGAACTTCACGAACGCAAATGGGAAATCGACTCTCTCTGCTACCCGATCCGCCTGGCATACTATTACTGGAAAACAACGGGCGATGCCAGCGTATTCTCCGACGAATGGCTGCAGGCCATTGCAAATGTGCTG
>OGPX01002198.1_pt1 | contig 11552 bp, 8 predicted proteins | sample 1553101 | NCBI WGS metagenome assembly OGPX01 (sample SAMEA2579964, study PRJEB22360) | human gut metagenome | biome: human gut; feature: human-associated habitat; material: faeces | place: Denmark | collected 2008/2010
CGTAGACCAGTCCGCAGAACTCCCCGACAGCCTGCCCGCCGGCAACACCTTTGATGTAGGAATTGCTGCGACAATCGGCGACATTGTGTCCCGTGCGAAGTTTCACCACGCAGTGCTCATTGCCCGCGGCGAGGAACACCCCGCCCAGCTCGTTTTCGGCATCCGCACCGTCGAGGTCGATGCGGTACGAAGCGTTGGCGCTCGACAGCAGCGCCGTCGTCAGGCGGCCTGCTTCACCGAGACCTCGGCGAACGCCTCGGCCGTGAACAGTTCGGTCAGCTCCAGCTGCGCCCCTTCGGCCAGCGTCAGCGTCAGCGACGACACGTCGGGTGCGGTATGCAGCACGACGATCCGCGCCGAAGCGCCCGCCGCGGCCTCCACGCGCAGATGCCGGGGATCGACCGCCGCAAAGGGTTCGGCCTCGGCCCCGGCGATGCGGAGCACCTCGCCGTCCGCCGCGCGGAACCCGCGGATGATGTCGGGAATCGTCTCCATCACTTGTCGTATTCGTTGATCAGCCAGTCGTACCCCTCTTTTTCGAGCTTGAGGGCCAGCGACTTGTCGCCCGAATGGATGATGCGGCCCTTGTAGAGCACATGCACCACATCGGGCACGATGTAATCCAGCAGACGCTGGTAGTGGGTGATGACCACCGTGGCGTTGTCCGCCCGGTGGAGTTTGGTGACGCCCGTGGCGACGATGCGCAGGGCGTCGATGTCGCTGTTGTGGCGCACGGCGGTGGTGTCGTACTTCAGTGCCCCGCTTACGTCCACGCGCCGGTAGCGGAACTTGTAGTCGCCTTGCGACGTGATCCACTCCGCGCTGACAGCCGCGCTGATATTGTCACTGATTTTGTGCTCGTAGAGCAAAGCCGGGTTGAGCAATCCGTAGGAACCGAACTTCACTTTGGCCGCCAGATAGGCATCCTTCTCCCCTTCGAACCGGGGGCGGCGTGTGGTGAGATAAATGCTGCCCGACGAGCCGAACTCCCGCGCCGATTGGAAGATGTCGCTTTTCTGTCCGTTGTAGAGCGAGATTTCCTCGATGTTGTCCAACGAGAACTTGCCCAAGTCCACCTGCCCGTTCTGTGCGTTGCCCAACTGTATGCCGTTGTAATATACGCCCGTGTGGTTCGTGCCCATGCTGCGGATGTTGACTGTCTTCAGTCCGGCCACGCCGCCGTAGTCTTTGATTTGCAATCCCGAAAAATAACGGATGGCATCAGCCACGGAAAAGCTGTTCAGCTTCCGCAGTTCTTCCCCTTTCAGGGTCTGTGCGGGAATGACCTCTTTGTAGGTCTTGGCTTTGACCACTACCTCGCCCAAGTTGCGTATGCTGTCCGTCCGGTGTGCGGATACGGCAGGTAAGGGCAGGCAAAAGACTCCTATCAGGCATGCATAAGGCATGCCTGCGTTTGATTTCTCCCATGAACTATCTATTTGACAGTGAAAACTCCATCAAAACAGCTTCTAAGAAAACCCGTAAATATGAATAGACAACCCCGTACTACGACCGATGGCCGCCCGGGATTTTCGGATTCATAGCTCGTCCTCGAAAGCTATTGAACTATATTGCATGGCAGGTCTTCTGACTCGTCTCCGCAGTAAACGCCTTCCCAATCGGCACGCGGCCTTTCAGTGGCATAGAGTATGTGTTTACTACGCTTTTTTATGAGACATACAGCAACGGGACTGTTCAGGATTCTCACCTGATTCCCTTTTAATCATTCCCCCGTATGCGATGAGGGAGATGAACCGATGCGGTTGCAAAGTTAGGAATATTTTTTGTAATTGTGTTCAAAAACACGTAGTTTTGTATGGAACTGCAGAGGAGTGCCAAGTTTATAAATCTCCGAAACAGGCAAAACAATCCCTTTTTTGGGGAATTCTCCAATGGATTCTTTTTGTATCTTTGCTCTGGTTTGTTTAACCTATAATTAAAGAATAGAATGGTAAGTATGAAAACATGGACTCACTGCTTGTGGAGTTGGTTATGTGTAGGGATGATGGGGGCTGTTCCGGCGGAAGTTTCCGGAGCTTTGTCGAAGACGGACGGACAAAAATGGAATATGGCTTTGGGGGCGGAAGTGTCTTCGGGGTCTTGTTATGGTGCCGGATATGAGCCAGGACATGTGGCGGACGGTGATTTCGGTACGCGTTGGGCATCAGCCGGACTGTCGGGAACGGTATGGCTTACCTTGGATTTGAAAGGGGAGAGGACTTTCAACTGTATTGATGTCTATGAGACTGAAGGCTACAAAGGGCGCATAGAGGAAATCGTGGTTTCTGTGTCCCGTGACGGAATTGATTGGAAACGTTGGCAACACCGCAGGCCGGGAGATGCACGGACTGTGTTGACGGGCAACAACGTGACGGCACGCTATGTGCAGGTCTCTTTCCTGGAGTGTAGTCCGGAGGGCATCAATGTGGACGAAATCGGTATCTATGACGACCCGCAAGCTGTGGCTACGCCCGAACCGGCGGCGTGGAGGGAGGATGCTTCCGATTGGATTCGTCAGCAGCCTTCCCGTGAGGCCAATGTGTACCAACGTCGCAAGGCTCATCTGAAATACGGCATGTTTATTCATTACGGGATGAATACCTTCTTGGGGCAGGAATGGACGGACGGTTCCTCTCCGGCTTCGGCCTATCATCCGGACTTGTCCACGCTCAATCCCGAGGCTTGGGTCAAGGCGGCCTACGAAGGCGGTATGAATTTCATCGTTTTGGTCACGAAACATCATGACGGTTTTGCGTTGTGGAATACGGAAATCGGCACGTACAACATCAACCACACGGGACGTAAGGGCGACCGCCGGGACATCGTGAAGGAAGTGGCGGACGCTTGCCGCAAGTACGGCATCAAGTTAGGATTGTATTATTCGGCATGGGACAGAAACTGGGATGCCAACCATACACAGGCATCCATGGGACTGGACCGCGTGCAGTTGGCGCAAGAATACAATGATTTCGCTTTGGCGCAAATCACCGAGTTGATGGACGGGCGTTACGGCGAGATTTCGGAGTTCTGGATAGACGGTGCATGGGTGAAGAGCAACGGTGCATGGGAGTTTGCACGGATGTATGACACAGTGAAGCGTTTGCAGCCTTCTTGTCAGATGGCAGTCAACACTTGTATTCGTTGCGGACGTATCCCGGATCAATATCAAGGCGGGGAAGAAATCTATTACTTCCCTTCCGACTTTCGTTTGCACGACCCGATGTTTACCCGTCGCGGTGCGGATGCCGACCCGAAAGTCTACCGTCGTGAGGGACAGGACTATTATTTGCCTTTCGAAGCCACGGTCTGTATGAACAACAGTTGGTTTTGGTCTGAAAAGAATAATGCGGAGAGTGTCATGTCGGCCGATAAAATCAAGGCGGCATACGAACACATGGTGGAACAGGGCAATACCTTGGTGATCAACCTGGCTCCCGGCAAGGACGGATTGTTGAAAGACTACGACGTGGAAGCGTTGTATGAGGGGGCGCGTGCGTTGGGCATTGCCCGTGGCGATGCCCGTTTGAACCGTGGCAAGGAAGAGAGGGCTGTGCGCATAGATTATGTAACCACAAAAGGCTATGTGGCTTATCCCACTCATTATTTATACGGGAAGAAAGGGGAAAGTTTTACCATCAAGGCCGAAGACTTGTCGCAAGACGGTTATCGTTTCGTCGGGCAGAGAGAAGTCGTGAGCGGTCGTTTCGGCAAGGCAAAGCGAATAGAGTTTGTGTATGAGGATGTGGCCGGAATCCCTGCAAGTGATAAGTCGTATAGTACGCTTTCAGGGGCACATTCATGCAGTATGAATGAGGAGAAATGAAAAAAGTGGTTTTTGTTGTGCTTGCAACATTGTGGTTGTTTGCATGTAAAAAGGAAGACGGTAAAAAGGTAGAGTTTCGTGCTCTGCCTTTCAGCTTTATAGTGTCGGATACGTTGGAAATAGATTCGGTGCGCATGAATACCTTTTTTTCTAACCCGACTTCTCTTTTTACTATAGATGATTCGTTGATTCTCGTTTTTGATGATAATAGAAGTGACAAACTTTGCCATTTTATTCATACGAAAGGGTATGTAGTTAAAAGTTTTGGTGAATGGGGACGGGCGCGCGGAGAATTTATCTTGCCGCAAGGATTGTCCTTGTCTAAGGATAAGGAGGCTTGTTGCGTGTACGATTACAATACGCAGTATAATGTTTGCTTTTCCGTGAAAGAGGCATTGGGTGGAGGCAATCCTGTTCAAGATGTGGTAAGAATGGAAGAAGTGGAAAGCGAGCAACCAGTGGAGCATCGCTTCTATCAGGTCTTGGCTTTATCAGATAACCGTTTCCTTGGATTTGGTAACCATCCTGAGAATAGGATTCAAATCTTTAATAAATCAAAGGTGCTTGCCACATATTCGGATTTCCCGGTTTTGGACGAAAAAGAAGAGAACAACAGGTCGCTTTGGGGTAATTTGGCGTCTTTTGGTGTTTCTCCGGATGAAAAACATATTGTCATAACCACCGGGATAGGAGCGGCCTTTGAGATATTGTCTTTGAGCGGAGAAAAAATAAGCCATAAGTTGGTGAAAGGCTTCTATGCTCCGAAATATTCCATTGCCCAAGGGGCAGTCCCGGTTTGTGTCGTCGTATGTCCGGAAACAGTTGTCGGATTTAATGCCCTGCATGTGGCAGATGATTGTTTTTACGCCGTGTTAGCCGGGCCGGAAGAGCGGTACAATGAAATATTGAAGTTTGATTTTGACGGGGAATGTGTGCATAGATATTGTCTTCCGACGGATATTGTCAATATACATTGTATGACTGTCGATAAAGGATGGCTTTGGGCTTTTGTGGAAAATAAGGATGGGGAAATAAAACTGATAAAGGCAGGGATATGAAAATGCAACAGCCCCGTTTAAGGTGACAAGGTTCACAATTTGCTAATTCAAAGCATGAAATAAAACTCCTTCTGTCATTTTGTTAATTTACGCCTTGCGAGAATCCTTCGTACGGCCTCGGGGGCGGGGGCTTTTGAAAATACGCGATTCTTGTGCGTCAGTGGAGAAGCTGCTTGTCAGCCACCGGGTATTTTCCGTTTCTTTTTGTCCTGTCGGAGGGCAGGACATCCGTAGAAAAGTAAAGGGCGCGCAAGCATGGGGCGGCGTTTGTGCGTCAGTTTGACATGCCGCTTTTGACAGCGGAAAGACATCGAATAGAGTGGAAAGAGGCTGTGGCGGCACGCGGACATCCCGTTTTCAAGTGTTTGCTCGTCCTTTGGGCAGACCTTTTCGCTGCGACGTGCGGACAAAAAAAGTGTTTTTTCAGCCGAACGATTTTTCGTTCGGCTGAGATTGAATCGCTGTTTGGCTTAAAACAAGTGAAAAATGGCAGAGATTTGTGAATAAATGTATTCGGTCAGTCGTAAAAGTCAACTTATTGGCACACAAAATCTCATTTTCTTTTTCAATGAAAAAGACAGATGGCTTACATTTTGTCACTTGTCGGCCTTTTCCGTGCAACAGAAGGGCAAGATGGCTTCCGTTGGTATCAAGTGTCCGGCATGTGTATTTGTCGGGGCGGTTTGGCCTGAGATTTAGGAATAATTCCGTAACTTTGTGCCATGAAAACCACGATTAAGCGAGAGCAGAGGCAAGCTTGCTTGCTTTTGCCGAGCGTGAGTGGTTTATCTAATACCCGATAGTGTAGGATATAATTGCTTAAAATATAAAAAATGGAAAAGAAATTCAAGAGAACAACCGTCACGTCGGCTTTGCCATACGCCAACGGTCCGGTGCACATCGGTCATCTGGCAGGGGTGTATGTTCCGGCGGACATTTATGTGCGTTACCTTCGTCTGAAGAAGGAAGACGTGCTTTTCATCGGCGGTTCCGACGAGCATGGCGTGCCCATCACCATCCGGGCCAAGAAGGAGGGTATCACGCCGCAGGACGTGGTAGACCGTTATCATAAAATCATCAAGGACTCTTTCGAGGAATTCGGCATTTCGTTCGATGTGTACGGGCGCACGACGTCCAAAGTGCATTGTGAGACGGCTTCGGAGTTTTTCCGTACCTTGTACGATAAGGGCGAGTTCGTGGAGAAAACCTCTATGCAGTATTACGACGAGGAGGCACATACTTTCCTGGCCGACCGTTACATCACGGGCGAATGCCCCCATTGCCATGCAGAGGGGGCATACGGCGACCAATGCGAGAAGTGCGGCACGTCGCTGTCTCCCACCGACCTGATCAACCCCAAGAGTGCCATCAGCGGCTCGAAACCGGTGATGCGCGAGACGAAGCATTGGTATCTACCGTTGGACAAGCACGAGGCATGGTTGCGCCAGTGGATTCTGGAAGACCACAAGGAATGGCGTAACAACGTGTACGGGCAGTGCAAGAGTTGGCTCGACATGGGTTTGCAGCCCCGTGCCGTGAGCCGTGACTTGGACTGGGGCATTCCCGTGCCGGTGGAAGGTGCCGAGGGCAAGGTGCTTTATGTGTGGTTCGATGCGCCCATCGGCTATATCAGCAATACGAAGGAGTTGCTGCCCGATTCGTGGGAGACGTGGTGGAAAGATCCCGAAACCCGTCTGGTGCACTTCATCGGGAAGGACAATATCGTGTTCCATTGCATCGTGTTCCCGGCCATGCTGAAGGCCGAGGGAAGCTATATCCTGCCGGACAACGTGCCGAGCAACGAGTTCCTGAACCTGGAGGGAGACAAGATTTCCACGTCACGTAATTGGGCGGTGTGGTTGCATGAGTACTTGCGCGATTTTCCGGGCAAGCAGGACGTATTGCGCTATGTGCTGACGGCCAATGCTCCGGAAACGAAAGACAACGATTTTACGTGGAAAGACTTCCAGGCGCGTAACAACAACGAACTGGTGGCCGTGTACGGCAATTTCGTGAACCGTGCCTTGCAGCTTACGCAGAAGTATTACGACGGTGTGGTGCCCGCCTGCGGCGAGCTGACGGAGTATGACCGCCAGACGCTGGATGAGTTCAAGGACGTGAAAGCGAAGGTGGAAGAATTGCTCGACGCGTTCAAATTCCGCGACGCGCAGAAGGAGGCGATGAACCTGGCACGCATCGGTAACAAATATATCGCCGACAGCGAGCCTTGGAAAGTGGTGAAGACCGATCCTGAGCGGGTGAAGACCATCATCTACATCTCTTTGCAGCTCACGGCCAATCTGGCCATCGCTTTCGAGCCGTTCCTGCCTTTCAGCAGCGAGAAGCTCCGTAAGATGTTGAATATGGAAAGTTTCGAGTGGAACCGCTTGGGACGGACGGACCTCTTGCAGGCCGGTCACCGGTTGGCCAAGCCGGAATTGTTGTTCGAGAAGATAGAAGACGATGTAATCGAAGCGCAGGTACAGAAGTTGCTGGACACGAAAAAAGCCAATGAGGAAGCTAACTATAAAGCCAAGCCTATCCGCGAGAATATCGCATTCGAGGATTTCCAGAAGCTGGACATCCGTGTGGGAACGGTGTTGGAATGCACCAAAGTGCCCAAAGCGGACAAACTGTTGTGCTTCAAGATTGCCGACGGGTTGGAAAACCGCACGATTGTGAGCGGTATCTCCAAATTCTACAAGCCCGAGGAACTGGTGGGCAAGCAGGTTTGCTTCATTGCCAATCTTGCTCCCCGCAAATTGAAAGGCATCGAAAGTCAAGGTATGATACTCTCGGCGCTGAACTATGACGAGTCGCTGAGTGTCATTACTGTAGACCGTGAGGTGAAGCCCGGTTCTGAGGTCTGCTGACCCTGGCAGGACCGTCAATGACGATGGACTGTATTTCATAAAAGGAGAGGATACCGTGGCCGATTCCTCTCCTTTCTGTTTATAGTCCGCCGTCTACCATCCATATTCCCTGCGGGTTGTCGCGACGCAAAGCGATATGGCGGTTTTCAGTCTTTCCGTCCGGAGTCGTCAGTTTGTAGAACACGATGACGCCTTTATAGTCTTTCTTTTCTTTGGCTTGACTGACTGCTGAAACCTTACAGCCTTTCATGTTTTCGGTGAGTGTAGGAAGTTGGGCCGTGTAATAGTAGAGTGCTTCGCCAGCCATTTGGAGCTTGCCGTCGGTGAGAGCCTTCAGGATTCTTTGTGCGGCTTCCTGTGCGGTTTCGTTCGTTAGTTTTCTCAGGTGTGCCGGGTCTTTGACGGACGGGGTATTGGCCGACAGCCAGGTCACTTGTGTGGTGTCGGGGCGTTGCACGAGCATGCTGGGGACGAGTGGCAAGTTGTAGACAATATGTTCGCTTTTCAACACCAATGTTTTTTGGCCGTCACGTTCCCACCAAATCTGCACCTGTTGCAGCAGACCGTCCCGTTTGGAGAAGACGTTTTCCGTTGTGCACCGGTAGCTTTTTTCTTCTTTCTCAAGCAAGGACGCACTGATGGCGTTGCCATACACATCGGTGTGGGTCACGATGGTGATGGTGGAATCGGTTTCCGTCATTTCCGCGTGTGCTTGTGGGTTGCCGGATAGTGCCGCTTTTTGTTGCTCCAAGAGTGTTTCCGGACGAAGCAAGGAAGAAAACCCTTCTGCAAAGTTGCACTTTTCGTCACCATATACGGCCACGCCGTCCGTCGTCCACATGTATTGTTTCCCGTCGTCGGAAACGATGGTTCGTCCTCCTTCTTTTTCCAACCGCCAGAATGTCTTTTGGTTTTGGCGCAAGGATTCCAGGCTGATTCTCATGAAGCCGGATTCCGGATTGATGTAGGCGAAATTTTCGTTAGGCGTAGTACGGGCGTAAACCGACATGGAGAAGCTGGCCGCACTACGTGAACTCTTGATAGACTGGTCGAAAATGAGGGGGATGGAAGGAACAGCCTCTGCCTGAGTTGAGAAGAAGTTGCTGAGTCCCGTGCCTAATCCTGCCATGAAGATGGCCACGGCTGCCGCTATTTGTATCCATTTGTGTGACGGGTGTTTCTTCGGTTTAGCCGTCGTCTGAAGAGGAGAGATGCTGACGGCCGGTTGGGTTTTCCCGAACGAGGGGGCGTGTTTGGGTGTAAGTAAGTTTACCGTGTGCATGAAGTCTTCGTAATAAGCACGGCATGCGGCACATTCTTTCATGTGTTGTCTGCAAGCTTCTGTAATGGCCGGGTCGGTTTGCTTGTCGCATAAGTCGGCCATATATTTCTTAAAATCTTCACATTTCATGATGTTCTGTTTTTTTAGGGTTTTGTACTTTAGGATTTGATTCCTTTTCTGATTTTTTCGATTCCGTATTGGAATCGGGATTTGGCGGTCGTGACCGGAATGTCCAAAATGGCGGCAATGTCTGAGAAACTGTTGTTGCCGTGGATGCGGGGGCGGGTGACTTCGGGCATACTAAAAGGGGATCCCCGCCAGCAGGGTCGAGATAAGCCGGAACTCTCGTTCGAAGTTTTCCACTTGTTCTTCACAGATGTGCGACACTTGTTCTATCGGTACGAATGCTCGTACCTGCCGTCGGCGTAGCCGGTCGGTACAGAAATTGGAAAGGCTTCGATAGAGGTAGCTGCGCAAGTCTGCCAAGGGCTGCCCTCCTGCATCTTGTCTTTTAGTATGCAGTTGCAGGAAAATGTCTTGTACGGCATCTTCGGCATCGTCCACGTTCCCCAGCCCCGAAGAAGTATCTGCGCCTTCTTCCTCGTCCCCCAGCCGGTAACAGGCGTATCGCAGCAAATGAGGTCTTTCGCTCTCCATCAATGCGGCTATCTCCCGATTCGGTTCCTCTTCCGGATGACTGTTTAGGGTTTGTTTCATATTTCATTCATGTTTTTTAGACTGCAATCTGTAATAATGACGCAGCGGGACGGTAAAAGACGTAAAAACTGCCTTCTTTTTTTGTATATCGGGGATAAAAAAAGAAAAAAGGCAGTTTTTACGCGGAAAAATAAGGGTTCTGTTTAAGGCAGGTCTTCATTGTGCTCTCCAAGGTCTTGCCGGGGAAGATTGACTGCCAGCAGTATCCATCCTGAAACACCGGCTACGATGGAACCGCAAAGGATGCCCAGTTTCGCATCATTGAGGAGCGTGCTGCCCTCTATACCTATATTATAATAGGAGAGGTCGGCAATGAACATGGAGACGGTAAAACCGATGCCCGTCAGCATGCAGACGCTGAAAAAGTTTTTCCAGTTGCAGCCTTGGGGCAGTTGGACGAATCCCAACTTGACTGCCAGCCAGGAGAACGAGAATACGCCTACGAACTTCCCGACGGCCAATCCTAAAAAGACTGCCAGGCCTACGCCGTTGAGCAGACTGTCCATACTGATGCCTTCCAAGTTCACTCCTGCATTGGCGAAGGCGAAGACCGGAATCACGAAATAGTTGATGGGGTTCTGTAAAGCGTCTTCCAAATCCTGTAAGGGGCTAATCGTACGGTCCGAGGCATGTTCTATGTTTTTGAGCAACATGATTTGCTCATTGGACAGGATAGTAGTCCCCTTGTGGTTGGTGGTTGCCTGGTCTATGGGGAAACGGTTGATTTTGTTTCGCAGATGTTTGACAAAGTGAAGGGCGGAGACTCCGGGGCGTGCCGGAACGAAAAATGCTACGACCACTCCGGCTATGGTGGCATGAATGCCGGAATTCAGCAGGGAGTACCAGACAAATGTTCCGATGACGATGTAGAACATCTTGGATATGACGTGGCGTCGGTTGCCGATGGCTAAAATCACAAGTAGGATACCGGCATAAGCCAGGTATTGCAAATGTAGTTCGGATGAATAGAAAACTGCAATGACCAGAATGCCGCCCAAATCGTCGGCCACGGCCAACGTCGCCAAGAATATCTTCAGGCCGATGGGAACCCGTTTGCCGAACATGGAGAGTACCCCCAATGAGAACGCGATGTCGGTAGCCATGGGGATGGCCGTCCCCCGTAGCATAAGGGCATCGTCAGGGCAGGGGAGAAAAAAAATCAGTACGGGGATGGCCATGCCGCCGCAGGCTCCGATGATGGGGAGCAAGGCTTTCTTCAGTGTAGACAGCTCTCCCACCAGGATTTCCCTTTTGATTTCCAGCCCCACGGAAAAGAAAAACAAAGCCATGAGGAAATCGTTGATAAAGTCCATCAGGCTGAGGCTTTCTTTACCGTGGCTGAACAGATTGAAGTTACCGATAGAGAAGCTGACCGGCTTCTCCCACAAGGAACGGTAGGCGTCTCCCCAACCGGAATTGGCCACTATCATGGCCACAATCGTGACGATAATCAGAATCAGACTGGAGTTCACGTATTTCCTGAACATGCTAAGAAAAGTGTAATTCCTCATGGCTTTTAGGGATTGGGGGTAAGTTCTGGTTTTAATTTTTGTTATTCCATACGATGGGGGTACCCGTGGTCGTAATGCCTTCGGCTTGGATGCTGAGTACCGTGGGTTTGCTGTTGTTATACAAATTGACGGTGGCCTTTCCTGCGGCATCGAATTTCACGTTCGGGACCCAATATAAGGTACGACGGTAGTCTTTCGTGTCCGGCAGGGGCTTTTGGCTGTAGTCGGGGCTATAGAAGTCTTCGCATACGGCGTATCCGTCCAACACGTAACGTCGGTCACGGTATG
>OGPX01002212.1_pt1 | contig 11497 bp, 8 predicted proteins | sample 1553101 | NCBI WGS metagenome assembly OGPX01 (sample SAMEA2579964, study PRJEB22360) | human gut metagenome | biome: human gut; feature: human-associated habitat; material: faeces | place: Denmark | collected 2008/2010
GATTACATCCGAAGTGAGCTTGACTGCTCGCCCTTTCTTTGAAAAAAAAGGTTATGTGGTAGAAAAAGAACAAAAGCGCAAGGCGAATCAGCTTTCTCTCACTAATTTTTTGATGGCAAAGGAAGTGGCGTTTTTGGAGTATTATAATAAAAAGGTTACAGATTAAGCTTAGTACGTTCCTTTGTCTGTATATCCAAAACAGACTCAGCCTGACAGAAAGCATGCTTTTACACGTACGTCCTCATAGAACTACACGTACGTATGCGTAGCCCTACGCATACGTACGTATGAAGCTATACATACGTACGCATATGCCTGTACGTGCGTATGTTACTTTTATGAAAAATGAGGGGATTCATTCGTTGTTAAATAATCTCCATCGAAAGACAAAGGCAACAAAGCACTTACACCTTCCATGATATAAATATCCGATTTGCTGTAAAGTAAGATACGCATTGGTTTTCCAAACCGCTTTTCAGTTTCCAGCAACACTTGTCGGCAGGCACCACAGGGTGGGATGGGAGTGTCAAGGAAGTCTTGTTCGGTTCGTGCAGCAATGGCAAGTGTTTTTACCGCTTGGTCGGGATATTGGGAATTGGCATAAAATAGGGTAGTGCGTTCGGCGCATAGTCCGGAGGGATAAGCTGCATTTTCCTGATTGCTCCCTGTTACCACAACACCGTTCTCCAGCAGGGCAGCAGCTCCTACCGAGAAATGCGAATAAGGTGCATAACTTCTTTGTGTTGCCTTGCACGCAGCATCCACCAATTTACGGTCTTCTTCCGTGAGTTCGTTATACTTGCGTGCCTCAATATTGATTTCCAGTTTGATTTCTTTCATGGTGTTTAAGCCTTGGTTTGTATGCAAATGTAATCTTTTGCTTTTGATTTCCAACTTCTTTCTTCCGGTTAATTTCAAATTTCTTGCAATTGCTGTTCATTCGCTTCTTCTTCTCGGAAAATAATTATCGTATATAATTAAAAGTCATTAAAAAAGCTGTATATTTGTACTTCGTGATAGAAAATGAAGAACGAAAAATGATAGATCAAGCAGTAATTGACAGAATAAATCAGGGTGATGTAAAGGCATTCGAGTGCCTTTATAATGACTATTTCGTTTATTTATGTGCTTGTGCCAATTCTTATATCTTCAATGCCGAGGAAGCTCAGGACATAGTGAATGAAGTCTTTATGAAATTGTGGTATAAACGTGGTGATTTATTTTTTCCTATTCATCCTTATCTGGTGCGCAGTGTGCAAAACGGATGTTTGAATTATTTGCGTTCACTTCATAGCCGGGAGCGTGTGGCAGATGAATATCGCGAAACATTGCTTGAATATCAGGAAGAATATTGCATGAGTGAATGCAATCCTTTAAAAGAAATGGAACAGGCTGATTTGGAGCGTCAGGTACAGACCGTAATTACTTCCCTGCCCGATAAGTGCAGAACTGTTTTTGAACAATATCTTTATTCTGAACTTACTCCGCAGGAAATTGCCGAGAAGAATGGAATCTCTGTCAACACCGTGCGTGTGCATATTAAAAATGCGATGGACAAGATGAAGGAGAAGCTGGGTTCACGAATCGGAATTCTCTTATTTTTTCTTTTTTAAATGAATAATAAAAAAAGTCCCTTTTTTATTAAATGCTTTTAAGGTTGTGCGTGTATTATTATTAGTTTAATAATACAAGACCGACAGAATGAGTAATTCAATACATGAGTTTGACAGGTTGATGCTGGATTATCTGAAAGGTGATATAACACCTGAAGATAGGCAGAGAATGACCGAATTATTACATAAGGATGCTTCCTGCCGGGAGAAGTATCGTGAGATGTCACGTGCTTATGCCATTGCTTCTGTGCCTTGGTTTGAACGGAGAAAGAAGCAGAACCTTGATTTTCTGCGAGAGAAGTTAGACCTCCGTTCCTCGCCCGGACGCACCTTGGTTAGAAGGGTGAGAGTTGGGAGCTTTGCGGCAATGGTAGCATTATTGATTGGCCTTGGCATTCGTTTTATTTATTTGAATAACCATCCGGCAGAAGTGATTGTTCCACCTGTTTCCTATTGCCGGATAGAAATTCCTCAGGGTGCGCAATCCAAATTGATATTGCCGGACAGCACCTCGGTTTACCTCAACGGAGGTACCATTATAAAGTATGATGCGTCATTTCAGAATAAGGCTGAACGCGAGGTTTATCTTAATGGGGAAGCTTACTTTGAAGTGGCTAAAAATGCGGAAAAGCCTTTTATTGTTCATGCGGCTGATTTGAATGTCAAGGTACTTGGTACCAAATTCAATGTATCGTCTTATCCGGACGAGCCAAACATAAAAGTCAGCCTTGTGGAAGGGCGGGTCAAAGTGTCCACGGCTTCGGATGGAGTTGATAAATTTTACTTGTTGCCCAATGAGCAGGCTGTGTATGACAAGGCAAAAAAGACTTTGTCTGTAAGGGCTGTAGACGCAGGCTCTCAAGTAGCCTGGACAACAGGACGTCTTGTTTTTGTCAACGAAACCTTATTTCATATTCTGAAAACGATTGGGAAAAAATATGATGTTCAGATTTTAATCCAATCCCGGAAGATGAATACTGAATATTTTTCCGGTAGTATAGATGCAGACCTGACTTTGGATGAGATTCTTTCTTATCTGGATGTAGATAATAAGTTTGTTTGGAGAAGGAAGGGAAAAACCGTGGTTATTGCTGACAGATAGGATGTAAAACCGTATCCCTATGGGTATACCTTAAATATTTTTGTTAACTAATAATTCTAAGTATGAAAAAAACTTTTTGCAAGATTCGCAGGGGACATTGGGTCCCTCTGGCATGGGCAGCTTCATTCCTTTTATGGGGAAATGTTGCTTTCGCTGCATTGCCTATTCAGGAGGCAAGACTTTCCATGCAGCATCGTTCGGTATCCTTGAATCAAGTCTTCAGTGAAATTGAAAGACAAACGGGGTATTCTTTTTTGGTTCGTAATAATGATATAAATACGAATCAGAAGATTTCCATTGATGTGAAGAACAAGAGTGTCAAGGAAGTCTTGGAGATTTTATTTGCCGGTAAGAATATACGTTATGAAGTAGAAGGGGAACGTATTTCTGTTTATAAGCCTCAACAGACCAGACAGACTACAATTTCCGGAATTGTTGTGGATGCCGCTCAGGAACCGATTATCGGGGCTTCTGTCGTAGTGGTAAACACAACCAACGGCTGTATCACGGATTTTGACGGAAAATTTTCTTTGGAGGTTTCACAATTGCCGGTGAAGGTACAAATCACTTATATCGGTTATAAATCGCAGGTAGTGACTGTCAGTGATGCTAAAACTGTTCAGGTTGTTCTTCAGGAAGATACCGAAACATTGGATGAGGTAGTTGTTGTCGGTTATGGCTCTCAGAAAAAAGCCAACCTGACCGGTGCTGTTGCTTCTGTAAAGATGGATGAAGTGATGGGAAACCGTCCGTTGGCACAGGCAGCCGATGCGTTGCAAGGTACTGTTCCCGGTCTGCTTGTTTCCAGCAGTGGAAATGCCCCCGGTCAGGGAAAGTCTTTCCAAATTCGCGGTGCTTATTCGGTAGGTGTAAAAAATAGTGACGGTTCGTATGGTAATACCATCAAGCCTTTGGTTTTGATTGATAACGTAGAAGGCGACCTGGATATGATTAATCCCGAAGATATTGAAACCATTACCGTATTGAAAGATGCTGCTTCGGGAGCCATCTATGGTGCGCGTGCTGCCGGTGGTGTGATTTTGGTGACAACCAAACGTCCGAAAGGTGAGACTACTTTCCAATTGAATTATAACAATAACTTTGCGTTTGCTTCAGCTATGAATCTGCCTGAACAGGCTCCCCTGATGGAGTATTTGCAAGCGTATTCGGATGCTGCCGGTGACCAGTTTTGGACAATGGGTTCGCCCAGTATAAGCAAATGGATGGGTTATCTGGAACAATATCGCAATAATCCTTCTTCTATTCCTACGGTAGGTGATGGCATTTTTAAAGATGCAGATGGTGCCGTATATTATATGAATGAAAAGGACTTGACAAAAAACATGCTCGAAACCAGTTTCCAGCAGAGCCATAATATATCGATGACCGGAGGTACGGAGAAACTTCGTTTTCGTCTTTCTGCAGGTTATATTGACAATAACGGTGTGTTGATTACGGATAAAGACCAGTATAGGCGAATGAATGTAAGCGGATTCATCTCAGCCAATATCACGAAATGGTTTACTCAGGAAGCTACTCTTAGTTATGCCCATAGCAAGAAAACATTGCCTAGCTCAGCCTTGGGTGCTATCTATTCCACCCGTTTGGCTTCTTTTTATCCTGAAGGAAATATGCCGGCCGGAATTTCGGATGAGGCAGAAGGCTTGCCTTTCTTTACTCCTGCCAACCAGATACGTTGGTCCAATCCCTCAAAGACATTGAATGATAACCCTCGTATTTTCTTGAAGTCCATACTGAAACCGCTTAAAGGTCTTGAAGTGGCGTTTGAATATACGTTTGACAAGAAAATATATGATTATCATTGGTATACGGGAAGTGTAGCTTATACCACAGTTCAGGGAGGTAAAGACACTACTCCGACAAACGATTATTTACAAAAGACAAAAAGATATACCGATTATAATTCAATAAACTTATATGCCACTTATGATTTTAATCTGGGCGACCATAAGTTTAAAGTGATGGGCGGTTTTAACCAGGAGTCAAGTTATCGCGAAACAATGGAAGCTTATTCATACGGGCAAGCGGTAATTGAAGTTCCTTCGTTGGGTTCGGGTACTTCTACATTGAAGGCTACCGATAGCTATAATGAGTATTCGGTACGTGGAGGCTTCTTCCGTGTGAACTATAATTATCTGGACCGATATTTATTGGAGGTGAACGGACGTTATGACGGTTCTTCCAAATTTCCCAAAGATTCTCGTTATGGCTTCTTCCCATCGGTTTCCGTTGGTTGGAATATTGCTCAGGAAAAGTTTATGGAACATACACAAAATTGGTTGGGCTCATTGAAGTTACGTGCGTCTTACGGTATGATTGGTAATCAGAATGTGCCGGCTTATTCCTTCATTCCTACCATGACAGTGAATAATAAATACAATGGATGGTTGTCCGGTGGCAATTATGTGACAGCCATCACTTCTCTTCCTTCTTTGGTAAGTAGTAATTTTACTTGGGAAAAGGTGGGTACTATTGATATAGGTCTTGATTTCTCTATGTTCAGCAACCGTTTCACCGGTACATTCGACTGGTATCAACGTAATACAAACGGAATGCTGGCTCCGGGCATGCAGTTGCCGGCCGTAGTGGGTGCGAGCGCTCCTTATCAGAATACAGCAGATATGCGTACACGTGGTTGGGAGTTGAGTGTGAATTGGCGTGACCAAATCGGAAAGGTTGGTTATCGTGTAGGTTTCAACCTGTCAGACAGCCAATCAAAAATTGTGAAGTATAATTCGAATGAATCCGGCATATTAACCAGCGCTTTGAGTAATGGTTCTACCTTCTGGAACTATTATGAAGGAAAAGATTTAGGAGAAATTTGGGGATATGAATACGATGGTTTCTATACCGTGGATGATTTTACCGATACATCTTCATGGAAGTTGAAAGAGGGTGTACCTAGTATTGATGGTTATAATCCTCGTCCGGGTGATGTGAAGTTTAAAAATCTGAAGGACGATGACCGTGGAACCAATATGATTTCCAGTGGTGATAATACGGTCAGTAATCCGGGCGACCGCAAAGTGATTGGTAATAATACACCGCGTTATCTTTATGGTATTACGCTGGGAGCAAATTTTAAAGGATTTGATTTGAATGTATTTATGCAAGGTACGGGAAAGCGTGATGCATGGATTGCAAATAACCTGAAGTTTCCCTTGTATTCCGACTTCAAGTTCATCGCCTTGTATAAAGACTTGGGCAATTATTGGAAACCGGTAGATGCTGCGAATGGAGATTACACGGCTGCTAATCCTAATGCCGAGTTCCCGCGCATTTATGGTAACTATGGTAATCAGGGCTCTAATTACCGCCAATCAGATAAATATTTGTCGGATGCTTCCTATTTCCGTATCAAGAATGTTACATTGTCCTATACTTTCCCGAAAGCATGGATAACAAAAGCATCTTTATCGCAACTGAAAGCCTTTGTCAGCATTGAAAATCTGGCTACATTCTCATCATTGCCGAAAGGTATTGACCCGGAAACATTGTCATGGAACTATCCGGCATTCCGTACCGTATCTTTCGGGCTTAATGTTACATTATAAACCTAAAATTAGTACGAGTATATGAAAAAACTATTTATAAGTTTGGCTATCATCGCAGGAATCAGCCTTTCCGGTTGTAATGATAGCTTTCTGGAAAAATCCCCTGTTACGGACTTGACAGAAGAAAACGCATTTAATTCCTACGATAACTTCAAGGCTTTTATGTGGCCTTGCTATGAAATGTTTACGAATAATACCATCCGTACTTCTTTGAACGGATGGGGACAAAACGGTCCTTATAAAGGTGATATGGATGCCGGTTATTTTGAACAGAAATACGAAAGCGGCTATAATGATTTCGCTTACCAAACCGTTGCCAGCGTAGCATCGGGTAATGGTTGGAACTTTAGTTCATTTATTCGCCGAATCAATATCATGCTTTCTCATATCGATGATTCCGAGATGACTGAAGCACAGAAAAACCATTGGCGTGCGGTAGGTTATTTCTTTCATTCCTTCTGGTATATGGAGTTGATAGACCGCTTTGGTGCTGTGCCTTGGGTGGATCAGGTCTTGAAGGAAGACTCTCCTGAAGCTTACGGTCCGCGTATTGACAGGAAAACGGTGGCAGACAATGTGTTGGAACGTTTGAAATGGGCTGAAGAGAATATAGGCGATTTTACTTCGGAGGATGGAAAGAACACCATAAACAAGGATTGTATATTGGCGGCTATTTCACGTTTTGGCTTACGCGAAGGTACATGGAGGAAATATCATGAACTGGGAGATTATGATAAGTATTTGCAAGAAAGTGTCCGCGCTTCGGAGCTGTTGATGAGCGCTTATCCTACTCTTTATACCGGAACAGACGGACAGCCGGCGGCAGGGTATGGTGAAATCTGGACTACGGAAGATTTAAGTACCGTTCCCGGCATTATTTTATATAAAGAATATGTGACTGATATAAATCCGATGGGTACTTCTTATATCGAACATACTTCTTCACATTATGTAGAGATGAATCAAAAAACGGTAGATTTATATCTGATGAAGAATGGTAAACCTATCTTAAATGCAGAATCCGAGTATCATGGAGATAAAGATATGTATGCCACTTTCCGTGACCGCGACCCGCGTATGTATCACACCATCATACCTCCTTATAAAGTGAAAGCAGGAGGAGGTACTTATCGCACCTGGTCGTATACCGACAATGAGGCCGACCGTGAGTATATTGATATCATGGGAGCAAATACCAGTTGCAGCAATCCGGGTATCGGCATGAAGCGTTTGCCGGGACAGAACTGGAGTGCATCCTTGGTTCCCGAAATTCCCAGACTGGGTACAGGTGCTTTTGTTACTTGCCGTTCCGGTTATTATGTTTGGAAGAACTGGGATAACTGGGAAACCAATTTTAATAATGGTAATTTGAATACGGCAGACAAACCTATTTTCAAGATTGAAGAAGTGTTGTTGAATGAGGCTGAAGCCAAATTTGAACTTGGAAATTTTGATCAGGGCGTAGCCGACAAGACGATTAACAAATTGCGTGAACGTGCAGGGGTTGCCAAAATGGTAGTTGCCGAAATTGATGCAAACTTTGACCCGAATCGTGGGAAGTACTACCCTAAGAATAATGATGCCGGTGTGGAGGTTGACCCTGTATTGTGGGAAATCCGTCGTGAGCGTATTATTGAGTTGATGGGTGAAGGATTTGGATTCTACGATATTCGCCGTTGGCGTATGGCTCCCTGGTTCTTGAACAGACCGGCAACCGGAATCTGGATGAGTAAAGCAGATGCGCTAAGTAACAATATGACATTGTATAATCCTGAAACGGGTTATTCCGACGGTACATCAGGTACAATGTCCGAAGGTTATCTTTATCTTTTCAATGACCCTCTGAAAGAAGGAAAAGGATGGTTGGAAAAATACTACTTATATCAGGTGCCGACTACCGAAATATTATTGAATCCTTCTTTGGAACAGAATCCGGGATGGTAATTTGAAATAGTATATAAAAACAAGCAGATGGAGGCCGGCTCAACTAAGCAATTAGTGAGAGATGGCCTCTTTTCTTTAAAAACAGAAGTAAAAATGGAAAACCGGAAAATGTGGTTTAGCGTCACCCTCTTATGTACACTAGGAATGCAGCAGGTTCTTGCGGCAGAAAATGTAAAAGGAGACCGGCCTAATATCGTGTTCATTCTTGCAGATGATTTGGGCTGGACTGATTTGGGAGTGATGGGAAGTGACTATTATGAAACTCCGAATATAGACCGTTTGGCTGCGGAAGGATTGCTTTTCGATAATGCCTATGCTGCTGCAGCAAATTCTGCACCCAGCCGGGCTTGCATGATGACAGGCATGTACACACCCCGTCACGGTGTATATACCGTTAGTCCTCCCGACCGGGGTGACCGTAGGCTGAGAAAATTGATTCCAATCGCCAATACGGATGATGTCCGTGCCGATTTTGTGACGATGGCTGAAGCGCTACGGCAACAGGGATACCGGTGTGGGCATATCGGAAAGTGGCATTTGGGAGATGACGCAGACGGAACAGGCCCTCTTTCTCAAGGATTCATTTGGAATGTAGGAGGAAACCGGGCCGGCTCGCCTTATTCTTATTTTTATCCTTATTGTCTGCCCGATAAAAGTAAATGCCATCTGGGATTGGAGAAAGGAACACCGGGAGAATACCTTACCGACCGCTTGACGGATGAGGCTGTTTCTTTTATAAAATCCCACAAAGATGCTCCGTTCTTTCTTCATCTCTCTCACCACGCGGTTCATACGGCTTTGCAGGCTCCTGCATCGGTCGTTGATAAATACAAGAATAAACCTGTAGGAAAGTACCATACTAATCCTGTATATGCTGCGATGATTGAGAAATTGGATGATGGAGTAGGAAAGATATGTCGTGCCATTCAAGAGATGGGAATAGAAGAGAATACCATTATTATATTCTATTCCGACAATGGCGGTTCCGAACCGGTGACTGATAATTATCCTCTTCACGGCGGGAAGGGGACGCCATACGAGGGAGGTTCGCGTGTTCCTTTGATTATCAAATGGCCCGGGAAAATACCGGCAGGCACACGCACTTCTGTTCCGGTCATCGGAGTAGATTTCTATCCTACTTTTGTTCATCTTGCCAAAGGAGAAACATCGGGAAATCCGGATGGAAGAGATATCTTTGAGGTTGTGAAAAATAAGGAGACAGAACGGGATTTATTTTGGCATTTTCCGGCATATCTGGAATCGTATCTCAATGGCGGTAAGGATTTCAGAGCGCGACCTTATTCAAGTATTCGTTCGGGTGATTGGAAATTAATTTATAATTACGAAGATAAGTCAATGGAATTGTATAACCTGAAAGAAGATTTGGGAGAGACAAGGAATATGGCAGGACTTAATCCTCAAAAAAAGGAAGAACTTTATAACAAGCTTATGAAGTGGATTGATGATACACATGCGCCTGTTCCTACCGAACCTAATCCGTATTATCAGGGCATAAAGTAATTTTTAATGAATAGGGCATATTCCCTTTGCCTTTTCAGAAGAATGCCTGCCATGGCTACTATTTGTTTTAAGTAGGTTATGGCAGGACTTTTTTATATACGAGTGAAGAAAATGATTATCGTTTTTTGGGAATGCCAAGCATTTCTTTGGCTTTGTCTTCACTGGATAGAAAGTCAAGTGAGTTGATAATCTTATCATAATTCTCTTTGTCTGCAATGCGGGTTGCCAATATTTGCAGTACTTTCAGTTTATCATCGTCGAAGGTATAGATAGACATGAGTCTGACACATTGTTGGCAGCTGAACCAACGGTGTCCGGCGGCTAATGACAATATATCCAATTGTTCGTCTTTGAAAGGTTTCTGTTTTATCTTATTGTATAATTGTTGGAAATCATTGTCACTCGTTATTTGGGGATAATTAGGACGGTGTCCGTTGTGATGTGGCGGACGAGGAGCAACAACCGTAGATTCCACCTGTGCGAGAGGACATACTGCCACCGCAGGAGGAGTGGGGACACTCTCAAAAGAATCCAAATTGCTTACCAGATTGTTCTTGAAATCAATCAGGATAGTGGTTCCATAGTGTCCTATTCCTCCTCCTTTCCTGTATTCCCATTGCTCTCCTTGTTCGTCGAACCGGCGATAGTCGGGGCGTTCCAGCAGTTTGGTCACTTCTTCCTGTGTCATACCTTTGTGAATGGATAGTAATATGTTATTGTCCATTAAGCTTCCGCAACTTCCGAGAACAAGGCTTAAAAATAAAACGGCTAGTGTTTCTTTTACTCTTTTCATATAATGTTGTTTTTATGTGTAGGCAAAGATAGGCAGGGAATTCGATATGATCGGGCTCTTTTCCCTATTTGATTATAGGGATTTCCCTACAATTGTTATTGTTTGGAAGAAATGCGCCTCGGATATTTAATTAATGTAAAATCCACCGTTGCACATTTAACTTCGTTACTTTTAAAGGTTCTAACTGATAAACATTGCAAGAAACAGATGATAAATGAAGATAAAATCCGGGAAGCTTGCGCTTCTGATAAGGAACATGGATTCAAATTGCTGATGGAGAATTTTCAGCAACCTATATATTGGCACATCCGACGCTTGGTGGTTTCCCACGAAGATGCGGAGGATATACTGCAAGAAGTATTTATCCGTGTCTTTCGTCACCTTGACCGGTTTAGGGAAGAGAGCTCGCTGGGCACATGGATGTATCGGATTGCAACCAATGAATGTCTCCGTTTCTTGAACAGCCGAAAAGAGCAGGCTGTTTCTGCCGAGGAAGTGCAAGAGGAATTAATGAATAAATTGATGGCATCCGACTATGTGGATTACGATAATGCAATGGCAGTGAAATTTCAACAAGCCATTCTTTCGTTACCTGAAAAACAACGTATCGTGTTTAACCTGCGTTACTATGATGAATTGGATTACGAGGAAATTAGCCGGATAACCGATACGCGGGCGGAAACGTTGAAGGTGAATTATCATTATGCCAAAGAGAAAATAAAAGAATATATGACTAATAATTAAGGATAGAATGGAGAAAGAATTTGATTTTAAAAACATAGGAAAGCAGATGCCTTATCGTACACCGGATGGTTTCTTTGACCGGATGCAGGAACAGGTATCGGCACGTACGAAAGTGGAAAAACATAAAAAACAACTTCGGATGAGGTTGGTGATTGCGGCAACACTGGCGGCGGCAGCGATGGTGTTGGGATTGGTTACCAACACC
>OGPX01002217.1_pt1 | contig 11479 bp, 8 predicted proteins | sample 1553101 | NCBI WGS metagenome assembly OGPX01 (sample SAMEA2579964, study PRJEB22360) | human gut metagenome | biome: human gut; feature: human-associated habitat; material: faeces | place: Denmark | collected 2008/2010
ACTTAATATTGTAAAAATTATATAGTCTACGTTGTTTTTATAGAAAAACAACAGAAAAAAATAACCTTTAAACTAATTTGGTTACCGAAATATTATATACATAATTGGCAGAAATCGTGCGTTTGTTGATATTTCTCGATTTTTGACATATGAAAATGAGATGCTATAATTAGGAAAATAAAAAATGATTTTTAGTTTCTTATAATTAAAAGGAAGGTGTAACTTATGTATGAAAAGGAAAAGGTAATCAGATTATCGAATTTAGATGATGTCCATGAGTTTGTAGGTGCAGCCAGTAAATGCGATTTTGATATTGACCTCAAGTACAAGAGAATTCTGATAGATGCAAAATCGCTTTTAGGTGTTATCGGCATAGGTATGAATAATGATTTTAAGGTATGCTATGCCGGAAATAATACTACATTTGAAAAAGTAGTAAAAAAATTTGCAAGTGCATAACATAATGGCACAGAGTTAGTTTTAAGGAGAGTTTCGAAAGAGGCTCTTCTTTTTAGTTATATGTTGATCACATGGAAAAGAGAAATATGCAGTTACACATTTCAGTAAGGAATTTAGTTGAATTTATTTTCAGAAGTGGAGATATAGATAACCGGGTTGGAAAAACAGCAAATCCAGATGCCATGATGGAAGGAACACGCATCCATAAGAAAATCCAAAATAGTATGGACGATGGATATATGCCAGAGGTGCCTCTTAAATATGTTGTTGATTCAGATATGTATGAACTTACTTTAGAAGGGCGTGCAGATGGTATTTTTGAGGATGAAGGCATTAACTGGATTGATGAGATAAAAGGGATGTACAGGAAAGTGCAATTTTTTGAAGAACCGGTTTTTGTCCACAAAGCACAGGCTATGTGCTATGCGTATATTTTTGCTACATTAAATAATCTGGATAAGATCGGTGTACAGATGACATACTGCAATCTGGATGAACCAGAGATTCTTACTAAAGGGATAAAACGCTTCAGAGAAATATTTGAGTATGAAAAACTAAAACAGTGGTTTGATGATCTTATTGGTAAGTATAGGAAATGGGCGGATATTCAGTGCAGATCACGTATCAGGCGGCAAGACTCAATAAAAGAGCTTCAATTTCCATTTGAATACAGGGTGGGGCAGAAGAAACTGGTAGAGGATGTATACAGGACGATCCTAAGGCAGAAGACTCTTTTTCTTCAGGCACCAACAGGAGTCGGAAAGACTATATCAACAATATTTCCGGCTGTAAAAGCTGTGGGGGAGGAGCTGGCGGATCGTATATTTTATCTGACGGCAAAGACGATAACGGCATCTGTTGCAATAGATACTTTTAATGAACTTCAACATCTCGGATATCATGCAAAGATAATACAGCTTACTGCAAAAGAAAAATTATGTCTTTGTGAGGAAATGGACTGTAATCCGGTCAATTGTCCATATGCAAAAGGCCATTTTGACAGAGTAAATGATGCGGTTTTTGACCTGCTGCAGAGGGATGGTTTATTTGATAGGGAGGAGATTATAGATCAGGCTGAAAAATTTCATGTATGTCCGTTTGAAATGTCATTGGACACAGCAATATGGTGTGATGATATAATATGTGACTATAATTATCTGTTTGATCCCAATGTATATTTAAAACGATTTTTTCAGGAAGGGATAAAGGGAGATTATATTTTTCTCGTAGATGAGGCTCATAATCTTGTGGAACGGAGCAGGTCAATGTACAGTGCCGGGATATACAAGGAAGATTTTTTAAGCATAAAGAAAATAATTAAACCGTATAGCAAAAAAATAGAAAAGCTGTTAGAAAAATGTAATACAGCATTACTAGGGTATAAAAGAGAATGTGAAGGATACAGTGTACATGAAACCATAGAGACACTTGCATTTTCATTGATGCGTCTTTCAGGAGAATTAGATGAATTTTTACAGAAACCTATGGAATTTCCCGGCAGAAAGGATGTTTTGGACTTTTATTTCCAGATAAGGAATTTTCTTAATATTTATGAACTTGTCGATGAACATTATGTGATCTACAGTGAAATAGCAGATGATGGGCGATTTATGTTAAGGCTTATGTGCGTTGATCCGTCCCAGAATGTTCAAAGATGTCTGGACAAAGGAAAAGCTACGATTTTTTTCTCAGCAACTTTTTTACCGATTGACTATTACAAAAAACTTTTAAGTACCAAAAAGGATAATTACGCTATATATGCGCAGAGCACATTTGTACAGAAAAACAGACTTATTGCATTTGCAAATGATGTCAGCACTAAATACTCTAGACGTACAGAAAGTGAATACAGAAAGATAGCCGATTATATAAATAAAATCGTATCAGTACATAAGGGCAATTATATGGTATTTTTTCCATCATACAAATTTATGGAAAATGTAAGGGATTATTTCAATGATGAATTTAATCTTGATAATGAATTTAATATTATCGCACAGACCAGCAAAATGAGTGAGGAAGAGAGGGAGAAATTTTTAGAGAGATTTAATGAAAATTCACAAAATACACTTATCGCATTTTGTGTGATGGGAGGGATATTTGGAGAAGGAATAGACTTAAAAAACGAAAAGCTTATTGGAACGATAATAGTCGGAACAGGGCTTCCTCAAATAAGCAATGAAAAACAGATATTAAAAGAATATTATGATGATTGCGGGGAAAATGGTTTTGATTATGCATTCAGGTATCCAGGAATAAATAAAGTCCTGCAGGCCGCCGGAAGAGTTATCCGTACGGCTGAGGACTATGGAGTGATAATTTTACTGGATGAAAGATTTTTGCAGCGAAATTATGAGGCACTTTATCCAAGAGAATGGAATGATAGAAAAATATGCAGCATAAATAATGTTGAAAAATTAGTAACTGACTTCTGGAAGAAGTTTTAAAAATTCGTCAGTTGAAGCCTGTACGGGAAGTGTGGTATTTACAGATACAACAATCTGGCGTGATGGCATTTTTTCTTTGGTTTTAAGTATGAATAGATCTTTGGATTCTTTCTTCATGCAATAGTCAGGTACAAAGGCGATGCCTAAACCTATTTTTGCAAGGTCGATAAGCAGATCATTACTGCTTAGCTCGACTTCTGGCACAAGTTCAAGCTGGTGCTGTAAAAACAGGTTATGTAAAAACTCGCTTGTAGTACTTTTTCGATCCAGCATCATGATAGGCTGCTGCTTTAATTCTGAAAATGATATTTCGTGGTCACCAAAGTTAAAATAATTAGGATTGGCTATAAATACATCAGTAAAATTACAGATAGTCTTCTGCTTGTATGAGTGGTTTAAATGTGAGTTTGGAAAATTTGTTACGATAAGATCAACTTTTCTTTGATCAAGCAGTTCCACACATTGGATAGATGTAGCATTTGTTACTTTTATAGGTACATTTGGAAACATTTTATGAAATTGTTTTAAATATGGAACAAGAAGGTAACGGCATATCGTATCACTGGCACCTATATGAAGCTGACCAAGACCTAATGTTCCTGAATCGAGAAGCTGGCTTTCTCCTCGTGAAATAAGATTCATGGCAGGCTCGATATGTTTAAGGAGCAGACTTCCTGATGGAGTGAGCTGGACTTTTTTAGTACTTCTTATAAATAGAGACTGTCCCAGTTTCTTTTCAAGTGTTTTTATTGACTGGCTTACGGCAGACTGCGATATAAATAATTTTTTGCTTGCTTCTGAGAAGCTCAGTGATGTTGCAACATAATAAAACACTTTATATAATTCATAATTGATATCCATATTGATTTCTCTACGCTTTCTATTTATTTTGCACAAAAAACTTGTATAAAGCCGTTTGTACAATGATTTGTAAATGTGTATCTGTACAATTTGTGTGAGTTACAATTTATCTGTATATGTACGGAATTTACATATGTAGGCGTTACATGTACAGATAAATTGTCTCATCGGCTATATTATATATGAAAATAATGATTAATTCAACTTATAAAACAAATTAAATATATTAATTATACTTATCAGAACTGGAATGGTATACTATACATAGTTTAAAAGTGGAACTCGGTTTTGAAAGGAGATTTTATGAGCAACGTACGCCGTGTATATGTAGAAAAGAAACCTGATTTTGCGGTTAAGGCAAAAGAATTAAAACATGAAATAAAGCATTATCTTGGGATCACAACTGTAGAAGCAGTCCGTGTCCTGATAAGATATGATGTTGAAAATATATCAGAGGAAACATATAAGAAAGCATTATATACAGTATTTTCTGAGCCGCCTGTAGATGATATCTATGAGGAAGAATTTGATTACGGAAATGCAAGAGTATTTACAGTTGAGTTCCTGCCGGGACAATTTGATCAGAGAGCTGATTCAGCAGAGCAGTGTGTAAAGCTTCTTAATGAAAATGAGGAGCCGATCATAAGAAGTGCGATCACATATGTTATTGAAGGAAATATCACAGATGAGCAGTTTGCAGCTATTGAGAAACACTGCATAAATCCGGTTGATTCGCGTGCGATCGGTATGGAAAAGCCACAGACACTTGTGCAGAAATTTGATGAGCCTGATGATGTGAAGGTTTTTGATGGATTTACAGATATGGCGGAGGCTGATCTTAAAGAGCTGTATTCTTCACTCAATCTTGCCATGACATTTAAGGATTTTCTCCATATCCAGAATTATTTCAGAAACGAGGAGAAGCGCAATCCTTCAATGACTGAAATCCGTGTACTTGATACATACTGGTCAGACCACTGCCGTCATACTACATTTTCGACAGAACTTAAGAATGTTAAGTTTGACGATGGATTTTACCGCACACCTATCGAAAATACATATAAGGATTACCTTGGAACATTTGAAGATCTCTACAAAGACCGCAATGACAAATTCGTATGTCTGATGGATCTTGCACTTCTTGCAATGAAGAGACTTAAGAAAGAAGGCAAACTTGATGATCAGGAAGAATCTGACGAGATAAATGCATGTTCTATCGTAGTACCTGTCGAGGTGGATGGAAAAACAGAGGAGTGGCTTGTAAACTATTTTCGATAGACACACACCCACCCAAAAGAGATGGAGCCATTCGGTGGTGCTGCCACATGTCTTGGTGGAGCAATCCGTGATCCTCTTTCAGGACGTACATATGTATATCAGGCAATGCGTGTTACAGGTGCCGCAGATCCTACAGTACCTGTTTCAGAGACTATAGAGGGAAAACTCCCACAGAAGAAACTTGTCCGTGAAGCAGCTCATGGATATAGTTCATACGGAAACCAGATTGGACTTGCAACAGGTTATGTAAAAGAAGTTTACCATCCAAATTATGTTGCAAAACGTATGGAAATCGGTGCAGTTATGGGAGCTGCTCCAAGACGTGCGGTGCAAAGACTTACATCTGATCCGGGGGACAAGATCATCCTTCTCGGAGGACGTACAGGACGTGACGGAATCGGTGGAGCAACAGGATCATCAAAGGCTCACAATACAGAGTCTACATCTGTCTGTGGTGCCGAGGTGCAGAAAGGTAATGCACCTACAGAGCGTAAACTCCAGAGACTTTTCAGAAGAGAAGAAGTAAGCCATATTATAAAGAAATGTAACGATTTCGGTGCAGGTGGAGTTTCAGTTGCAATTGGAGAGCTTGCAGATGGACTCCGCATACAGCTTGACAAAGTGCCAAAGAAATATGCAGGACTTGACGGAACAGAGATCGCTATTTCAGAGTCACAGGAGCGTATGGCAGTAGTTGTTGCTCCTTCTGATGTGGATCAGTTCATGGCATATGCAAAGGAAGAAAATCTTGAGGCAACAGAGGTTGCAGTAGTGACAGAAAGTCCAAGACTTGTACTTGAGTGGAAAGGAAAAGAGATAGTAAATATCTCACGTGCATTCCTCGACACAAACGGAGCTCATCAGGAAACTGATGTTGAGGTTGAGATGCCACAGGAAAAAGATAATTACCTCGACAAGATCAGTACACCTGCTGTAGCAGAAAAGGTAGAAGCAGGAGATATGAAAGGTGCCTGGGAGGCAGAACTTGAGGATCTCAATGTCTGCTCACAGAAGGGACTTGTTGAGATGTTCGACGGTTCTATCGGAGCAGGCAGTGTATATATGCCATATGGTGGACGTTATCAGCTTACGGAAACACAGTCTATGGTAGCAAAACTTCCTGTATTAAAAGGAAAATGTGATACAGTAACAATGATGGCTTATGGATTTGATCCATATCTTTCATCATGGAGCCCATACCATGGATCAATTTACGCAGTACTCGAGTCTATTTCAAGAATCGTTGCTGCAGGCGGAGATTACAAGAAGATACGTATGACATATCAGGAGTACTTCCGCAGAATGAATGAGGATCCAAAGCGTTGGAGCCAGCCATTTGCAGCGTTGCTCGGAGCATATGATGCACAGATAGGATTCGGACTTCCTTCAATCGGTGGAAAGGATTCAATGTCAGGAACGTTTAATGATATAGATGTACCACCTACACTCGTATCATTTGCAGTAGATGTAGCAAAAGAAAAGGATATCATCACACCGGAACTTAAAAAGGCGGGTGATCAGCTTATCCTCTTTACAATAGATAAGGATGAATTCGATCTTCCGAAATATGATCAGGTAATGAAACTTTACGATGCAGTAAGAGATATGATTCAGGATGGAGCAATTGTTTCAGCATATGCTCTTGATGGAAAAGGTCTTGCAGCAGCAGTTTCAAAGATGGCATTTGGAAATAAGCTTGGTGTAACTATCGAGGATGAAGTAACCAGTGATACACTTTTTGCACCTGGATTTGGAAATATCGTTGCAGAAGTTCCTGTTGAGAAGCTTACAAAGGTTAGAGAAATAATTGATGCAGCAGGACTTTCTGGTGTTGAGACAGTAGTTGGATACGTCAATGACAAACAGACAATTGAGTGTGATGATATGGTACTTCCTATCGATGAGGCTATCAAAGTCTGGACAGCAAAACTTGAGAGCGTATTCCATACAAAAGCAACAGACGATACAAGTAAAGTGGAGACTGGACTCTATGATGCAAAGAATATATATGTATGCAAGAATAAAGTAGCAAAACCAACAGTATTTATCCCAGTATTTCCGGGAACAAACTGTGAGTATGACAGTGCAAAAGCATTTGAGAGAGCTGGAGCTGACACAATTGTAAAAGTATTTAAGAATCTTACAGCAGAAGATATCCGTGATTCTGTAGATGAGTTTGTAAAGGCAATAGACCAGTCACAGATCATCATGTTCCCGGGTGGATTCTCAGCAGGAGATGAGCCGGAGGGATCAGCGAAATTCTTTGCAACAGCATTTAGAAATGCAAAGATGACGGAAGCAGTCGAAAAACTCATAAATGAGCGTGACGGACTTGCACTTGGTATCTGTAATGGTTTCCAGGCACTTATCAAGCTTGGACTTGTACCATACGGACAGATCAGACAGCAGGATGCACAGTCACCTACACTTACATATAATACGATCAACCGTCATATTTCAAAGATGGTTTACACAAAAGTTGTATCAAACAAGAGCCCATGGCTTGCAGGTGCAGAGCTTGGAAAGACATATTGCAACCCTGCATCACACGGTGAGGGACGCTTCGTAGCACCAAAAGAGTGGTTAGATAAACTTTTTGAGAATGGACAGGTTGCCACACAGTATGTAGACGAGAACGGAAATCCTACGATGGATGAAGAATGGAATGTAAATGGTTCATATATGTCTATCGAGGGTATCACATCACCGGATGGAAGAATACTTGGAAAGATGGCTCATTCAGAGCGTCGAGGAGAGTCTGTAGCTATTAATATTTATGGCGAACAGGATCTTAAAGTGTTCGAGAGTGGTGTTAAGTACTTTAAATAATCAAAATATCATAAATATTATAAACCCCCTGCATGAGGAATTGTTACCTTGTGCAGGGGGTTTATTATCTTTATACAATTTTAATATGAGAGGAAAATATTTAACAGTGTATTATTCTGAAATGAGCTAATATTATAATACAAACAAAATAGGAGGTTAAAACATGGAGTCTTTTATGAAGATAAAAGAAAAGCTCACATCATTTCAGATCATTATACTGGGATTTGCAGGCGTGATTGTCATAGGGGCATTATTATTGATGTGCCCTGTTTCATCAAAAGCGGGAATTGTAACACCATTTGGAAAGGCATTATTTACATCAACATCTGCAGTTTGTGTTACGGGTCTTGTTGTGTATGATACTGCTTCATACTGGTCATATTTTGGACAGGGAATAATTCTGATCTTAATACAGATAGGTGGATTAGGAGTAATAACGGTAGCATCATTTGTGACAATGATCGCTGGTAAAAAAATAAGCCTTATGCAGCGGCAGACTATGCAAAATTCTTTATCTGTACCGCAGGTTGGTGGAATTGTAAAGCATATGAGGTTTATTTTTTTAACTTCTTTTATTGTGGAAATATTAGGAGCATTATTATTATTGCCGGTATTTGTGTCAAGGTATGGCATGGGTGGGATATGGATGTCGTTTTTTCATTCTGTATCAGCTTTTTGCAATGCTGGCTTTGATTTGATGGGAAATAGAACAGGTAAATTTAGTTCTTTAACATCGTTTGCGGATATAGGATATGTTAATTTGATTTTTTCGTTATTGATAATTATAGGCGGAATTGGCTTTCTGACGTGGAATGATATAGTGAATAAAAAGATGAAGATAAAACAATATAGAATGCAATCAAAAGTTATTCTTTTGACTTCTTTTATTCTGGTGTCAGGAGCAGCTTTGTTCTTCTTTTTTACTGAGTTTTCCAATGAACCAGCTGGAAAAAGAGTATGGGAATCATTGTTTCAGGCCGTTTCACCAAGAACAGCAGGATTTAATACGACAGACTTAGGAAAGCTGTCTGATACAGGTAAAACAATGACAATGATTCTTATGCTCATAGGAGGTTCGCCGGGGTCAACAGCCGGTGGAATGAAAACAACAACAATAGCAGTGTTGATCGCAAATACAATAGCTGTATTTAAGAGAAAACAGAATGCAGATTGTTTCGGAAGAAGGATTGAAGATTCTGTGATAAAAACAGCATCATCTATTATGATCATGTATATTTTTCTGGCAATGGTATCAGCAATTTCAATCAGTATTGTAGAAAGCCTGCCGGTGCAGACTTGTTTGTTTGAAACCATTTCAGCAATTGGTACAGTTGGACTTACACTTGGAATTACGCAGCAGTTATCATCTTTTTCGCAGATGATTTTAATTTTGCTCATGTTTTTGGGCAGAGTAGGTGGCATGACAATAATTTATGCTGCTTTTTCACATAGGGATAAAGATTCATTAAAGTATCCAGTAGAAAGTATTATTGTAGGATAGGAGAAAATTATATGAAATCAGTATTAGTAATTGGATTAGGAAATTTTGGAATGCTTACGGTAAAAAAAATACATGAGCTTGGCCATCAGGTAATGGCTATTGATAAAAATGAAGAAAGAGTCAATAGTGCACTTCCTTATGTGACCAATGCTTTAATAGGTGACAGTACAAATGAAAAATTTCTAGGATCACTTGGTATAAATAATTTTGATGTCTGTATTGAAACAATTGGAAATGATTTTCAAAGTTCGCTTGAGACAACATGCCTTTTAAAAGAACTGGGAGGTAAGGTTGTTGTTTCAAGAGCAAACAGGGAGGTGCAGGCAAAATTTCTGCTTCGGAATGGCGCTGATGAAGTTGTTAATCCTGAAAAACAGATTGCGAAATGGACAGCGATAAGGTACACATCAGACTATATATTGGATTATATAAAGCTTGATGATGACTATGCGATTTTTGAAGTTAAAATTCCATTAGAATGGATTGGAAAGAGTATACGTCAGGTGGACATAAGGCAGAAATATAAAATAAATGTAATGGCTATTAAGAAAAACGGACATATGAATCTTGCTATATCAGCGGATGATATTTTTACTTCTGATGAGACTCTGCTTGTAATTGGAGAGCATAAAGCAATACAGAAATGTTTTCATATATAAGTAGAAAAGAGAAGATAAGATGGAAAATTTATTATTAGTTATGCTCTTAATTATAATTTTTATCATCGGACTGTATACAACATCTAAAGTAGATTTATTTTTGGATAAAAATTTAAAAATAACAACAGATAAAACGCAAACAAACAAGAAAAACATGATATAATGAGTGGAGCGAATTATATCGGCGTAAATGCGCATGGGTATCAGCCGCCGGCTTATCATGTGTGTTAACACATGATATACTATAAAACTAAAGGAAATATAGTAAGTATGAAAATGGGGAGGAGTGGATAAATGGAGCTCGGAAAAACACCGGTTGAAAAGCATGAGCATGTACTTGTGGGGCTTTCTTCATCTCCGTCAAATAGAAAAATAATTGAAGAAGCATCAAAGCTTGCTAAAGCATTTGATGCAGAGTTCACAGCATTGTATGTCTCAAAGTCACAGGAGATTACCCTGCCACCAGAGGATGCAGTAAGACTTCAAAACAATATAAGATATGCAGAAGATCTGGATGCAGCAATTACGAATGTTATAGGAGATAATGTTTCGCTTCAGATTGCAGAATTTGCGAGAATATCGGGTGTTACTAAAATCGTAATAGGACGCAGTGATACAACGAGAAAACCTTTTTGGAAAAAGCAATCTATAACGGAGCAACTTATCGTAACCGCTCCAAATATAGATATATATATAATACCAGACTCGAAAAGTAATTTAAAAACGATAAGAAATAGAAGGGGAAGCGAACAGATCATTCCAACTAAAAAGGATATTATCATTACAGCTGGCATGCTCATAATGTCAACTGTTTTTGGTATATTTTTTAGTATGATGGGATTTACGGAATCAAATATTATAACAATATATATTCTGGGGGTACTGTTAAGCTCAATCCTTACTAAAAGCCACTTTTGTAGTCTTTTGAGTTCATTTTGTAGTGTGTTGCTATTTAATTATTTTTTTACAGATCCAAGGCTGACTTTTCATGCTTATGAGCCGGGATATTCAGTAACCTTTTTTATAATGCTCATAGCGGCCTTAATCACAGGAACACTTGCATACAGACTTAAGGACAATGCATCAGAAGCAGCCGGTGCAACTTATAGAACAAAGGTACTATTTGATACAAACCAGCTGCTTGCCCAGTGTAAGACCAATGGTGAAGTGCTAAAGGTTGTGGCTAATCAGGTTGTTTTGCTGCTTGATAGAAATGTGGCGATATATCCGGTAGATTGTCAGCATATTCAAAATGGGTATATATATTTCAAGGATGATACATGTATAGGAAAAAGTGCTGATACAATTGGTGAGGAAGAAGTAATACAATGGGTACTTACAAATAAAAAAAGAGCTGGAGCCACTACAAAGGTGTTCCCCAATGCAAAATGTTTGTATCTGGCAATATATATAGATGGAACAGTTTATGGAATAATGGGGATTTA
>OGPX01002224.1_pt1 | contig 11448 bp, 10 predicted proteins | sample 1553101 | NCBI WGS metagenome assembly OGPX01 (sample SAMEA2579964, study PRJEB22360) | human gut metagenome | biome: human gut; feature: human-associated habitat; material: faeces | place: Denmark | collected 2008/2010
CCTGGTAGGCGGAATCGTGATTATCATAGTAAATATCACACAATTGCCCGCAGCACTTGGACTGATTATCAGCGATGCATTTACCGGGACCGCAGCCACCGGCGCTTTCATGGGAGCGGGCGTGGCTTTGATTATCCGAACCGGCTTATCCCGCGCCATGTTCTCCAGCGAGGCTGGCTGGGGTACATCGCCTATGATTCACGCCTCCGCCAAAACGGAGCATCCGGTGAAGCAGGGATTGTGGGGGGCATTTGAGGTTTTTGTCGGTACGATGTGTATCTGCACGGTTACCTCCTTGGTTATCGTCGTTACCGGCCTGTGGGATTCCGGCCTGGATGGTGCTCCATTGACCTTGGCGGCTTTCGAAACAGTGCTTGGGCCTGTTGGAACTATCATCATCACGGTGGCCATTTTCCTCTTTGCTCTTTCTACTACTACCGGATGGTGGGCTTATTTCGAAGTGCTGTTGCGCCATTTGTGCGGCACGAATGAAAAGCTCAAGCGGACCTTGATTAACGTATTTAAGGTAATCTACCCCATTCCCGGGTTCCTTGTAGTGCTTCTGGCTGCGGTGGGGAACGATATTTCTGGTGCGGATATTTGGGAAATCGCCAATTTGACAACGGGAATACCTGCCTTTGTAAACCTGATTGTCATTGTCATACTGAGCGGAAAGTTCTTCCAATTGCTTAAGGACTACAAGGCTCGTTATCTGGGAATCGGTACCGTTGATCCGAACTTCAGACTTTTTGATGAAGAGGAATAAACCGAGCCTGAAAATGGCGGATTGAGAAGCCAAGAGGGGGGCGTGGCTCTGCCACGCCCTCCAGCGGCGGAAAATATCAGGACAGCGCATCCAACACCACATCGAACAGATGCATAGGGTTAAGCTGCCCTCTGTCATAACGCTGGCAAGTGAATCAACGAAGTCCCTGTCGCAGGAAACGGCTGGAATCAATGTCACATCGGTACAGACTCCATCCATCACTTCGGCCTGTATTCCATAAGACGGAAGTCAGCTGGACTGCAATGGTACAGATCGGCCATGCGGCACACGATGCCAAATGGAGGGGCAGAAGTCCCTGCCTCATACAACAAGTGTACGTGCTTTGCTGCGGCCGCTTGGGTGTATCCGGCTTTCTCCCGGCTTGCTCGAACGGATTTTCAGGATGACCACCTTTTTCGGTTCTGCACATTTTGAATTCCTCCTGTCATTTTTCTAATACATTTGGGCCGCGCTCCCCGGAAATCCTTGTGTTTTCAAGGTTTCCGGGGATATTTTCTTGGCCATTTCCCTTGCTTTTTTCCTTACGAGATGTCTGTAAGGGAAAGCTCTCAGCTTTCACCCGCACCCTTATCCAGAAACCGGGCGGAAGAACCTGTGGTTCCTTTCTTTGCATGGGCGTAGATGTTCATGGTGGTGTTCACGCTGGAAAGGCCCAGCAGCTCTCGGACATCTTTAAAGACGCTCCGCCATAAATTATGTTGCTTGTGAAGGTGTGGCGAAGGACATGAAAGTGAAGGGCCTGGATATTATCGAATGTGATGTTGGCTCGTCTGCACGCCGTAGCTGCCCCCAGAGCGTACAAATGTCCCATCATTCCACAGGCAGACGAATGAGAACTCTGTAAAGCATTCCCGTGGTTCATCTGTGCGGGGCAGGGAAGAGAGCCCGTAATATGTACGGCTCGTTTTCTTCGGAGATCCTGTGTCAGCTCCTGATACTGCCGTTAAAGCGCGCCAAATCCATATAATACTATTTGGGAATGAGTTTGTTTGTGCAGCAATAACAGGGCCTACTGCTTAAGTCAAAATTGCAAAAAAAGACATGCAAAATTTGGGAATGATTCCAAAATAGTGTGGTTTGTCAAAAAAAGTGTTGACTTTTTTTGATGGCGGCTTTATGTTAAAAACATGTTAAGAAAAGAGGACGCGGCGATACTGGTTGTTTATTTTTCACAATAGAGTGCCAGTGTTTTTTTGACCTTAAAAATGAGAACGTTTTCAAGAGGGCGTGGGATACATACATGGCAGCAACAATCATTGACGTCGCACGGTTATGTGGTTACTCAAAGGCAACAGTTTCCAGAGCATATGCGTCTCCGGAAGCAGTCAGTGAGAAGGCGCGTGAAAAGATATATGCGGCAGCGAAGCAGTTGAACTATGCGCCTAATGCCATCGCAAGGGCGATGGTTCGGCAACAGACAGAAAATATTGCATTTATTATCCACGAAAAGCAGTATCCCGCTATTTTGAATCCTTTTTATTCTCCGATGCTGGAAGCAGCCATGCAGGAGGGAACCCGAAGGAATTACAGCCTGTTCGTAACGACCAGTCAGGATATCCACCTGCCCAATGGAGATATTTATATCAAAAAGCACATGGATGGAGTGATTTTTGCTGGCGAGGTTGATATCCGGGTCATTGAAGAGTTTCGTAAACAGAGCATTCCGGTAGTGTTGGTAAACAACTATTTGGATATGGATGGCTTAGTGTGCATTTCGGCAGATCACTATGGCGGTGCTGTGCAGGCTACGGAATATCTTTGCAAGCTGGGACATTGTAAAATCGGCCTGTTGTCCGGCCGGTTTTCACCACAAGTTAGTGAAGCTCGTATAGAGGGCTTCGTTAAAACTCTTGCTAAGTATGATATTCCCGTTGATGATCGTTTTATTGCTGATATTGAGCCGGCGCTGGAAGATGGCGAGGAAATCATGACCCGGATGCTGCGGGGGGTGGATCGCCCCACAGCTTTTTTCTGCACCAATGACACCATTGCAGCAGGCGCCATGAAGGCAGTTACCCGGGCAGGGCTGAGAGTGCCGGAAGATATAGCGATCATAGGGTTTGATGACAGCTATATCAGCCGTGTGGTGGAACCCGAGTTGACCACTGTTCGAATTGATGCTGCTAAGATGGGATGCCTTGCCATGCAAACGTTATTTGACTTAATTGCGGGGATGCCGGTAGAAAAGGCGCATATTCAAATTCCTACGGAGCTTATAGTGCGGGGAACCGCTTGATGCTATGTAGAAATTTGACACGCTCCTGATAGAGCGTTTTAAATGGTGAAGTCAAAGTGCGGAAGGATGTGATGCCATGTGTGTTACAGTCATCAATGTCGGTTACGGAGACGCAATCCTCTTTCAGTTAAAGAATGGGTATACTGCACTGCTGGATGGAGGAAGTGCCCTGGAGTCAGAATTTGAAGGCGATTCTTATCGCATTCGGTCAGCAGATTATCTTGCCAGACAGCAGATTGAGCATTTGAATGCTGTGATTATTTCGCATATCCATGAAGATCATGTATGCGGGCTGGAGGCGGTATTACAGCAGACAGTGGTAGATCATCTCTATGTTCCGTACCCGGTAGAGCCTTTCTTAAAAGGCTGTGAACTGACTCCAGCCAGTAACGCTCCCCGCAGTGTACCGCTATATGTTGCGGCCTTGAATGCGTATCGGAGGATTTTGCTTCATGCGAAGGAAAAAGGCATTCCTGTTACCGTGTTGAAAGCAGGACAGGTACTGAAATTTGGAATAGACACGAAGATGCGGATACTGGCACCCAAAAGCTGTGTTGTAGATGCATATATGGAGATCGTGGAACGGGCATACAGTCTTGAGGCGGATACAAATGCCGTGACTGAGTGCCTGATCCGGTTGGACGCTACATCCAATCACACCAGTATGCTGTTGCGCTTCGAACTGGGAGACATCGTTTTTCTCAGCGCGGCGGATAGCTGTCCATCTGAATGGGATGAGGTGCCTGAAATTTTTTTCAAAAATGTAAACGTTCTCAAATTGCCACATCATGGACAAATAGATTCAATTTCGGAATCTTTTATGAAAAATATGCCGTTGGAGTATATTATTACGACCTCGGCATCTGATAGACGGTATCATAGCGCGAATCAGGCGGTATATCAGAAGCTGGCCGCAATCTTTCCGGCGGAGCATCCACCACACTTTTTGTTTTCGGATGAGCGAGAGTATCCGCCTTATTTCTCACAGCCCGAAGGCTTTCAGGCTATCAAACTTGTAATGGATTCCGGGATGGTTATACCGGAGTTTATTAGAATTCAATGAAAAGAGGAGAGAAAACAATGAAAAAACTCATGTCGCTGGTCCTCGCACTCGCTATGATTCTGAGTTTGGCTGCCTGCGGCGGCAAAACCACGGGAACGTCACCTGACAGCGCAGGCGATTCCCAGCAGGAAACTCCCGCGACTTCGGACGGCGCTTTCCCTGAAAAGCAGATCACTATTATTATGCCCTGGAGCCTTGGCGGCGGACCCGATACCATTGCCCGCCAGGTTGCCTCCTATGGTGAGAAGTATCTGGGTGTGCCCGTGATTGTGGAAAACCATACCGGTGGTTCCGGAACTATCGCCATGAACGATGCATTGCAGGCGGAGGATGACGGTTATACCATGGTGGTTGCCAACGGCCCCTTGTTCTCACTGACTCCCAGCTTCATTAATGTCAACTACACACTGGATGATATTACGCCTCTGATTGGTATGCGTATCACGGAGTTCGTTGTTCTGACTAACTCTAAGAGCGGCATCACCAATATCGACGAGCTGAAAGCCTATGCCGCAGAGGGGAACACAATCAAGTACGCTACCACAGGCGGCCCTGGCAACGACAGCTATACTATGATTTCCGTCCTGTTCAAGTTATTGGACATCCCCGCTGAGCCTGTTCCCTACGACGGCGGCCAGGAGGCCATCAATGCGTTGGTGGGCGGCCATGTTGACGTGGCTATCGGTTCTCCCCCGACTTACCGCGATTATGTGATCAACGGCGAATTGAACTGCCTGGGAACCTTCATTCCCGAGGGGCTGGAGGTGGAAGGCATTGGCCACATCAGTTCCTTTAGGGATCAGGGAGTCGACGTGGACTTCACCGGCATGGACTACTTTGCGGTCCGCTCCTCTGTGGATGACAGCAAGAAGGAAGTTTTGACCAACTTCATCGCGGAGGTTTATGCTGATCCCGAGTTCCAGGAATTTATGAAAGGCATGGGCATGGAAGCCTGGGAGGCCACTGAGAGCGAGATCGTTGATATGGTAGAAGCTCAGACCGAGGCGATGACCGAGTATATTCCTCTGGTGCAGTGACACTCTGCGGTGCCCCATATCGCCGAGATATGGGGCACCCATTTTAAAAAGAGGTATTGAATTATGAAAATCAGATATAACAGAGAAATAATATCGGGCGCTATTTTTGTGGTTCTGAGCGCAGTGCTGTGGTTCCTGATTCCCGTACAGGTCCAGACGCTGGAGAAAACGCCAATCAACGCACAGACCTTCCCCCGTATCGCCATTGGTGGTATGTTCCTCTGCTCTGTCGGTCTGCTGCTGGAGGGGATCTTCGTCCGGGAGAAGCAGGAGTTGTATGTGACGAAAGAGAGTTTTCGCTCCAATGCCTTTAAAAAAGAAATGCGTTCCGTAGTGTTCGCATTGCTTTTGATCGCCTACTGTTTCCTGATTGGACATCTGGGCTATATTGTCTCCACAATCCTGCTGGTACTGGCGGTCATGATGTTCTATAAAGCCAGAAAGTGGTACTACTATGCGATTCCTCTGGGGATGGTGGGCATCGTGTACTACGTATTCAAGGTGCTTCTTCATATTTCCCTGCCCTGATCGAAAAGGAGAATACTTATGGAACAATTTTTAGGCGGACTGCAAGTTCTGCTGCAGTGGCAGAACTTTTTGATTATTCCGGTGGGGCTGGCAATCGGTATTATTGTGGGTGCTATCCCCGGACTGACCTCCGATTTAGGTCTCATCCTTTGTATACCCTTGACCTATGGCATGGATCCCACGATGGCTATTTTAATGCTGCTGGCCATCTACTGCGGCGGTACCTACGGCGGTTCCATCACTGCGATTCTCATCAACACCCCGGGTACCTCGGCCAATGCGGCAACGCTGTTTGACGGTTATCCCATGACCCAAAGAGGACAAGCGTTCAAGGCACTGCAAATGGCACTGTACGCATCAACCATCGGTGGCCTTATAAGCGCATTTGCCCTACTGTTTCTGGCTCCCCAGATCGCAAAAATCACACTGCTGTTTGGCCCTGCCGAATATTTTGCTTTGGCAGTTTTTGGACTATCCGTGATTGCGGGCGTCTCTAACAACAGTATTTTCAAGGGACTGATCGGCGCTTGCATCGGCTTGTTCATGGCTACCATCGGCATGGACAATATCAGCGGCACCGCCCGCTTTACCTTTGGAAGCAATCGGCTCATGAGTGGTATCGACCTGATCATCGCCCTCATTGGACTGTTTGCTATCTCTGAGATTATGATGAAGTCCCAGTATGATCCAAGGACCGACCACAAGACTATCAGTTCTTCAGCCATCACCAGAGATAAAATCACGAAGGACGAGTATCGGCGATGCCGCAAACCAATCGGCATTGGCTCCCTGATCGGCGTCATTATCGGCGCAACTCCTGGAACTGGCGGTGGTTTGGCGGCGTTCATCTCTTATAACCAGGTGAAGCAGTCCTCCAGCCATCCCGAGACTTTTGGCCACGGCGAGATCGAGGGTGTGGCCGCCTCCGAGTCCGCCAACAATGGCGCCTGCGGCGCAACGATGATCCCCATGCTGACGCTGGGGGTCCCAGGGGACGGCGCCACCGCTATCTTGATGGGTGCATTCATGATCCACGGCATGATCCCCGGCCCCACGCTGTTCGAAGAGCAGGGCAATATTCTATATGCCATTATGCTGGGCCTGATCGTGGTCAATGTGTTTATGTATATTCTGGGCAGTGGCTTTACCCGTTTTTACGCGCATATCACCCGTATTCCCTACGAGATTTTGGCGGCTATTGTATTGACCTTTTGCATTGCGGGTGCGTATTCCACCAATAACCGGATGTATGATATCTACATCATCCTGATCTTCGGCATTGTAGCGTATTTCCTGCGCCGGATGGATTTTCAGTTGGTTCCCATTCTGCTCGGCATTGTGCTGGGGCCTTTGGCTGAGAAAAACTTCCGCCGGGCACTGGTGCTGTCTGACGGGAGTCTAGACATTTTCTTTACCCGTCCTATCAGCTGTGCCTTTATCTTGATTGCTGTAGGTTCTATTTTGCTGTTTGCCTGGAAAAATCACAAGGCAAAGGTAAAAAACACACAGAAATAATACAGATCTGCGCAAGTACTGAGACATCTCCTTATTTGAGCATTGCCAAATTCATACAATTTGAAGAGCGACGGTGTTTGAGATGAAGAAAATTTTGAAAAGGCTTTTCTGCTTGGCTATCGCTGTTGTGATGTTAATGAGTACTGCGGGGGCAGAAGGAACCTCCACTTATATGGCTTACCGGTCAAATGCCGTTACAATATCAGCAGCTGACGGACTTGGCATCGTAAGTGGAACATTCGTAATAAAGGATCTCAGTATTACAAACGGGCAAGATCCTGATGGTCGCAACTATGTTGGACAGGTGCATACACTTGAAAATGGGGAATTTACATTCAGCGTTGGGCGCAGTGCCTCTGAAAGCGTTGCATCATGGTTCAATTCAAAGATCTCAGGATATAATGATCCTTCTGTGAACGGAGATAGAACAACATTTGACCAGACTGCTGATGATTTGAATTTTGCCTTTGTCGGTGATTTGAATTTGGTTGTGGATACTGCCGATGATCCGCAGGGTCTAAGTGTTACATTTCCTGATGTTGTTATTGCTCAGGGGAGCACCTTGTTTAGAAATAATTGGTGGTTTGGTCAACACTCTGGCCAGCATACAAGAGATAGTGACGGCCCCGACACTGTATTGGCAATTGGAAGTACGACAGAGGGAAGAACAGTTTATGCATCGTTTTTGAGAGGCGGCAACGAGGTTAATGAGATTTCTCTGGAAGCCATTCACGTGGTAGAAGCTGCTGCGGATAGTGCGAATAAAGTTGTCGATGTTAAAAATAAATTTGCTGCGCTTCCGATTGACGGCGTTCAAAGCAATTTGGAAGGTTTCCCCGGCAGCTATGACCCTACCGTAAATCATATCCAGGGATATGCGCAGTATGATAGTTGCGATCATACTCGATATTCTATTCTGACGCATAGTGTAGGAACTGCGCCCTATGCGCATATTGTCGCCGGCCCCAAAACGGGCAGTGACAAGTGGGGGTTCAAAACATACCTTCAGAATTGGAAACATCCTGGTGGCGTTCAAGTAATGGGAGATTATCTGTTGGTTCCTTCTGAACAAGATGCCTCCGCGCATATAGCTTTATATGATTTGCGTTCATTGGCCGTAAAAGAACTAAGAAGAGTTGAGACATTTGACTTAGCTGTAAGCCATAAGGCTGGTGCTTTGGGGATTACTTCTTATGAGGATAAAAACGGCATTGAGTATTACGTGATGATAGTTGCCCATTTAGATGGCGAGAATACTGTGTACCATGTCTATCGTGCATTGGCATCAAATGGCATTGAAAACGCCCGGTTCTCCGAAGTTGGAAGTTTTGAATCTGATAAGGACTTTCAAGGTTTTGGCTTGATTACTGAGGATGGGACAAATGATATTTATATGATAGGGCTTTGGTCACCAAGCGAGGGTGTGACATTTGCGGATTATGCATACCTGTACCAGTTGAATACGGAAACATGGACCATTGGAGAAGCACTTCAGCAGATTCACATGGTCAGTGTTGGTGGAATGGCTGGTATGATGGGAGTTCATTTCCGTTATGGCGCAAATGTATATGTTGCAGACGATGGTACGCTAACTTTATCCGCTACAGAGCGGAACTCGGTTTTGGGCAGCTCTTTGGCAACAAATGATTGGATTCCTGCAATCGTAAACTAATATTTGACGATATCGTTATGTGAGGAAAGGGAACGGGCTGTGATCCGTTCCCTTTCTCCACAGTGAATATTCTATTGATAAACCGCATGATGGTGGATATCTTGTTTTGACTGACAATGAATAAACCAAAGCTGACCCGTAGTGCATAGCTGGGGGAGAACTACGGCGAATTGGCTCAAAGACATCTTCTTCGGTTTTTTAAGCAGTTGCGCTAAAGCTTGCATGAAGCAATCTTTCCTGTTCCTTTATGTAAATGCATGGCGTCGAGAAGGTGTCATCTCCCCCATAAAACAGACTGCATTTCGCAAGAGCCGATTGGAACGTCTCCTGACCGGCACGCTGGCAGATCTTCTGTTTATTCTCTTAAAAGATTTCTGCTGTGATTTGCTTTTCGGCTCTGCCGGGCGGGGCTTTAGAAGTTTTTGGCTTTCCGGCCCTTTAGAGTGAGCAGCAAACAAGAAACCGTCAAGCCTCTTTTGATGCTTGGCGGTTTCCTGTTTGACGCTTATATTGCTATAACAAATTTCAGGGAGGTGTCACGAATTTTGAGAACTTCAATCAAGCGGGAATGAGTCGCTTTTCGAGTTTAGAAGTGATCCGCCATGTCCTCACCCGAAAACATCTTAAAGGGAATCCGAGTTTTTAGGATCTGATCGGCTGCAATTTACAGCATACCGGCCATCACACCGGCCACCAAAATAGAGACCATTGCGGCCATACCGCCCACTACCAGGCGAGGCATGACCCGGCTCATCAGAAAGGCCTTTTCATCCTCATCCTCCGCCACAGCATTGCATACCTCCACAGAGATTAGGTAAGTGGAGGGGAAACCCAGCATCTGGCAGAAGCCTACGCCGAAGGCCATGGACTTATCCCCCAGAATCTTCCACACCGGCAGGACTTTCATCATAACAAAGATGTTTTGTGGAATTACCTTATGCAGCCGCACCAGCAGAAGCGTTTTCAGGTACTGTGGGACACACAGATGCAGGAGGACGAAGCACTGGGAATATATATGCAACAGCGTGTGGGAAAAATAGCCTTAGGCTCGGGCGGACTTACGGGGCTTGGGCTTTCTGGAGGAGGTTCTTGGGCACCACACCCAGCTGGGTGAAGATCACGCCCAGCACCAGCCCCAGGATGGCGTAGTTGATGTGGGTCAGCTCACCCAGCCATACAGAGAGCAGGCCGCCGACTACTGCCAGCAAAATGCACACATTGCTGGAATAAAAGCCGTCAAATTTCTCGGCCAATGTTATCCTCTTGGACGCTGTCTTTGCCTCGCTGTTCCGATTCTCGGATTTGCCCGCGGCGGCCATAAACTCGTCCAGGGTGCCGCTGGATTTGGCCTTCCGGTATTCGCCGATCAGGCCCTGGGCATAGCGGAGACTGGCGCTGGAGGCAAAGGGCGTACCCACGAACTTCTGCACGGCGAAGGTAATGGCAGCCAGCGCGGCGGCCAGAGGATAGCCAGCCTTGGTGGCAGCCTCCGTCATGATCTGCGTTGCGGGCAGAGCGCCGTTGACTACCGGGATGGCGCTGAGGGCCATCTCCTTGCCGATGATAGGGATGGTCAGTGAGACGCCGATGATTACCGCCAGCATACCGAACCAGCAAGTGACCACAGTCCGCCACTCATCCATGAACTGGCGCAGGTTAATCATGGCCCCCATGGCGAAGAGCAGCATTGGCACGCTCCAGCTGGAAGCGGCGCTGAGACCGGCCTTTTCGATGATGTCGGCGGGCAATACGCCGGCGACGAACAGGATCAGGAACAGCATCAGCGTGGCGAACACCGAGGAGATCCGGGCTTTGGTCAGCTTGGCCACTACGTCGCCGACAGCGAAGAGAACCATCACCACTGCGAACCACAGCAACATATCAAACACTTGTCATTCATCCTTTCTCTATCTGTTTATTGAAAGGGCCGCCCGGCGCAGCCTTTTAGAGATACTGGTCGAACCAGTCGCACAGAGCGTTGAGCCGGATCAGACGGTTGACCGGCCGCCCGGACCGGTTGAGCTCGTGGCCCTCCTGATGAATCAGGACCACCTTGGAAGGAACACCCTGCTGACGCAGACTGGTGAACATCTGCAGGGGCTCGTCCATCCAGCAGCGGTAGTCGGTGTTGGAGTGGATAAACAGGGTGGGAGTGGTGACATTGCGGACGTACTTCAGGGGAGACTTGTCCCAGAGGATCTGGCTCTCGTCCCAGATGACGCCTTTCCGCTCCAGGGCATTGAGGCCCATGTGCTCCAGCAGGAACAGATACCCCTTGTCACAGGTGGAGATGGAGGTGACAAAGTTAGAAATGCTCCGCATGGCACAGGCAGCCTTGAACCGCTGGGTGTGGCCGATGATCCAGTTGGTCATGTAGCCGCCATAGGACCCGCCGCACACGCCCAGCCGATCCGCGTCCACGTCCGGATAACGGCGAAGCACCTCATCGGTGAAGTCCATCAGATCCTGGTAATCGATGGTGCCCCACCGACCTACCAGATCGAAGTAATCCTGCCCCCGACCGTCGCTGCCGTGGGGATTGGTATAGAACACGAACCGACCGCCGGCGGCCAGTAGCTGCAGCTCATGGTAGTACTGGGAACCGTAGGC
>OGPX01002231.1_pt1 | contig 11411 bp, 8 predicted proteins | sample 1553101 | NCBI WGS metagenome assembly OGPX01 (sample SAMEA2579964, study PRJEB22360) | human gut metagenome | biome: human gut; feature: human-associated habitat; material: faeces | place: Denmark | collected 2008/2010
GTGGCATTCTCTTCTTATCAATAACGAGCATGGAAACGGTCTGTTTACTTGCCTCGATCTGTGCCTGCTGTTCTTCCTGCTTCTTCTGGGTCTTCTTGCCAAAGAAATATAAACCAACCAGTAATCCGATGAGGATTACGAGAATCACCAGAAGGACGATTGTTACTGGATGCATACTTATCCTCCTACTATATTATAAAGTTTCTTAATAACTATTCAGCCTGCACGGTTCCGCAAAACGTGTGACCGTGAAGAAACTGAACAGTTACATTCTTGTTTCACATAAACTACATTTTAACATCATTTTTTGGAAAAGGCAATTGTTTTGTTATCTCCTTTGAAAAGCTTATAAGCCGTGAAAGTATATATAACCGGTACCGCAAATGCTGCAAGATTCATAAGAACCAGTATAATACTTCCCTTAATATGAAAGAAGTGGGCAATCTGCGGGATAAAGGCCAGAATTCCAAAGATAACGGTGCTCATTCTTCCTTTTTCTGCATTCATCACGCCTATAATTCCAATTGCAATCTGAAGAAGTGTAAATGCATAAGTAAGTGCAAAAGCCTCTGTAGTATCACCATGGCTTACATGTCTGCCCACAATATTAGTGGTTCCGATCCAGAAGCGGGCTGCGATCAAAGAAGCAGAACCCAGGGCTATTTCAAATAGTGCGCTTATGCGCATAATATCTGATCTGTTCATATTTTCCTCCTTTAGAGTGAATGATATAGAGCTTAATATTTTTGATATTTGAGGTTAAAACATATTTTATCATGTGTTTTTTATTTTAACAATATATGGCAATAGAATGCAAGGATATTTACTGAGAAGAGGTGGTAATTATTTTGAATATCATGTATAATAGAAATCTACTGGTTACAGAATGGATAGATTTATCTGGTATGGTTATAATAAATGCCAGATTACAGATTCCGTTCAGGATTAATAGGAAGCTTTGTAGGTTTTCTTTATTAACTGGTCTTGCGGGAAGAAGGTGTTTTGAGGGGGGCTTACAGTATAGTTAGGAGTTATACATTATGAAGAAATCGGATACAGAACAGGAACAGCCTGGTCTGGAAGAGAATAAAGTTCCCGACAGCCAGTCCAAGCGGGAGCTTGACAGAGAATTACAGGAACTGGCAGAGAAGGAACACCAGGAAGAGATATATTACGAAGAACGACGGCGCGAGAGACATGAGCGCAATCTGAAGAGAAAGAAGAGGCAGATACGGAATCGTAATCTGGCTCTTATTATTACTGCTCTGGCAGTGTTGGGCGGTGTGGGATACTTTTATAGAGAGCAGACAGGGTTAAAAGACGGCATGGAAACGCTGGTAGCCAAGGTAAGGGATTTGGTTCCTGATAAGAATTCCGGTAAAGAGAGCAAGGCAGCAGAAGAACTGGCAAAGGTTGACCAAAGCACCGAAAGCATCGAAAACCCCGATATTAATACAGAGGAAGCTGCTGACAGCTCAGACAGTACAGATATACAACCGGAATCTGGTGAAGGCACGGCAGATGACAGTGATGAGACAACTGGAAATACAGATGACAATTCAGAGGATATTGCACAGGATGAATCCGGGAATATGTCCGATGAAGAGAAAACAGAAGATAATTCTTCAGATTCTGCAAATCAGCCAGAGCAGGATGCAGCCCAGGCAGCAGCCATAGATTTAAATGGGGTTATGCCACAGGCAGCAGTTGCCGGCACAGGTATCATCAGGAGGCAGATCCGTCACGAGAAGAAGGTACTGACCACAGCCAAGGAGAAAGCTGCCCAGTATGATTATGACGGTGCAATCAGCCTTTTGCAGAAGGACAATGCATATGTGAGAAATGTCCATTTTCAGAATGCTGCAGAGAAATTCCAGAAGAAAAAGGATAAATGTGTAGCCTGGTCTCCGGAACAGGTAACTCACATTTTTTATCATTCCCTGATCGTGGATACTTCCAAGGCGTTTGATGGAGATTACAAGACAGATGGTTATAATCAGGTTATGACCACTATGGATGAGTTTAATAAGATAACCCAGATCATGTATGACGAGGGATATGTAATGGTAAACCTTTATGATCTGGCAGACGTTGATGAAAATGGGAAAATGCAGGCAAAGCAGATTTATCTTCCTAAGGGAAAAACACCGTTTGTCCTTTCGCAGGACGATGTATGTTATTATCACTCCCAGGATGGAGATGGAATTGCCACCAAGCTTGTTATAGATGAAGAGGGGAAGATCCGCAACGAATATGTACAGGATGATGGAAGCACAGTTGTAGGTGACTATGATGTTGTACCGCTGATCGACCGGTTTGTGGAGGAACATCCTGATTTTGCATATCATGGACATAAGGGAATTGTAGCGCTTACAGGCTACAATGGAATCCTGGGTTACCGCACAGATATCAGCTATCAGACAAGACCAGATGATCTGAATGATGATAAAAAGGCGTGGCTTGACGCGCATCCTGATTTTGATCTGGATACAGAGCGGGCAGAAGCGAAAAAGGTCGCAGATGCCATGAAGGCGGAGGGCTGGACTTTTGCCAGCCATACATGGGGACATAAAAACATGTCCACAGTTTCCATGGAACGCCTTGAAACAGATACACAGAACTTCAAAGAGAACATTGACCCGCTTATTGGCGGAACAGATATTATTATCTTTGCTTTCGGAGCAGATATTAATAACGGCGGAGAGTACACTGGCAATGAGAAATTTGAATATCTGAAATCCCAGGGCTATGATTATTATTGCAATGTGGACTCTAACAAATATTTTGTACAGATGACGGATGAATATTTCCGAATGGGAAGAAGAAATGTGGACGGATACCGAATGTATTACAATCCGGACATGCTGGCAGATCTGTTTGACGTAAGCCAGGTATTTGACCCATCCAGACCCACTCCTGTACCGCCTATGAATGGGGGCTGATAAGACCAGCTGCACAGAAATCATGCATTCGCATGATTTCGCGCTGAGATTCCCGGGGGTTCTGTGAACCTTGTTCACAAAAAACACCTCGCGGAACATTTCCAGTGAACAGTAACGGTGGAGAGGCAAAATAAAAATGATTGCCTCAGTGGGCTTTCTTTTTAATAGAAAATGTGATAATTTTATAAAAGAGTAACTGAAGGGAGTATGAAATGAAAAGAAAACTATATTTGGCAGCGTTAGTAATGTGTATGGCACTTGCTGTAAATGGCTGCGGAAGTGATAAAGAAACTACCAGTACAGAGAGTGAGAGCACTGCCACAGAGCAGCAGGCAGAGGATTCGGCAGAGGAAGAAGAGGTACAGGAACCTTATACAGATTCTACCGGTGCGACACGCCTGGTTTCAGTGGATAATGTGGAGAAATATGTTACAATTGCAGACTATAAGGGGATAACTCTTGATAATTCTGTACCAGAAGTGACAGATGAGGATATTGAGAATCGTATCGCAGAGAATTTGAAAGACAATTCAGTGGAAGTGACAGATGAGAACGCTGTCATCCAGAATGGTGATACCGCTACTATTAATTTCGTAGGTACAAAAGACGGGGAAGCTTTTGAAGGTGGAACTGGTAATAATTATGACCTTGTGATCGGAAGCGGCACAATGATTCCCGGATTTGAAGAAGGAATCGTGGGAATGAAGAAGGGTGAGACTAAAGACGTATCGGTAACCTTCCCGGAGAGCTACCGCAACAGTGAACTGGCTGGACAGGATGCAGTATTCCAGATTACCGTGCAGAGCTTTAAGAGACCACCGGAACTGACCGATGATTGGGTTGCAGCGAATACCGATTACAAGACAATTGATGAATATAAGGCTTCTGTTCGCGCACAGCTGGAGCAGGAAGCACAGGATCAGGCCGACAGCAGTCTGCGCAGCACTGCATGGAATACTGTTTACACCAATTCTGAGGTTGTGGAATATCCAGAGAAAGACGTAGAAGAGGCAGTGAAGACATTTAAGAAACAGGCAGAAGCATACGCGAAGCAGGGAAATATGGAGCTTGAAGACTTCGTAGAGTCTCAGGGCGTTTCCATGGATGATTTCGAAGCCCAGTGCCAGCAGTATGCCCAGGCCAAGGTAAAACAGAATCTGCTTATTCAGGGAATCATGGACGCAGAGGGAATGACTTTGGAGGATGAGGAAAGTCTTGCAATCCAGAATCAGCTGGTAGAGCAGTATGCTTCTGGCGATCTTGCAGTTCTTATCGATACTTACGGTCAGGTTGCAGTGGATGAGAGTATCGGACTTATGAGAGTTCAGGATTTCATTATTGCAAATGCTAATTATGATCAGACAGCAGCGGATACATCTGCTGAAGGTGAGGATGCACAGGCTGCTGAGGGAACAGAAGCAGCAGATCATGCAGATGGCAGTACGACTGACGGACAGAGCACGGATGGCGGGGATACAGCAGAAGAGCAGGAAGCTGGTGCAACCGCAGATACAGGCACAGCAGCGGATGCTTCAACAGATACACAGGATGACAGTACGGAGAATTGACGGTTGCCGCTTATAACAGAAACAGCAGCCAATGAATCTCAGGAGGGAATGGAGTTATGATTATTAAAAATGGAGAAGTTTTTCAGGAGGATGGAAGCTTCAGATTACAGGATCTGTATGTGGAGAATCATAGAATCGTGGCTTCAGAGGATGAGGTTACGGACAAGACGATTGTAGACGCGGCTGGGCTCAGGGTGCTTCCGGGGCTGGTGGATATTCACAGTCACGGTGCATTTGGACATGATTTTTCTGATGCTGATCCGGAAGGACTTAAGATTATTCTGAAATACGAAAAGAGTCACGGAATTACTTCCTATTGTCCTACTTCCATGACATTGCCGGCAGAAGAACTGAAGGAAATTTTTGCTACTATTAAGACTGTGGGAGAAATGAAAGACGGAGCTGCTGTCCGGGGAATCAATATGGAAGGCCCATTTCTGGATGCGAAGAAAAAAGGCGCTCATGTGGAGGGCTATATCCGCAAACCAGATGCCGGATTTTTCCGTGAACTGAATGAATATTCCGGAAATATGGTGAAGCTGGTAACTCTGGCACCGAATGTGGATGGTGCTATGGAATTCATTGATGAGGTACATAATGAGGTGTGCATTTCCCTTGGTCATACAGCAGCTGATTACGATACAGCAGCGGAGGCCATGAGAAGAGGTGCACACCATGTGACACATCTTTATAATGCCATGCAGCCACTGGCACACAGAGAACCAGGACTGATCGGAGCTGCCTGTGATGATGAGCAGTGCATGGCAGAGATGATCTGTGATGGGATTCACATTCATCCATCTGTGATCCGCGCTACATTTAAGATGTTTGGACCAGAGAGGATTGTACTGATCAGTGACTCTATGATGGCTACTGGAATGGAGAACGGAACCTACCAGCTGGGTGGACAGGAAGTAACGATGAAGGACTGTAAGGCAACTTTGAAGGACGGTACGATTGCCGGTTCTGCTACGAACCTGTATGATTGTATGCGCAAGGCTGTTTCTTTTGGTGTTCCCCTTGAAGAAGCGATTTTTGCAGCAACACGAAATCCGGCAAAGAGTATTGGTATTTATGATGAAGTTGGTTCCCTTTCTGTTGGAAAGAAAGCGGATATTCTTCTTGTAACAGATGATCTGGAGCTGAGAGAAGTGCTATGACAGAACTTTTTTGCGGAAAATTTTTTCCACTATGTAACGAGAGATAAAGAGGGAATATGAATGGATAGAAGGGTTTTGCGCGAAAGAATGCGCAGGAAACAGCGCCAGATAAGACGAAGGAAGATCATTAAGCTGGTTACCTATGTTGTGGCAATGGTGCTGGCTGTGATTTTTGTAATAAGAGGAGTGATTTTTCCAATCGTAAGTCGTGTGGGAGGAAAGAGTACTGGAAAATCACAGAGCGTGCAGGCGGATGCAGGTGACGGAGCTGCTTCGAATGCGGATTCCAATTCTACAGATGCTCTGAGACAGCCTCTGAAAGGACAGAGCGATGTGACCAAGGTTTCTTCACTGACTCCAGGCTGGCATGAGGATTCCAGCGGACGCTGGTATCAGAATGCAGATGGCAGCTACCCCAAGGGCGGATGGTGGCAGGATCCGGCAAACGGAACCTGGTACTTCTTTGATGAGCAGGGATACATGCAGACTGGCTGGATTGACTGGACCGGCTGGCTGACCAAGGGGGTAAACGATTATTATTTTAATGAGGATGGTTCTTACAATGCTGAGAAGAAACGCCCTTTGATCGCACTTACCTTTGATGATGGTCCGGGACAGTATACAGACAAGCTTCTGGACTGTCTGGAGGAGAACAATGCACATGCTACCTTCTTTATGTTGGGACAGCTGGTTGGACAGTATTCGGACGAAGTGAAGAGAATGGTGGAACTTGGCTGTGAGATCGGAAACCATTCCTGGGATCATCTGGATATGCTGAATCTGAGTATTGATGATGTTATAAAGGAATTCGGCGATACCGATCAGGCATTGATTGATGCCTGTGGACAGGAGTCCACGGTAATTCGTCCGCCTTATGGAGACTGCAATGATGAAATTATTTCGGCAGTTGGGAAACCTTTTATTTTGTGGTCTATTGACAGTCTGGACTGGAAATATCTGGATGCAGATCTGGATTACAATGGCATTATGAATGACAGCAATCTGGGAGACGGAGCCGTTATTCTGATGCATGATATTCATGGTCCTTCAGTTGATGCGGCACTCAGACTGATTCCAGATCTTATTGCACAGGGATATAAACTGGTAACGGTAAGTGAGATGGCAGCGGCGAAGAATGTTACCCTTCAGCCAGCAAAATATGCAGAGTTCTGGCAGAGCGCCCTTGATGCAGGTTATGTGCCTGGATATAATGGAAATGGCTCTTCTGAGGACTCTTCCACAGATGGAACTTCTGATGGCAGTTCAGATGACAGCAGTAATGGAGATGAGAGCGACTTCAGTGATGGTTCCGGTGATGGAAGCGACGGCAGTGAAAGTGACGGATACACAGATGGCAGTGAGAATAGCGAAGGGGATTTTAGCAGCGACTCAGGCGAATAACGGAGAAAATAAGAGGCTCTAGAGCCTGTCTGGCATATGTGTTAAGCTTCGGGACTTCCGGAAATCGCAGATGCTGTATAGTGTGAATGATAGTATACGCTTGTACTTATGAGAAAAATGTCAAAGTACAGGCGTATTTTTTTACAGTAAAAATGAATTTTGATGTAGATTTTTTATGAATAATAGACAAGTTTTTGGTGGCATGGAGGAAAAGAGTATGCTATAATGTGCATAAGAATTTGAAAGTTTAGGGAGGTAACTTTCTGATGGGAGAGAAATTACAGTTTACAGAGCTTGACCAGTATCTCTTTGGTCAGGGAACCCATTATGATGTTTACAGAAAGCTTGGCGCACATCCTGAGAAACAAGGGAAAAAAGAAGGTGTTTATTTTGCAGTATGGGCACCTAATGCGCAAGCTGTTTCTGTAATTGGAGAGTTTAATGACTGGAATGAACAGGCTGCTCCAATGAAAAAGGCAGGTCCGATCGGTGTATTTGAGACATTTGTCCCTGGAGCAAAAATTGGACAGCTGTATAAGTTTTTTATTGTAGGAATGAACGGGGAGCATATTTATAAAGCTGACCCTTATGCAAATGAGGCAGAATTAAGACCGGGAACGGCATCCAGAATCACGGATATCGGGGATTACAAATGGAAAGATACCACCTGGATGAAGAATCGTCAGAAATTTGACGAGACTAAGGATGCCATGGCGATCTATGAGGTACATCCTGGCTCCTGGATGAAGCATCCGGCTACAGAGGAGAATGAGAAAGGCTTTTTCAATTACAGGGAACTGGCGGTGAAGCTTGCCCAGTATGTGAAGGATATGGGCTATACACATGTGGAGCTGATGGGGATTGCAGAGCATCCCTTTGACGGTTCCTGGGGATATCAGGTCACCGGTTATTATGCGCCTACTTCCCGCTATGGAACACCCCAGGATTTCAAATATCTGGTAGATTATCTTCACAGACAGAAAATCGGGGTTATTCTGGACTGGGTGCCGGCACATTTTCCCAAGGATGCCCATGGACTGGCGAATTTTGACGGAACTGCAGTTTATGAGCATGCAGATCCCAGACAGGGAGAGCATCCGGACTGGGGAACCAAGATCTACAATTATGGCAGACCGGAGGTAAAGAACTTCCTGATCGCAAATGCTCTGTTCTGGATCGAGGAGTGTCATGTGGACGGTCTTCGTGTGGATGCCGTTGCATCCATGCTGTATCTGGATTATGGAAAGAATGATGGTCAGTGGGTAGCCAATAAATATGGCGGAAATCAGAATCTGGAAGCAATTGAGTTTTTTAAGCATCTGAATACAGTGGTTCTTGGAAGAAACCATGGTACTGTGATGATTGCAGAGGAGTCTACCGCATGGCCGAAGGTTACAGGTAAGGCAGAGGATGACGGCCTTGGATTTTCCCTGAAATGGAACATGGGCTGGATGAATGACTTCCTGGAATATATGAAGCTGGACCCCTATTTCCGTAAGTTTAACCATAATAAGATGACTTTCTCCATGACATATGCTTACAGTGAGAAATATGTGTTAGTAATCTCCCATGATGAGGTGGTTCATCTGAAGAAGTCTATGCTGGAGAAAATGCCAGGTGAGCTAGATGATAAGTTTAAGAATCTGAAGGCTGCTTATACATTTATGTTCTGCCATCCGGGCAAGAAGCTTTTATTTATGGGGCAGGAATTCGGTCAACTTCGAGAGTGGAGCGAGGAGAGAGAACTTGACTGGTTCCTTCTTGGGGAAGAGAAGCATCGGGATTTGAAGGATTTTGTGCAGACATTGCTGAAGATGTATCGCAAATATCCTGCGCTCTATGGAACGGATACGGATCCGTCTGGCTTTGAGTGGATCAATGCAGATGACGGGGACAGAAGTATTTACAGCTTCGTAAGGAAATCCCCTACAAAAAGAAATAACCTTCTGGTAGTATGCAATTTCACTCCTGTAGAACGTCCGGATTACCGTGTTGGTGTGCCGAAGAAGAAACAATACACACTGGTTCTGGATGAAAACGGACAGACTGCGAAGAAGGTATTTAAGGCAGAAAAGCAGGATTGTGACAATCGTCCGTTCTCCTTTGCTTATCCGCTGCCAGCTTACGGGGTTGCTGTGTTCCAGTATTAGAAGCTGCCAAATTCCGCAAGGAACAATTCTCACAGACAATTTTCAGATTGCTGTGATAATTTAGTATTAAAAATACCCAAAGAATGGGGCAAATTCGGGTTTTGTTTGTGACTGTTGGGGATTTTTTCCCAGAAGGTGAAAAACCTGTTGCTATTTGGAAAAAGTTGAGATATAATGAGCCCGAACAAAAAGAAATGGAAAAAGTTGTACATGTTGAAAGGAGAATATTGACATGAAGGTATCTAATATTAAAGACATTCAGAAATTTTTTGATGTAGTAGACAGCTGCGCTGGTAAAGTAGAGCTTGTAACTGGCGAAGGTGACAGACTGAACCTGAAATCTAAATTATCACAGTATGTATCTCTTGCAAACATCTTCTCCAACGGTGAGATTCCGGAGCTTGAGATCGTTGCATATGAGAAAGAAGACATTGATAAGCTTATGCACTTCATGATCAACGGCTGATTTGCATAAAACTGTGAAATTGGGATAAATATATTAGGGGATGTGACTTGGTCATGTCCCCTTTTTCTGACATAATAGAAAGGGGAATACAAAATGGTAAAGATTGACATTATCTCCGGTTTCCTTGGAGCTGGTAAGACAACTCTTATTAAGAAACTGCTGAAAGAAGCATTTGAAGGTGAGCAGGTAGTTTTGATCGAGAATGAGTTCGGTGAGATTGGTATTGACGGGGGATTCCTGAAAGATGCCGGAATCGAGATCCGTGAGATGAACTCCGGATGTATCTGCTGTTCCCTGGTTGGAGATTTTGGTGCTTCCCTGAAGGAAGTTGTAGAGAAGTATCATCCGGATCGTATCCTGATCGAGCCATCAGGTGTTGGTAAGCTTTCCGACGTTATCAAGGCTGTACAGGGTGTGGAAGAGGATGTTGATATTCAGCTGAACAGCTACACTACAGTTGTTGATGCCAAGAAATGCAAAATGTATATGAGAAACTTCGGCGAGTTCTTTGACAATCAGGTTCAGTATGCAGGCGCGATTATCATGAGCCGTACCGATATTGTAGACGAGAAGAAAGCAATGGAGTCTATGGAGCTTCTTCGTTCTATCAATGAGAAGGCAGCTATTATTACCACTCCGATTGAGAAGCTGGATGGAAAGAAAATCCTGGAGGTTATGGAGCATCCGGTATCTCTGGCGGATGAGCTGCTGAAAGAGGAGCATGAGCATCATCATCATGCCCATGATGATGAGTGCGGTTGCGGACATGACCACGATCACGAGCATCATCACGACCATGATGATGAGTGCGGCTGCGGACATGACCACGATCATGAGCATCATCACCATCATGACCATGATGATGAATGTGGCTGCGGACATGACCACGATCACGAGCATCATCATCACGACCATGACGAGTGCGGCTGCGGACATGACCACGATCATGAGCATCATCATCACGACCATGATGACGAATGTGGCTGCGGACATCATCATGATCATCACCATCATCACGCAGACGAAGTATTTACCAGCTGGGGACGTGAGACTATTAAGAAGTTTACAAGAGAAGGGCTTGAGAAAATGCTGGAGAGCCTTTCCGCTTCTGAAGAGTATGGCGTGATCCTTCGTGCTAAGGGAATGCTTCCGGCAGAGGACGGAACATGGATCTACTTCGATATGGTTCCGGAAGAAACTGAGATCCGTGAAGGTTCACCGGAGTACACCGGACGTCTTTGCGTAATTGGTTCCAAGTTAAATGAAGAGAAACTGGTCAAGCTGTTCGGCGTAGCTTAATGATTGACATATAAACGGGATAAAAGACTTTTGGTAAGCTTATTTGTTGCTGTTTATAAGCGATATATGCGAACGTACTGCTTTTAATTAAGAAAAATACAGGGAGGTTTCTGTAAATGGATGAAATTACAGTACCGATTTATCTCATAACCGGCTTCCTGGAAAGCGGCAAGACCTCTTTCCTTAGCTTTACCCTCCAGCAGGATTACTTCCGTACAGAGGGAAAGACACTTCTCATTCTCTGCGAAGAGGGAGAGGAAGAGTACGATGAAGAGGCTCTTGCAAAAGATAATGTTGTAGTTGAGGTTATTGAGAAAGAAGAAGATTTTACACCGGAGCGCCTTCAGGCACTGGATATTATCCATCAGCCGGAGCGTGTGGTTATGGAATATAATGGAATGTGGCTGGTAAGCAAATTTGAGGAG
>OGPX01002240.1_pt1 | contig 11371 bp, 10 predicted proteins | sample 1553101 | NCBI WGS metagenome assembly OGPX01 (sample SAMEA2579964, study PRJEB22360) | human gut metagenome | biome: human gut; feature: human-associated habitat; material: faeces | place: Denmark | collected 2008/2010
TCATGCAGAAAACCCGGACCCGCGGGCAGGGCAGGCGGCAAACCCCACGGTAAAGCTGACCGCCGCAGAAAAGCGTGAGATCAGCCGTATTCTGGAAACTGCCAGAGGCGACGGCAAGGTACATTCCGCACAGGACACTTTACCGTTCCGCCAGATGTACCCGGACGGCCTGTGCAAGCTGGACGACCACACCTGGTCGAAGTGTATCGAGTTCGAGGATGTGAATTATCAGCTTGCAAAGCCTGACGACCAGACGGCGATCTTTGAAGCCCTCTGCGATATGTATAACGCCCATGACGCTTCTATCGGAATGCAGCTATCTCTTGTGAGCCGACGCATGAACCGGGAGGATTTTGTGAAGCGTATCGAGATCGCAGCGCAGGGAGATCACTTCGACCATATCCGTGAGCTTTACACGCAAATGCTCCGCAAGCAGCTTGAACGGGGCAACAACGGTCTTATCAAAACAAAGTATCTGACCCTCACCATCGAGGCACGGGACAGCAAAACCGCACGGGCACGATTTTCCCGGATTGTCATGGACGCCCTCAACCATTTCAAGGTCATGGGCGCTCTGGCAAAAGAGCTTGGCGGCAAGGAATGGCTGGAAATGCTCCACGGCATCCTGCACCCGGACGGGGAACGGTTTGCCTTTGAATGGAGCTGGCTTGCCCCTTCCGGCCTGTCGGTTCAGGATTTTATCGCACCTTCTTCTTTCCGCTTCGGTGAAGCAAGGAAGTTCACGATGGCGGATAAATTCTGTGCCGTGTCCTTTCTGCAGATCAGCGCACCGGAAATGGATGACCGTATGCTCACCGAATTGCTGGATACGGACAACGGGCTGCTTGTCAGCCTCCATATCCGCAGCATGGACCAGAACGAGGCAATCAAAACGGTCAAGCGAAAGATCACTGACATTGACAGTATGAAGATCGACGCGCAGAAAAAGGCGGTGCGGGAAGGTTTCGATATGGATATCATCCCCACCGATCTTGCCACCTACGCAGGCGAGGCAAAGAACATCCTCCGTGACCTGCAAAGCAGAAATGAGCGAATGTTCCTGATGACCTTCCTGGTGGTAAATTTTGCAGACAGCAAGCAAAAGCTGGAGAATGATCTTCTCCGTGCGGCAAGCGTGGCGCAGAAATATAACTGCTCCCTGGTGCGGCTGGACTTTCAGCAGGAGGACGGCTTCGTGTCGGCTCTGCCCCTGGGTGTCAACCGCATTAAGATACAGCGCGGACTTACCACTTCGGCGGTGGCGGTGTTCGTTCCCTTCACCACACAGGAGATTTTCCACGGCGGCGAAGCTCTCTACTACGGGCTCAATGCCACTTCCGGCAACATGATCCTTGCTGACCGCAAAAAGCTGAAAACGCCCAACGGCATGATCTTAGGTACGCCCGGCAGCGGCAAGAGTTTTTCAGCAAAGCGTTCCATCGTGGGTGTGTTCCTGAATACAAAGGACGATATCTTAATCTGCGACCCGGAGGCAGAATATTTTCCGCTGGTGAACCGGTTGGAAGGCCAGGTCATCAAAATCTCGCCTACCAGCACGCAGTATGTGAACCCTATGGATATCAATCTCAATTACAGCGAGGACGATAACCCGCTGGCGCTGAAATCCGACTTTATCCTGTCATTCTGCGAACTGGCGGCAGGCGGCAGGAACGGTCTGGAGCCAGTGGAAAAAACGGTCATTGACCGTGCCGTGCGGATCGTGTACCGCCCATATATCGCAGACCCCCGCCCGGAGAATATGCCGCTGTTGGAAGATTTGTATGACGAGATCAAACGGCAGCCGGAGCCGGAGGCGCAGCGGATCGCGGCGGCACTGGAACTGTATGTGCATGGCAGTTTGAATGTTTTTAACCACCGCACCAATGTGGATATCAACAACCGCATTGTCTGCTTCGATATCAAGGAGCTGGGAAAGCAGCTCAAAAGCCTGGGTATGCTGGTGATCCAGGACCAGGTATGGAACCGTGTTTCCCAAAACCGGGATCAGGGCAAATCCACCTGGTATTTCGTGGACGAGTTCCACCTTCTGCTGCGGGGCGAGGTTGGTTCCTGGAGCGTGGAGATTTGGAAACGCTTTCGCAAATGGGGCGGTATCCCCACTGGAATTACGCAGAACATCAAGGACCTGCTTTCCTCCCCAGAGATCGAGAACATCTTTGAAAACAGCGATTTTGTGTACCTTCTGAACCAGGCCAGCGGAGACAGGAAAATCCTTTGCGAGCGCCTGAATATCTCCAACCAGCAGGCGGCACATATCAGCAACGCAGGCCCCGGCGAGGGGCTGATCTTCTTCGGCAATGTGATCCTGCCTTTTGTGGATGACTTCCCGAAGGACAATGAACTTTACAGCATTATGACAACAAAACTTGGTGAAACCGGGAAAGGAGAAAACGAACATGAATGATCCCCGCTATTTGCATACGGAAGAAAAACAGGAGGGCGAAACCTTCTTTGATGTGATGAACCGGCTGATTGCCAGAAGCAAGGCGGTCACGGCGGATATGGAGGCGGTTCTTGCGGAGCTGGAAAGTGAGATCGAACCGTTCCGTGCACCGAAGGGTCATGAATAAACTGACCCATGTGAGCCTGTTTTCCGGCATTGGCGGTCTGGACCTGGCGGCGGAGGCTGCCGGGTTTGAAACCGTCTGCCAGTGTGAGTGGGCGGATTTTCCGCACTCCGTCCTCTCCGCACGATGGCCGGATGTTCCCAGGTTCCGGGATATTACTACTTTCACGAAGGAGGCGTTTTTTGAAAAAACAGGACTTGAAACAGTTACCGTTATCTCAGGCGGCTTTCCCTGTCAGCCCTTCTCCACCGCCGGAAAACGGAAGGGCTTTGCGGATGAACGCTACCTGTGGCCGGAAATGTGCCGCGTTATTACCGAGCTGCGGCCCCGCTGGGTGCTTGGGGAAAATGTTGCTGGCTTCATCAATATGGGGCTCGACAAAACGATCTTTGACCTGGCAAAAGCGGGATACGCTGTTCTCCCATTCGTATTTCCGGCTTGCGGCGTCGGCGCATGGCATGAGCGCCAGCGAACTTTTATCGTCGCGGCTGATGTTTCCCACACCCCTTGCCTCCGACAACAACACCGCCAGGGACGCGGCAAGCCTGGATGTGTTCCTGTCGGACAATGGGATATTCCGCAAGAGGAACCGAAACGGGGCGATTTGGAGCCTCAGCCTGTCGGCGGCGGTGTTCTATCTGACCCCGGTGGCGTCGGACGGTTTCCGCTCAACCTTGAAGCCGTCGGCCTTCGATCCAGCGAAGAAGGACGGGAACCTGTCGGCGCAAATCATCTCCCAGGAACAGCCGGTGTCCGAAACATCGGCGCTGAACCCGGATTGGGTGGAATGGCTCATGGGCTTCCCGAAAGGATGGACGGACGTATCCTCTGGGCCGCCGAACCGGAAGGAATCCCCCGCATGACCGAGCGCATGGATGACCGGGCGCTGCGGCTGAAAACATTGGGAAATGCGGTCTGCCCGCCTCAGGCATATCCCATTTTCCGCTATATCGCCATGATCGAGAATGGCACCTGCGGCGACTTTTGCCCCTATGGAAAGGAAGGTGACTGCCTATGAGGGAACTGAAAGCGACCGATAAGATCACGCAGAAAATGACCCGTGACGGTGCGGTATCGGAAAATCTTTCCACGGGCGAGGTGAAACATATTAGCAGCCGGGAGCCGGAAACGGAGCTGTCCGCTTCTTCGGAAGAATCCGCTGGCGCTGCGGCTGACCTTGCCCTGCGTGCGGCAGAACACCATGAGAAGAAAAGTGCACGAAAGGCGGAAAAGGCTGATACCCAGGCGGTGCGGGATGGTTCTGCCGCAAGGCAGCGCCCGTCCTCCCGCCTGCAATTTACCGAGGAAGAACGTGCCGATCCCGCACTTAGGAAGTACATTGACCGTTCCGGGCGTGCGGCGGACAGGCTGGACGCAGCAAAGGCCGCTATCCCCACAAAGAAAGTTCTCCGTACCGAGCGTGTTTTTGACGAGACAGCCGGAAAAGGCAAGACGCAGCTTCACTTTGAAGAAGTGGAGAAACGCCCCAATGGACGCCTGCGGCACAATCCGCTTTCCCGGCCGGTCCATGAGATCGTCCACGCCGCCCATGCGAAGGTGCATGAGGTAGAGCAGGAAAATGTGGGTGTAGAGGCCGGACACAAAGGCGAGGTGTTGACGGAACGCGGGTTTGCCTACGGAAAAGGCAAAGTCCGTGCAGCCGTCCACCATCACCGCACAAAGCCTTGGCGTGACGCGGCGAAGGCCGAGCAGGCTTCGGTCAAGGCAAACGCCGAGTACCTTTACCAAAAGGCACTGCATGATGATCCTGCATTGGCGGCTTCTAACCCGGTATCCCGCTTTCTGCAGAAACAGCGGATCAAGCGGAACTATGCAAAGGAGCTGCGACAGGCAGAGAAAACCGCAAAGAACACAGCGGCCACGGCGAAAAGTGCGGCGCAGAAAGCAAAGGACGCATTCAAGGAAACATTCCTCTACATCAAGCACCATAGCCGGGCGGTGCTGCTGGTGATCGGCATTGGTACCTGTGTTGCTCTGCTGTTTGGCGGGGTATCTTCCTGTTCCATGATGGCGGGCTCCGGCGTGGGCGGTGTATTTACTTCCTCTTATCTCTCCGAGGATGCGGATATGCTGGCTGCGGAGGCGGCCTACTGTGAACTGGAGCAGGAACTTCAATATGAACTGGATCACTATGAAGCTCTGCACCCCGGATATGACGAATACCGTTTTGATCTGGACGAGATCAAGCATGACCCTTATGTGCTGATCTCCATTCTCACGGCGTTCCATGAAGGGGTGTTTACCATCGGCGAGGTTCAGGAGGAACTGCAAATGCTCTTTGAAAAGCAGTACATCCTGACGCAGACAGTGGAAGTGGAGGTACGCTATCGAACGGAGACACGGACAGACAGCGAGGGAAATGACTATGACGTGGAAGTGCCGTACAACTACTATATCTGCAAGGTGAAGCTGGAAAACTTCGATCTTTCCCATGTGCCGGTCTACATCATGGATGAGGAAACACTTTCCTTGTACGCGGTCTATATGGCAACGCTGGGAAATCGGGAAGATTTGTTCCCCGTCTCCGGCTATGTAGACAAGTACACCAAACCGCCCACCACCTATGATATCCCGCCTTCCGCACTGGAAGATGAAACCTTTGCGGCGCTCATTACCGAGGCGGAGAAGTACATCGGCTATCCCTATGTCTGGGGCGGCAGCAATCCGAACACTTCTTTTGATTGCTCCGGCTTCGTGTCCTGGGTGCTGACGCAAAGCGGCGTCTGCAATACGGGCAGGCTGGGAGCCCAGGGGCTCTACAATATTTCCACCCCGGTATCTTCTGCCAACGCAAGACCCGGCGACTTGATCTTTTTCGTCGGCACTTACGATACACCGGGCGTTTCCCATGTGGGTATCTATGTGGGAGACGGAAAAATGCTGCATTGCGGCGACCCCATTCAGTATGCAGATATCAACACAAGCTACTGGCAATCCCACTTTTACGCTTTCGGGCGACCGCCCTACAACTGATTGGAGGTGAGCATGTCAATATTGTCTCCTATGGTGGCGGTGCAAACAGCACCGCCCTTCTTGTTGGACTGCACCAGCACCACATTCCCGTTGATCTGATCTTGTTTGCAGATACGGGCGGCGAGCATCCGCATACCTACGCTTATCTGGTTATCATGGATCAATGGCTGAAAGAACATGGTATGCCGGAGATCACACGAGTCTATAAGACCACAAAGGACGGCAAGCGTCTGACTTTGGAGGATGAATGTTTGAAAAGTGGCACGCTGCCCTCTATTGCCTACGGCTTTAAGCGGTGCTCTTTGAAACACAAGATCGGCCCGCAGGAAAAGTTCTGCAACAATTATCCTCCGTGCCGCGAGGTTTGGCGCAGCGGGAAGAAGGTAGTCAAGTTCATTGGCTATGACGCAGGTGAGCATTACCGCAGCGACAAAGTATTGCTGAATGATTTAGCAGACCCCAAATACAGCAAATGGTATCCCTTGATGGAATGGGGATGGGACAGAGAGGAATGTATCCGGCAGATCGAAGCTTCAGGCCTGCCGCAGCCGGGAAAATCCTCCTGCTTTTTCTGCCCCAGTATGCGGGCAGAAGAAATCATTGACCTGCGGGAGCATTACCCTAATTTGTTCCGGCGTGCGCTGGCACTTGAGGACAACGCGAAAGCCAATCTGAAAACTGTCCGTGGGCTTGGACGTAACTATTCATGGAAAGAACGATTTGGAAAGGAGTTTATTTGACTATGGCAACGACACAGAAGATCCGCAATGACATTGCGAAAACCAAAGAAAAGATCGCGGAGCAGCAGAAACGCCTTCGTGCGCTGGAGGCCCAGCTTGCGGAGGAAGAAAATCTGGAAATCGTCCGCATGGTGAAAGCCGTGAAGATGGACAACAAGGAGCTGACCGCCTTCCTGAAAGCCTATGCCAGCGGCATGATCTCCCTGCCGGAAGGTATGCTGCAGGAGGGAGACACCGAGAATGAGGAAACGGAGGGATACGAGGATGAAGCATAACTTTATGACAAAAATGGTATCGGCTCTTTTGGCGGTGGTGCTCAGCACTGCCGCTTTTTCTGTCACCGCCTTTGCCAGCGGCGGTGAGGAAAGCACGGAGTCCATGGCTGAACAGGAAACGGCCGGGGATGTTTCTGATCTGCTTTCCGCTCTGGAAGGCAGCCAGGTCACGGTATCCGTCACCGAGGATGGTATCCAGTTCAGTTCCGGCGAAAATGACTCCGGGCAGACCGGCACCGTCACCACGGGCGGCGGCAATCTGAATGTCCGTACGGGTGCCGGAATGGATTATACCGCCTTCGCCCAGCTTCCTAACGGAACGACCGTGAAGGTGATCGGCACGGACGGCGACTGGCTGAAGGTCATCCTACCGGAAAAGGTCGGCTATGTCTATTCCGGCTACATGACGGTAAGTGACGGCGAGGCTGGTTCCGGGGAAGGTTCTTTCTCTCTGGATGCGGAAACACTGGAAAATCTGCTGGGTATGCTGGGCGGCGGTTTGAATGGCGGTGCCGCCCTGACGCCGGACGGGAACCTTTCGCTGATTGACGATATCGGCAGTCCTACCACCAGCGGCAAGCAGTTCATCACGGTGGAAACGAAGAACGGCAATGTATTCTATCTCATTATCGACCGTGATGACGAGGGCGAGGAAACCGTGCATTTTCTGAATCAGGTGGATGAAGCCGACCTCATGGCACTCACGGAGGATGGAGAAAAGGCGGAAACACCTATTGTCTGCACCTGTACGGAGAAGTGCCAGGCCGGAGCGGTCAATACCGCTTGCCCGGTCTGCGTAAAAAACCTTAGTGAATGTGTTGGCACAGAACAGAAAGCTGCGGAGCCCACCGAGCCGGAGAATCCGAAGCCTGAAAAGAAAAGCAATACCGGGGCGATCCTGGCGGTGCTGCTGATCCTTGCAGCCGGAGGCGGCGCGGCAGTCTATTTCCTGGTGCTGAAACCGAAGCAGGGAAAGAAAGTTCCCGCTGATCTGGATGATTTCGACCTGGAGGATGAAGAAGAATATCTGACTGAGGACGAGGAAACGGAGGAAAAGAATGAGTAAACTAATTATCGCAGAAAAACCGAGTGTGGCAAAATCTATCGCGTCGGCTCTGGGTGCTTCATCCAGGGTCGATGGCTTTTATGAGGGCAACGGCCTTCTCGTATCCTGGTGCGTGGGACACTTGGTATCCCCGATGGATGCTGGCAGTTATGACGAGCGTTTCAAGAAATGGCGTTATGATGATCTTCCCATTCTGCCGGAGCCGTTCCGCTATGTGCTGGCACCGGGCAAGGAGGACGCTTTTGAAAATCTCCGTGCCCTGATGGACCGCCCCGACGTGGATACCATCGTCAATGCCTGTGACGCTGGGCGTGAAGGCGAGCTGATCTTCCGTCTGGTGTATGAAATGACCGGCTGCCGCAAGCCGGTCCTCCGTCTCTGGATTTCTTCGATGGAGGACAGCGCTATCAGGGAGGGCTTTTCTGATCTGCGCCCCGGCGCCGATTATGAAGCCCTGTATCAATCCGCCCTCTGCCGCCAGAAAGCGGATTGGCTGGTGGGGATCAATGCCACGCGCCTTTTCTCCGTTCTCTATCACCGTACCCTGAATGTGGGCCGTGTTCAGACACCCACACTGGCAATGCTGGCGGAGCGTGACGCGAAGATCACGCTGTTTCACAAGGAAAAGTATCATCTGCTGCGCTTGACGCTGGATGGAACCGAGGCGGTGTCGGAAAAGTTCACCGATCCAACGGAGGCGGAACAGGCAGCGGTCATGTGCAAGGGTGCGGCCGTCACCTGTACCTCTGTCACGAAGGAACAGAAGAAAGAACAGCCTCCGAAGCTCTATGACCTTACCACCTTACAGCGTGAGGCAAACCGCCTGTTCGGATACACGGCGAAACAGACCCTTGACTACGCCCAGAGCCTCTACGAAAAAAAGCTGCTGACCTATCCCCGCACGGACAGCCGGTATCTGACCTCTGACATGGCGGAAACGGCGTCCTGCGTGATCCATCTGGCGGCAAAGCTGCCGCCCTTTGATGGCTGCACAAACTTCTTCCCGCTGGTGGAGGCTATGATCTCCGACAAGGATGTATCCGACCACCACGCCATTATCCCCACGATGGAGATTGAAAAAGCGGATATCAAGGTTCTGCCCCTGGGCGAGCGCAATTTGTTCCTCCTTGTCTGCTGCAAGCTGCTGTGTGCGTCGGCGGAGCCGTATGTGTATGAGGCGGTCACGGCCACCTTTGACTGCTGCGGCCATTTCTTCACCGCAAAGGGCAAGCGCATCCTCTCCGAAGGCTGGCGGGAGATCGAACGCATTTTCCGCGCCTCCCTGAAAGAAAAGCCTGCGGACGGGGACGGCGGTGCGCTGCCGGACTTCACCGAAGGACAAGTTTTTGACGGTGCGGAGGTTTCCGTTACCGAGCATTTCACACAGCCGCCGAAGCCCTACACCGAAGATACCCTCCTGTCCGCTATGGAGAACGCAGGCAAGGATGATATTCCCGATGAGGCGGAGCGAAAAGGTCTTGGCACGCCTGCGACCAGGGCGGCTATCATCGAAAAGCTGGTAGCAGCCGGATTTGTGGAGCGCAAGGGCAAGAGCCTGATCCCCACAAAAGCCGGTATCAACCTTGTCACAGTCTTGCCGGAGCCGCTGACCTCTCCCATGCTGACGGCGGAGTGGGAGCAGAAATTGACGGAGATCGCAAAGGGCGGCGCTGACCCGGATACCTTCATGGACGGTATCCGCACGATGGTTCAAGAGATCGTGTCCACCTATTCCTGCATTTCCGAGGATGGCAAAAAGCTGTTTGCCCCGGAGAAGGAAGTGATCGGTACCTGCCCTCGCTGCGGCCAGCCGGTTTATGAGGGCAAGAAGAACTTTGCGTGTTCGGATCGGTCCTGCGGTTTCGTTCTCTGGAAAAATGACCGCTTCTGGACGAGCCGCAAGAAGGAGCTGACAAAGAAAATGGCAACGGACCTTCTGAAAAAGGGACGTACCAATGTCAAGGGAATGTGGTCTGAAAAGAAACAGGCTGCTTATGACGCTGCGGTGATCCTGGATGACACGGGTGGCAAATACATCAACTTCAAACTGGAATTTCCGAAAAGAAAGGAAGGTGTCAATGGCAGAAAATAAGACTTTGGAACATTTACCCGAAGTGAGGGCGGCGGTGGCTGCCCTCTCCCCGGAGGACCGGAAACTGCTGGCGGCAGTGCAGGCATCGCCTTTCAAGCTGACAGCGCCGGAGCAGTTCAAGGAGTTTGCGGCCAACATCGACTATTTCGTATTTGAGCCCAATATCCACGATCTGAACGATCTGGGGTGGCGGTATCTGGCACAGCACATGGATATGCTGCTGCCCCCAGAACTTCTGAAAGCAATCGACCCTGTTCCGTTTGGCAAGTACGCCATGCAGGAGGAACAGGGCCATTTTTCGGAACACGGATATATTTCTCTTTCCGGCGACGAGTGGAATCATGAACGCCCTGCGGAGCCGGAGAAAAAGCCTTCCATCCGGGAACGGCTGGAACAGGGCAAGAAGGAATGTGCGGAGAAAAACAAGGCGCAGCCCCACAAGGAAAAGTCTGCGCCGGAACTGTAAGGAGGTGCTGATATGCCATATTACGATCACAACAAGGATTATCCCTTTGCCGCCTTTATCACCAATCTTGGGAAATATAACGAGGGCGAGCTTGTGGGCGAGTGGGTGAAGTTTCCCACCACCGCCGAGGAATTGAAGGAAGTATTTAAGCGGATCGGGATCGGCCAGAAGGATGACTTCGGCCAGCCCTATGAGGAATGGTTCATCACGGACTATGACTGCTATGTGGACGGTCTTTACAGTAAGCTGGGTGAATATGAAAATCTGGACGAGCTGAATTATCTGGCATCGAAGCTGGATGAAATGAGCGAAAGCGAATACGCACAGTTTCAGGCCGGTATGGAAATGGGCGACCATTGCGGCAGCCTGCAGGAGATCATCAACCTCACCGAGAATCTGGATTGCTATGAGGTTTACCCCGATATCCATGACTATGACGATCTGGGCCGCTATTACATCGAAGAACTGGACGTTATGCAGGTGCCAGAGCATTTGCAGAATTACATCGACTATGAGGCCTACGGCCGGGACGTTGCGTTGGAGGAAAACGGCACCTTCACGGATCAGGGCTATGTTCGTGATACGGGTGACAGTTTCCATGAGTATTACGACGGTGAGCACGGCAGTATCCCGGACGAGTACCGGGTGATGGCCTTCCAGGATGATCTTCCCGAAGAAGAAAAATCCGAGTGGGCTATGGATATTGCCTTTGATATGGACGAGTTTTTCCGTCAGAACGATCCTCAGTACGCAGCGGAGCACCCGGAGGCGCACGCCGCAAAGGAAGAAATTTACGAAAGCCTGATGGCCGGGCGCATTTCCGCGCTGGATGAAAAGCTGGCGGCACTGGGGCAGACGCAGGAGGACTATCTTCCTTCGGAGATTGAAAAGTTCAAGGATGCCACGGGCTATGAGGAATTTCTTGATTTTGACCCGGCGGAGGTCAAGGCAGCTTTGGAGGACCCGGAGAAGTCCCATGCGGATGAAATGCTGTCCGCTGCGGAAAGGGCTGCCTCGGAAAAGATGACTGTGCTTGTAGTGGAACCTATGAAGGAACCCTATGCGAAGGAGATCGACCCCGATCTTCATTCCCTACAGGCGGAGGTCGGCGGAGACATTGGCGCAACTTATCCCTATTCTGACCCGGTGG
>OGPX01002243.1_pt1 | contig 11366 bp, 8 predicted proteins | sample 1553101 | NCBI WGS metagenome assembly OGPX01 (sample SAMEA2579964, study PRJEB22360) | human gut metagenome | biome: human gut; feature: human-associated habitat; material: faeces | place: Denmark | collected 2008/2010
GCCTGTAACATGGCTCTCGTATTTCCAGTCTTTGAGATTGGAAGAGGTATAGATGGAGTGTCCGTCGCGCTCGTTCAGTACCAGTACCCAATGTTTGGAGGGCGCATACCAGAACACTTTCGGGTCGCGTGTGTCCTGAGAGTTCCATTTCTCCTTGGAGTTGATCACCGGATTCTTGTCGTACTTCGTGAAGGTACGTCCTTTGTCAAGGCTATAGGCTATCCCCTGCACTTGTCTGTCACTGCTGGCTGGAGTCTTGCCTTTATTGAATCCGGCGGTATTATCATAGTCGATGACTGCCGAATCGGAGAACATCGTTCCTAAATGGTCGGGATACAGAGCGTCCGGTAATTCTGTCCAGTGTATCAAGTCCTTGCTGACCGCATGGCCCCAGTGCATATTCTCCCAGTCTCTTTCGAAAGGATTGTGCTGGTAGAACAGGTGGTATTCGCCCTCATAATAGATTAATCCGTTAGGGTCATTGATCCAGCCTCTCCGGGTAGTGAAGTGGAATTGCGGACGGTTCTTTTCCTTATACAGTTCAGCTTGTCCTTCGATTTCGTCGGACTGGTATATTTTACTCAATCCCTTCTCATTGCCGTCGTAGGTTATCTTGATCGTCTTTCCTTTGAAAGCCGACACATCTTTAAACACCCAGTATTCCGCTTCATCCGGCGCCAGACGGATAACGACGGATAAATCCGGCTTGCCGTTTACTTCAAAAGTCATCCTTCCTCTGTTCTCTTTATGGGAGATGGGGAAGTTCAGATATTGCTTGGTTATTTTAAAAGATACTTCTCCGGCTATCGCTGCCAAACAGGAGAAGGATAAAACAAAAAGAGTAAGTACAGTTCTGCTTAATGTCTTCATAGCTATTTTATTTATTAGTTTGTAAAATCGGAGTAAATGTAGCCAATACGACCGATTTCTGATATAATAAATGATTCACAGACTATGAGAAACGTTACATTTCACAGATATTTTCCTTAAATGACCTGTATTTTTCATCACTTGGCCGTTTCTCTCTATTCTTTATCCCACGTTATTATTCAGCAGCTCTTTCGTCTTATCCGCAAGAAATAAAGGAATATTAATCAGATTGCCGTCTTGTTTCAAATTCAGCATCGAATATCGAATCCGGCAAGCAGGTTGATAAAGTTTCTCGTACTGAATCAGACTTTTACCTGTTATATTCTGGTCTGCTTTCACTTCTACCGGATAAATATGATTACCATGCTGAAGTAAAAAATCCACTTCTGCTTTATTACCGGAAGTCCAGTAACGGAACGAAGCCTGAAATTGTGCTGTAAGACTTTGCAATACATAATTCTCTGCCAATGCCCCTTTATATTCCGTATATCCGGGAGTGGACAATAACAAAACACTTGCATCCAGTTCGGACAATTGCCTCAACAACCCTATGTCCAATGCATAGAGCTTAAAAGTGCTCAAATCATCGTAGGCTTTCAGTGGCAGCCTAGGCGACTTGCTCAGAACTACTTTGTTGACAAGACCAGCTTGTTCCAACCATAAAATAGCATCTTCGTATTCACGCGCACGTGCTCCGGGACGGACCAGTTGATAAACAAACTTACGATTTTCTTTCGCCAATTGAGAGGGCAGAGAGTTCCATACATAATTGATACGGGGCGCCAACGTAGGTGTAGTATGTTTCACAAAATCCAGAGCATAGTCATTCAATATATCCCGAAGCGATGAATCCACTTTTTGCATATCATTAAAGTCAACCATCAAAGAAGCAGGTTCGGGCATACCGCCACAAATAGAATAGGCAATGAAGGCTTCCCGCAGTTTGTCGAAGAAGATTTGGGGAAGAGGTGCTATTTCTTTGACAGAGCACATATATTGATACATCGCCGGATCTTTCGTATTCAGAAACTCCGTAAAAGTCAGCGGATACATAGACAGATGATTTACTTTTCCAACCGGAAAGGAATTGCCTATGTGATTCAGGTAAATTCCAAGTAAAGAACCAGCGCAAGCCACTGCATATTCGGGTGCTTCTTCGCAGAAATATTTCAAAGAGTTCAGCGCTTCATTGCACTCCTGAATCTCATCCAATATCAGCAAAGTAGTCTGAGGATTAATTTTTCGTCCATGCAAAAAGGACAATTGCTGTATAATGCGCTCGGGGTCTTTAGTCGTTTTAAAGATATCACAAAGTCCGCTTTCATCTTTATCCAGACTAAAATAGGCAACATCTTCAAAGTATTTCTGACCGAAATACTTCAAAGCCCACGTCTTACCCACTTGTCTCGCCCCATGAATAACCAAAGGCTTCCTGTTTACATCCGTTTTCCAAGCCGCTAACAGCTGAATAATTCCTCTTTCAAACATACCGAGTCACATTTTTGATATCTGAAATGTGAGAACTTACACATTTTTGATATGAGTTTCGTGCAAATATACACATTATCCATATCAAATGAAAGGATATCACAGGTCTATTACTTGAACCTCTTCACATAATTAACGATCAGATAGCAGGCAGGACCGAGTACCTGTCCGTGGTCAAATCCTTGCAGTTCATATAAAGAGACTTTCCGATTGCCGATATTCTTCAATACCGATGCCAGCAGTGCATTCTCTTCGTACCGGTCAGCCATTTCCAGATTCTTATCCCCCGTAATCAGCACAACAGGGGCGGTATCCTTGCGGGCCTTGTTTACCGGAGCAAATTCGTCAATGATGGGGATTCCGTTGGGCAGGCCACGTTCTTTGCGGATGGTAAAATGAGTGACAGTCTGTCCGCTGACCGGAAGATAGGCAGCTACACTATCCGCATCGGCTCCATATGCAGCCATGTATTTCTTATCCATTGCCAGAATCAACGTAAGGTAACCTCCTGCCGAATGACCGGAAACAAAGATACGATCCTTGCGACCGCCATACTTTTCGATATTCCGGAATGTCCATGCCACGGCTTCGGCGGCATCTTCTATATAAGCCGGATTCTTTGCTTTCGGACTCAAACGATAATTAACCGCCACTACTGCAAAGCCTTGATCCGTCAGTTCCCTGGGAACAAATTTACTTCCTCCTTCCATACCACCGCCATGAAACCATACAATGGTGGAAAAATCTTTTTTATTCTCGGGATAATAAACATCCAATTTACAACGTTCCAGACGATAAGCATCTGTTTCGGAGCCGGAAATGTAAGGTACATCCTTGTCGGTACGATACGTATCCTGTGCCTGAACGAGGCAGGCACAAAGCAAAAAGAGAAGGAGAAAACAATTCTTTTTCATGGTTTTATTCTTTTTCATTCTTAAACAAGGACAAATATAAAACCTTATTTTTAGAATCACGGTCAAAAAAAGAAGATATTAATATCTCCCGTCACAAACATTAATATATGTCGTGACAGGTCACTTTATCTGACTTCTCAGGTATTAATACTTGTCGCGTCAGTTATTAATACCTGAGAAGTCAAGTATTAATAGCTGATAACCCAGTTATATAAGGCTCTCCTTATTTCATTCGAAAGGCTGAAATAAGGGGAGTTTTATTGTCGGGTAGAATATGGGTATAACAAGAAAAACGGTTTTATAAGAGATTTCCTAGTGTGAGTACTATATAAACGAATAATGCAGTACTTAAAATGTATATCCTATCACTCCTGACCATCCATTAACGAGGGCTGATTTTTCCATCATGTCTCTTAAGCCTTTGAATTGAGCGCGTATGCATATCATTTGTTTGTTTTTCCGCGAAAGTTTGAAGTTTACTCCCGCATTGGCGTAATAGCCAGGGTAGACACCATCCAGCCATCTCTCGCTCTTATCATTTATCTTTATCTTGGCATTGATCATTCCACTGAAGTCTGCTCCAAGCTCAACAAATGGTCGCGCCATTCCTTTCGGATAGGTATAGCGTATTCCTAACTTACCCGAAAACATTGTTCCGCTATGTTTAAATATAGTGGATGAATTTTCATTATTCAATGATCTTGCAGAGGATGTTATGCGGGAAAAAGACACATCAAAACAACCACTGAGCGAACTCATCCACCGTCTATTGCTGATAGCTAAAGTGACTCCTGCCAGGTAAGATAGTTCGGGTGAGCTATAGAGCCCGATCGGACTACCCGATGGTACATTATATTGAATAACTCCTACATAAGGAGTTATATCTAACTGTATTGAACGTTTATCTTCTTTTGCTTCAAATTCAATGCAATCTTCATTGCTGGTACACATTGCATAATGATATTCTTTTGTGATTTTTATCATCTCCTTTCGGCTGAAACGAGCCCGGTCTATTTGGGGAGCCAGGCTTGGGCAGTCTTTGAATGCGTAATGAAGAAGGGGAATATATCGGTCAGTCTGGCCTTTAAACTGTATATTGGTAGCCTGCTTGGACAGTTTGGGCGCATCTATTTTTACAAGGGTATTATTATCTTCAACAAAATAGATTGGTATGTTATCTTCTGTCTCATAGTAGTACAAGCTTTTCATTCCTTGTAGCAAATATTCGAGAAAGACGGGGGTAGAGACACCGTATTTCAATTCTATGTTCTTGGAGACATAGTATTTACCGTCGTCTGTAAAACGGTATCCCAAGATTTCGAAAGGATGATAGGTTACTGGTTCGATATCATTACCTTGTGATTGAAAGACGCAGCGTTTAGCATTCATCTTATCTGTACGGTAGTCGATTTCTCCATATATTGTGTCTTTCTGAACAGTGATGATAAATCCCGGACGATAGTTGTTTTGTGCGTAAAGTACAGGGATTAATAGTAGGCATGTCTTTAAACATATTAGTCGGAAAAGAATCATTTTCATATGTGTGATTGTTGGTTTAACTTTTTTGTGTGTCCGAAAGATACGAATTAATTTAATAATAACATCATCTTTTGTATTGCTTTTTATATGGAAAAGGATAATGTAAAGGGTGTCCAATGTTGAACACCCTTTATATGAATAATTAATGTAAAGCTAAATCTTATACATGTTAGAGAGACAGACTTAGCTAAGCACGCTTGCCGTCTTATTTGCTTAGTGTAAGAGCGTTGAATTTCTCCAACCATCCTGCACTTCCTGTTCCCGCAGCACCGGAGAATGCCCAGTAGGCAATGCCATTGACTACGTCTCCATCCCAGGAGCCATTATCACCAAATACCAAGGCAAATTTGCCATTGATGGATGACGGATAAGCAACATATTGCGTTGACATATCCCAACTGACATATCCACCTTCAGACAATGTTACTGTATAGATGTTATATCTCCCAGCATATGTTCCTAAATTAAGACCTCCCATTGTGAGTAAGGCCTCTCCATTATAGATTAACGGTAGGTCAAAGAAATTGGAAATACCTGACAAGTAGAAGATGGTAGGTTCCTCTTCATCCTGAACTACTTCTATTTCTCCAGCTAGAGTACTATCATCTCCATCAACAAAGGATACTCTCCATTTGCCTGCGATGTCTTTCAATTCATACTCTCCAAGATGATAGTAAATCGTTTTTTTACCTGCGGTAACTTTAACTGCCGCTCCTCGTGGGGTTTTATCAGCACTCGCAGCAACATTAAATGTTATAGTTCTGTTTTCTTCGTCAAGTGTGTATGATAACCAACTTTGGGCTTCGGCGGGTACTTCTATTGAATAAGATGCTGTGGTTGAGAAAGATACTGTAGCAGAACCACCTGCATAAGTAAAAGCATGCCCCAATTCTGATTTATTATACAGAATAACACAGCCACCCTGTGAAACAGGAACCAAAGAGGATGCTTCACCATCTGTTATGGTTACAGCTGCCGTACGTCCGGACATATCATTATTTTCAATGACAGAAACATTTATAATATCTCCATTCACGCTTACGGTACACCAATCTTTATTGGAGGTAGCAGTAATTTCACTTATTGCGTTAACTTTTATTGTACCGGTTCCTCCAGCAGATTCAAATGTGACATTTGAGCTAACAATCTGCAAAGAAGATGTTTCTTTATCGTCGTCGTTACTACATGAGAAGACGAATACGCATAATAATAATGCAAATATGCTTGTTATTTTCTTCATAATATGCTGTTTGTTAATTAATCAACTTTTATCAATGTTACATCTTGGAACATTGTAGAGAATCCATACCAACCGTCTGTTTTTTGATATACCAGCAACATAAGGGTGCAAATAGGATTGTTTACATAAGTGAACTTAATTGTAAGCGGATCTGTATTTGCAATACGTCCTTGGAATACAGCTGAGTCATCTGCATAGAAATTGCCTCCGGGAATTCCTGGATATAATAATACGTTGTAACCTTGATATACGCCAACTGTCTGAGAAGGTACATCAATACAGTCTGTTGTCATATTATAGTTATAGACAAATTCAATAGGAGTACCACTCAAAGCAAAATTCATTGCAAATGATTTTCCTATCATTTTTTGTTTGAGCTCAAGTTGTATACGTTGCCCATTTGCTAATTGTAGTATATAGTTGCCTAAATAGTTGAGATATCCTTCCGGACAATAGAATTCTATTTTTGCATCTACACCTGTATCTGTACAAATATATGTAAGGTTTTCATTATCCCATTTGAAGTTGTTTATTTCTACTCCATTAACTACTAATGGTTCATACATTTTAATGCCTTCCTCTGTATATATGAACGGATATAGACTTACGGTTGTTTCACCGGTTTCGTCTACTTTGGTAACTGAGAAGGCATGCTCTTCCTGTCCCATTTTAGTTATTTCCTGACCATTCACAATTAACTTATAGGTTACATATGAAGCCTGTGAAACGACATTGGCAATATTGGTCAGTTTCTCTTGCCAATTTGTTTCAGCAGGCAGAGGTGTCATGATCAACGTTACTCCATGTTTTTTCCCAGTCAGTACGATCTTTTCTTTTGAAACGCTTCTGAAGACGAACTCATAATCTCCGGCATATCCTGGTGAATTATAACCACTCGGTTCACAGAATTCGTGAATTAATTCATTGTATGAATCAAAACTTAATTCTGTTCCCTGGTATGATTCAACTTTATACAAGGAAGTAGATTCTTCTCCAATTTCGTAATTTATCTGTAGCGAAATCTGCAGCCATAATTACATTATTGCCATCAAATCGTGCCAAAACATTGAAGCCACCATATTCTCCGTCTTCTCCTGTATAATACTCGAGTAACCACCCATTGGCTGCGCCCTTTAAAATCTCCTGACATTCGTTGACGGAGGCTATAGCCCGTTGTGCAGAAGATTCATCAAAGATATCATCTTCATTAAACAGACACGATTGCATCATCAGGCAAACGCAAGTCAGTAAGCCATATATTTTAATCTTTCTCATATCCTACAATTATTAAAGCGTACTTAAATCTAATTCGGTAATTTCACTTTGCCGGCGCAAAACAATTTCGCGCAATTTGTCTAAATCAAGTCCCCAGGAATTGAGCATGTAATCAAATACAATCTCAAATTTCTTTTCTATGATCGGTCTTCCTGTTGTGCCGGCACTTGCTAGCATATCTTCCCAAGTACTAGCGTCATTGGTGACATAAATAGCAACCATCTCCGCAAAATCTTCCGTAGCACGGTCCATTGCATAAGGAGAGATAAATCCTTTTTGCAGAGCAACCGACTCAGATACCCTATACCAGCTTGAACCTACGTAGTCGGATTCCGATATACGATCGTATGATGTATCATAGGCTTTTTTCTGATTAAGAATATGTGTAAATTCATGATGCATTGTCTTGAAATAGTACTCATTTAATTGAGCTACACTGAGATTGTTTTTATCTATTTCATTTACACGAAACAGGGTTACTTTCATTCCTCCTTCGGCTTGTCCGAGGATCATACCTGACTCGGTATAAGCAACATTTCCAATGAATTGGAGTAGTTTAGGGACATACGTACGGGTCATGTCAATTCCCCATATTTCGTCATAAGCTTCCATCCATACAAATTTTACAATCTTAGCCAATGTAATTGCGTTGTCATACTTGGCTGGAACCAGATGATATTCTACATCCGTTTCATTGTCATCCAGACGATATTTCACCTGGATATTATAAGTGTAAACATAGTTGTCAAGTAGCCATTTGTCAAACTCGTTGGGCTCATAAACTTCAGTAGGATCAAATATACTGCGTTTGGTATCAATATCATCTTTATTACATGAGCCTAAAAAAACGGCTATAGTAACGATCAATGTATATATTATATATTTTTTCATAACTTATCGATTTTTATTTAGTTCTAGGGTTTGGTTTTAATCCGGCTGAAATAACATCGCTCGGTATCTGTATTGCTCGACGAGGATCATTGGGTTCCAGCTTATCTGTGACGGTAATAGTACCATTATCATTCATTAAACGACGATAGATAGTAATACCGTAGCGTTTAATATCCTGCCAGCGTAACCCTTCATGTAAAGTTGTTAAACGTCGTGCATGAAGTATGCAGTGGATTACATTTTCCTGTGTTTCATTTGTTATAGTAAAGTCGGGATTCAATTTTAGATTCAGTAGGAGTGTAATATTCCATGCTTCCGTAGAAATCGTTTATAGATTCTGTGGTAAGCGGGGTAGTAGAACGTGTGTATGCTTCTCGCCATATATTTAAATCAGCAATTGCCTGTGGATACATTTCTTTCATCGCATAAGCTTCTGCACGACAGAGTAATGTTTCATCTGTAGTAAATGCTGCATTGATCATGTGTCCGTTGATTGTTCCGGCTACTGCGTCAACCACTTCTTTATATTGAGTTATTTTCATAACAACGATTTTGGTCGGCAGTGCACTTGAGTTACTCCAAACACCCATATAATAGTCACTTCCCCAAGGACCGACGGAATTGCATGTCTCATTGCCTACTTTCGGTCCATGGGCGTATCTTTCGCCTAGTCCATAAGGTGCATGAACATATCCCCAATAAGAACCTGCACTGACCAATAATAAGTTAGCGCCATTCGTTGCATCTACATAAGCATTTGGCTGAACACTGCCATTTATGTCTAGTGCACCCAAAGATTTCCAGTCGCGTACAGAGGTGGCTGGATTGCTTCCTAATACTTTTGTTGCGTAATCGATCACCTTAGTGTAATTGGATTTATCCGATTTTACATAGTACAAGTAAAAGCGTGCAGCAAAAGCTTGAGCTGCTTTCTTTGTAAAGTGATATTTGGGGACTGCATAAATATCAGTAACCAGATCTAGACCTTCCAATAGATCTTTCTCAATATTTTGGTATACCTCCTCTAGAGTTCCGCGTTGATAATCAGGGCTTACGGTTGTCTCTATCGTTTTCATGTAGGGGATACCCAAGTCTGAACTTGCTTGGCTGCTATAAGCGTTACAAAATATATTGGCAAGTAAAAAATGAGCATAGGCGCGACATACTAGGGCTTCTCCCTTTTCAGCGCTAAGAGAAGCTGGATTTCCTGCGTCTTCAATCACTTTCAAAACCTCGTTGCAGGCAGAGATTGCCATATAGCAAGATTCCCAAAGTGCATGGGGAGAGTCCTGATCTTGTTCTGCAGAGTCTGCCCACTTATAGAGATCTTCTTGCAAACGGTTGAAAGAAGAAAAGCGATTCGGATAAGCATCAGTATTGTCTGATGACATTTCCCCCATCTCACAGATTGCTGTAGTAGGATAGGCGGAAAGTAATATTTTGCCAACATTGTTTTCATTCAGCTCGGTACGATTGTCGGGAAGCTCATCTAAGAAATTAGAACACGATGAGAGCCCTATTGCGAGCGCGGCCACACTGGCCATTATTATGTATTTCTTCATATTCGTTCTTATTTTAAATTATAACCCCAGTCTTAAAGTAATAGTAAATTGGCGGGGAACCGGTGAGGCAACACCACCTGCATTAAAGAATTCCGGGTCCTGACCATTTAGCTTATCATCCGCATAGATTAAGAAAAGGTTGGTGGCTTGGACTTTCAGCGAGAGGTCTGTTAACTTCAATGGGTTGATCCATGCTTTGGGGAAGTCATAAGCCAGTGAGATTTCTTTCAGACGGATAAAATCCCCCTTTGCAATGCGTTCTGTTGAATAATTGTAAGCATTGTAGGCATACTTCAAGTCTTCATTGCTGTCGTACATACGTTTGCTCAAAATAGCAGGAACATTAGTCTTTGCTTCGTCTCCGGGGAGTGTCCATCGATTTTTAAATTCACGAGTCATTGCCGTTAGATCCGAATAATATGCTTTGAATACGGGATTTAAACGGATAACATTTCCAAATGAATAAGTGATAAATAAATTCAAACGGAAACCTTTGTATGAGAACATATTACCCAAACTACCTGTAATGGTAGGATCAGTCGGACCTTCATACTTCAGGAAACCAGTATTTTGGCGTTCCTGGAAATTTATATCGGTACTAGTCGCTTCGCCCTTTTCATTTATAATGACTGGAATACCATCTTTGTCGAGACCTACAAATGGGATAGAGAATAGCCCACGAACCGGATAGCCTTGTTTAGCGAATCCATTACCGGAAATAAGCTCCATCACATTCGCATTTTGTTTCAAATCAGTGACTTCATTTTTTGCATTAGAGAATATAAAGTCGGTGTTCCAGTTGAAATCTTTTGTTTTAATATTCTTAGTTGATAAAGTGAATTCAATACCATGTGATTTCATTGAAGCGATATTTGCATCCTTCAGGATCTGTCCACCTGCGCCTTGTGTATTAACGATACCAATCAAGTCGTAGTTGTTACGTTTGTACCAGTCTACAGCTAAATTAATGCGGTTATTCAAGAAGCCCATGTCGGCACCAATATTCAACTCGTGCTTCTTTTCATAAGTTAATTCGCTATTTTCTAGTTCCTTAATATACAATCCGGACTCCTGGATAGAAGTAAATGGTCGATAAGGACTATAGCTGGTTATAATAGCCTGTGAGTTCGTTACGTCTGCCGGACCGCGGTCGGCTGTTAACGAATAAGATGCTTTCAGTGTAAAGTGTGAAAGAACAGAAGTTAAATTGCTGAAGAATTTTTCTTCATGGGCATTCCATGCTCCTGATACGTTCCATGTAGGTAACCAACGTGCCGAGCGGCTCTTACCCATACGGTTGGTACCTTCGTAGCGGGCTGTTCCATTCACAGTATAACGACCTTTATAAGAGTAGGTAGCATTGGCGAAGAAGGCGGCACTACGGCTACGGGTCTGACTCAATGAGTAGTAATTATTGCCGTCTTCGATACCTTTTTTGAAGAATTCATATACATAGTAGGGTATTTCGCCCATTGAGTATTGCATACCCCACCCTTGATAGTAATTCTTTGATCGGTCTGTAGAGTTGATTTCTGTTCCTGCAAAGAAGTTAGTGATATGTATATCATTAAATACGTGGTTCCAACT
>OGPX01002251.1_pt1 | contig 11341 bp, 5 predicted proteins | sample 1553101 | NCBI WGS metagenome assembly OGPX01 (sample SAMEA2579964, study PRJEB22360) | human gut metagenome | biome: human gut; feature: human-associated habitat; material: faeces | place: Denmark | collected 2008/2010
GGGAGCGGGGATGGCAGCGGCTTTGCCGGGTGTGATAGCGGCCAATACGACGTTGCCCGTCATCGGGGTTCCTATCAAGGGGATGTTGGACGGTTTGGATGCCATGCTTTCCATTATTCAGATGCCTCCGTGCATCCCGGTGGCTACGTTGGGTGTAAACGGAGCGCAGAATGCCGCCATTCTGGCCGCACAGATGCTGTCGCTGGCTGATGAAGGACTGGCTTTGCGTTTGGCGGGTTATAAAGAAAACCTGAAGCAGAAGATTGTAAAGGCCAATACGGAACTGGCCGATGTGAAGTATAAGTTTAAGTGCAATTAAAGACAGACGGATGAACTTGTTCGATTACCGACGCAGGGAGACCGGTGAAGTGCAGATCGGCGGTAAGCCGTTGGGCGGGAACCATCCGATTCGGGTGCAGAGCATGACGAACACTTCTACGATGGATACCGAGGCCTGTGTGGCTCAGACGTTACGCATTGCCGAAGCCGGAGGAGATTATGTACGTCTGACGACCCAAGGGGTGCGTGAGGCCGAGAACTTGCGGAACATCAACGCCGGTGTACGTGCGGCAGGCTGTGCGGTACCTTTGGTGGCCGACGTGCATTTCAATCCGAAAGTGGCCGATGTGGCAGCTTTGTATGCTGAGAAGGTACGTATCAATCCCGGAAACTATGTGGACGCAGCCCGTACGTTCAAGCATCTTGAATATACGGACGAGGAGTATACGCAGGAGTTGAAAAAGATAGAGGAGCGTTTCGTTCCTTTCCTACGCATTTGCCGTGAGAACCGTACGGCCATCCGCATTGGTGTGAACCACGGTTCGTTGAGCGACCGCATCATGAGCCGCTATGGAGATACGCCGGAAGGTATTGTGGAGAGTTGCATGGAGTTCCTGCGCATTTGTGTGAAGGAAGATTTCAAGGACGTGGTGGTGTCCATCAAAGCCAGCAACACGGTGGTGATGGTACATAGCGTGCGTTTGTTGGTCGATGCCATGGAGCGTGAAGGAATGCGTTTTCCCCTGCATTTGGGGGTGACCGAAGCCGGCGACGGTGAGGACGGACGTATCAAGAGTGCCGTAGGCATCGGGGCTTTGTTGGCGGACGGTATCGGTGATACGGTCCGTGTGTCATTGAGCGAAGCTCCGGAGGCTGAAATTCCGGTGGCACGTAAGTTGGTGGATTATGTGCTCCGTCGGGACGGTGCCATGATGATACCGGCAGCCGAAGCGGAAGATTTCGATTACTTGAACCCCGTACGGCGGAAAACGCGAGCCGTGCGTAATATCGGAGGAGACCATGTGCCGGTTGTCGTAGCCGACCGTATGGACTTGGCTGCTTCCGGCAGATTGAAAGGCTTCAAAGCTCATCCCGATTTTCGTCCCGACTACATTTATTGCGGCCGTAATCTGCCTCCCGTGGAAGAGCGTGAGGGGGATTATATCGTGGATGCGGATGTCTGGACCGGTGAACCCGATACGTATCCGGCTTTTCCTTATAATATGCTGCCTTTCATGAGCCAGTGTACAGCCGATTTGAAGTTTCTTTTCCTTTCATACGGAGCTTTGAATGAAGAAGTGCGTGCCTGCCTGAAATATCATCCGGAGGTGGTGGTGATTTCTCAAAGCAACCATCAGAACCGTTTGGGCGAGCATCGTGCTCTGGTGCACGAACTGACGCGTGAAGGTTTGCAGAACCCCGTGGTCATTTTCCAGCAGTACGCCCACGGGCAGGAGGAAAAGGAGGATTTCCAGATAGAGAGCGCAGCCGACATGGGAGCCTTGCTCTTCGACGGTCTTTGCGACGGCCTGTATCTATATAATAATGGTACGTTGGAGCATCGCGACATAGACGCCACCGCATTCGGTATCCTTCAGGCTGCCCGTTTGCGGACGACCAAGACGGAATATATCTCTTGTCCCGGTTGCGGGCGTACGCTCTATGACCTGCAAGACACGATAGCGCGTATCAAGGCGGCCACCGGGCATCTGAAAGGCCTGAAGATTGGCATCATGGGCTGTATCGTGAACGGTCCCGGCGAGATGGCAGATGCCGATTACGGTTATGTGGGGGCTGCGCGCGGTAAAGTCAGCTTGTATAAGAAAAAAGAATGTGTGGAGCGGAACATTCCGGCGGAAGAAGCTGTGGAGAAACTGCTCCGTCTGATCCGGGAAAACGGAGACGACCCGGAATATGCATCATAGACCATCAAATACATTGATTATGGAACAAAAATTGTTTATCTATAATACGCTTTCCCGTAAAAAGGAAGAGTTCAAACCCATCACGCCGGGGCGTGTCGGGATGTATGTCTGCGGGCCGACAGTATATGGGGATGCCCATCTGGGACATGCCCGTCCGGCCATTACGTTCGACCTGCTGTTCCGTTACTTGCAGCATATCGGTTATAAAGTACGCTATGTGCGTAATATTACGGATGTGGGGCATTTGGAGCACGATGCCGACGAAGGCGAAGATAAAATTGCCAAGAAGGCTCGTTTGGAGGAGTTGGAGCCGATGGAGGTGGCACAATACTACACGAACCGTTTCCATGCGGCCATGGAGGCTCTGAATGTGTTGCCGCCCAGCATCGAACCGCATGCCACCGGGCATATCATCGAGCAGATAGAACTGGTGAAGGAAATCCTGGATAACGGTTATGCCTACGTCAGTGAGGGCAGCGTGTACTTCGATGTGGAGAAATACAACAAGGCGCATCATTACGGCAAGCTTTCCGGACGCAATTTGGAGGATGTCATCAACAACTCCCGGGCTTTGGACGGCGTGGGAGAGAAGCATAACCAAGTGGATTTCGCTTTATGGAAGTGTGCCCAGCCTCAACATATCATGCGTTGGCCCAGTCCGTGGAGCAACGGTTTCCCTGGTTGGCATTGCGAGTGTACGGCCATGGGCCGCAAGTACTTGGGCGACCATTTCGACATCCACGGTGGAGGAATGGACCTGATTTTCCCGCACCATGAGTGTGAAATCGCACAAGCCGTGGCCAGCCAGGGCAGCGACATGGTGAACTATTGGATGCACAACAACATGATTACCATCAACGGGCAGAAGATGGGCAAGAGTCTGGGTAATTTCATTACTTTGGCACAGTTCTTCAGCGGTGAGCACGAAAGCCTGACGCAGGCTTACAGTCCGATGACCATCCGTTTCTTCATTCTTCAGGCTCATTATCGCAGTACGGTGGATTTCAGTAATGAAGCCTTGCAGGCCAGTGAGAAAGGATTGGCCCGTCTGATGGAAGGTATAGCCAATCTGAAGCGGATTACCCCGACAGCGGGTGGCAGTGTAGAGATGGCGTATGTGGACGAACTTCGCCGGAAGTGCTACGAGGCGATGAACGACGACCTGAATTCACCCATCGTCATCAGCCACTTGTTCGATGCCTGCCGTGTCATCAACACGGTGGTAGACCAAAAAGCTACGATGGCCGGTGATGTATTGGCCGCCTTGACCGAAGTGTTCCATACCTTTGCTTTCGACATTCTCGGTTTGAAAGAAGAGACGGGAGGCGGAAGCGGACGTGAAGAAGCTTTCGGTAAAGTGGTGGATATGCTTTTGGAACAGCGTATGATAGCCAAAGCCAATAAGGATTGGGCTACCAGTGATAAAATCCGCGATAACCTGGCCGCTTTGGGCTTTGAGGTGAAAGATACGAAAGACGGTTTTACCTGGAAGCTGAATAAGTAAATCCGGGTCTTCTTTTCCGGTTAAGCCGGATGGATAGGAACTGCGCACGTAAGGGGGATACCTTTACGTGCGTAGTTTATTTTGAAGGTCGATAGCTTGGGGGATTGTTTCGTTGGTGGAGTATTCCGCCTTGCCGGAACGGTCTGGATATGGAAAGGGGCAGCCCTTCCTCGGACTGCCCCAAAAACGGGAAACGTCTTGTAGTTTCGTTCCTCTTCGAATGGGAAACCTTAAAACTCGTTACCCCAGATGTCTGTGAACTTGTCCATGTTGGTCAACACGTCGATGTGCTCATCTGCAGGACTTTCGGAACGAGAGAGTGCCATCATCTGGTCGGTTTCCACATGGCATATTGAAATCTCTGGTTGGATATATTTGCTCTTTTCCATAATCTTTTTCATTGTTTTTTGTTTTTCAGATGTTCGGTTTATTTTACGGCTTTCTTTGTACCGTTTACGATGTAGATGCCTTTGGAAAGGCCTTCGAGAGCCTGACCTAACTTCACATTCTTGCGTACAAGTATGCCGTTGAGGTCGTACACGTTCACCAAGGCGTCTTCTGCCACGATTCCGTTGATGCCGGTTTCGATGCCCGGGAGAAGCAGGGCCACGATGTTGGCTTCGGCCACGTCGGCATTGATGTAGGCACGGTAAGGCTTGATGGTGGGTTCGCTGCCCGCGGCCACCTTGTAGAATCCTACTTTACCCTCTTGGTTCTGGAGCACGTAAGTGTTGGCAACGGCTTTTTGTTGTGTGAAGGTACCCGTCATCAGTTCGGCTGCATATTGGTCTTGCAGGGCCGTTCCGTAGTCGGAGAAATCGTAAGTGTCCCCGTCCTTGCCTTTTACGATGTACGGTGTGTGGGCTTCGATGCTTTCAGCTTTCTCCAAGACCAATGCCGTGGATGTTCCTACCGGAACTTCTGTACCCGTGCAACTGTACACTTCGAAGCCTTCCGGGATTTCTGCGTCGAACGGCAGGATGAGCGTGCACCAACCCGCAGCCGTGATGGACAAGGGTACGTTGGCTTTTTCCGCTTTCACGAGAGACAGGTCGGAAAGATTGTTCGTGGTGAAGAAGCCGTCATCGCTTGTGCTTCCGATGTTACTGCCATGTAGGGTGTTTTTCAGTTTGTACACGCCTTCGCCAGCCAAGCTGATTTCGAACGGCAATGCTTTTTCGGCTTCTTTCGTTGCGCGGATGCGATCATGCCGTGTGCTCACGTTGCCCCCGTCCATATATCCGGCTAAGGCTTGTGTACTAAAGTAGCGGGTGTTGCCCTCTTCGTCGATGAAGCTGATCGTGTATTGGTTCTTTTGTCCCTCCACCGGAGTAAACTTGAGAGCCTGTGCGTAGTTGGCATCCACGATGTGATACCATTTCAGGTCATATTCTCCGTCCTCAGCCTTGGCTTCGTTGTAAACCGGAGACACAGCGTTGTTCTTATATCCGAAACCTTCTGAGATGTTGGCGATGCAGAAGAGTTCGCCTTCCTTCGGGGCATTGAGTGTCGGGTTCTTCAATGCTTGCATCGCTTCTTCCAGAGCCTTGGTGGCTGCTTCTATCTCATCGACTTTTTCTGATGAATCGTAGATTTCGGCGGCTTCGTCAAAGACTTTGTCGAATGCATCTATGGCCGTTTCCGGGATTTGGAATGCTTCCGTGCCCACGTTGGTTTCGGTATCCATGCTGCCGGCTTCCTCTAATTTGGCATGGAGTGCTTCTTTGGCTTTGGCGGAAGCTTCTGCGTCTGTCAGTTTGGAGAGGTATTGCAGTTGGATGTTGGTGATTCCGGTCCAATTCGCATCTGTTGTGTTCAAGCCGACAGTCAGTTTGCCTTCGTCCACGATGACATCTTCTATCGTAGGATTCGTGAACAAGGCAGTACTATTGTCCATTTTTGCTTCCTTGTCGTTGGCCGTGAAACTGGTGTTTCCATTAACCGTAGTGAAGGCGTATGCTGAAACCTTGTAGTGTCCGTTGGGGAGCTCGTTGCGTGTATAGGCGATAGTGGCCGTGTAGTTTTTGCCGTCCCAAGCTTCCATGAATCCGGTCTTCTGCAAGTTACCGTTGTTCTTTTCTGCAGATTCTTTGTACTGGAAGTTATAGATGTTACCTCCGGTTACGTTTTTGGTCCATCCGTTGGCAGAGTTATTAGCCTCATTCATGAGGAATGTGTAGTCGAAAGGATAACCCTCTTCCGGTGCCGCATTCAGTACGTAAGTTTCACATGCTGCCTGCAAGGTCTGGGTGGCATCTTGGATGGCTTCAGTCTTGGTGGCCGCATCTAAGGCAGCCTGGGCATCGGTCATGGCCTTTTGGAATGCCTGTTTTACGTTTTCTTCTGCGCTTGAGTGGCTGGCATAGCCTTGGCAGGTTGCCATGAGGGTTTTGAATGCTTCGGTTGCCGGTGCTGTTTCTTCTGCCAACGCAATGGCTTGGGTCAGTGCGGCAATGGCTGCATTCAGGCTTCCTTCCGTGGCTTGGGCACTATTCCCTTGGGTGATGGCTGCATTTACGATGGCTGCAATGCCTTTGGGGCAGTTCTCCACGTATGCCTTAGCCTCCTCTATCTTTTCTTTCAGTGTGGCTTGCAGTTGTTCTATACTGGCAGCTCCCAAGTATTGCAATTTGAAGTTCTTGAAAGACACCCAGTTGAAATTGGCATTGGCCACTTTTATACCGAAAGTCAGTACACCGTCTGCCCCTACCGTGCCTTTCACTGTATATGTACCGTAAACACCATACAGGTCTTTGCCGTCTTTTTTACAGGGACTTCCGGCACAAGCATCTGTTGTCCCTTCATTGGCAAAGAGTGTGGCCCCGGATGGGGTAATACCCTCTCCAGCTTCGTTCAATACGCGAATCAAGCCGCTTACTTCGTAAATGCCCGGTATCAAATGGCTGACTGTGTGACTGATGGTGGCGTTTGCCGCATTCGTACCGCTCTCTACCCAATCTTCAAAGAAAGGGGACGTCATGCCGCTTCCGTCTGTTTCTCCTTCGTGTGACCAAGTGTTGATTTGGAATGTGTTTCCACCTTCAATCTTCCATCCGCCGAAAGCGTAATGGTTAGAAACGGTAATTAGTCCGCTCACATCCATGGGAGTGCTTTCGCTCACGTTTTCTATCTTATAAAGGCGAAGGTTGTCGTATGCGATGTCCGAACGTCCGCTGTTTTTCATGTTCTGTACGAGGGAAATGGTTACGGTGGTGGGTTCCGTTACGGTGAACATCGTGCCTAATTCATTCCATGCTGCGTTGACCATGTAAGGGTCAGAATTGCTTGTTAATGTGGAATAAGCACGTCTTACAGCGGTATTTTCGCCTAAAAGTTCGTTGGTTGCATTTTCTGCTTTTATTCCAATTGTTGTTCCGCTTTTACTGGCATCATTGTTATTAGAATAATCTGCAGCTTTGTAATCGATGACAGCATAATATGTGCCTATTGGGAGATTCTTTGAAGTTGAGGTTTTTAGTTCAGAACCGTCTACATTTCCCCAACCTTGTCGATTAAAGTAGTAGAATTCTCCTTGGCTTGGCTTTATTATACCATTTGCTGGTATTCCTGTCGATGAACCACTGGCTTCACTTTCTACTTGATAGTTACTAAACTCATTGTCCAAAAGTTTAGAGATTTCCCATCCGTACAGACCGCTTTCCAACTTTGTTTTTACCGCCACGTCAGTTGTTCCGTCCGCAGCTTTTAAAGTCTCAAAAGACGGATTGACGAGATACTCCTTAGTGACATCAGTTTGGGCTTGTGCGATGCCCAATGCAGAGCAAAAAGCCAATGCACTTAGTACTTGTTTTTTCATTTGATTTAGAAATTAGTTAATGTTTTATATGAAACTCTCTATAGGTATTCGTTTTAGGTTGTGATGAGGCTGTTTTTCCGGCGTGTTTTTCAGTCGCTCTCTTAGGGAGAGATAAACCGATATTGGCAAGAATTTAAGTGTCACCGCTGCAAATGTATGGATTTACAATGATATAAGCAATAAATCGGGACATTTTTTTCGTATTTCTCCTCATAATTTTGTTTTCGTTTGCGCACACAATGTTTGATGATACAATACTCCCTTCTTTATAATTCATTATATATAAACATACTAACACAGACGGTTTATCTCTCCCTAAGAGATAAACCGTTTTCATCTCCGCTTGAAAATATTTAGCCATGTAGGGGCGTATCCATAAAATGCAATGTCTTCTTTCGGCTATTGAAGGTTGTTATTAGAGAGTGGGCGATAAGTCCGGGATTTACAAATTGACAGAATGTTAAAGAGACAGGTGCAAGATTCGCGTATTTGTGGACAAGATGGAGGGGAGCGCGGAAAACACGAGTATTTCGGGGGCGGGGTATTGACATTCGGAACAGTTTCGGTCATAATGGCTTACAAGGCACGGGGCAGTATGCGGCACACGGTTTACAAAACGGACTCTCAAGTTAGTGCAGCGGGGAAAACGCTTACTTTTTGATTTCGGTTTTAACGTTTCGGGAATGGAGCAACGGGAAAGAAAAAGCCGTTCTCGGCGGGCAGGACAGACACTTTCAGGGTGTTTTCAGGGCAAAAAACTGGGGCTGAGAAATCGTTCGCCGCAAGTTAGAATTTCTCTTTCAGCCCAACGAAAAATTATTCGGCTGAGAAAAATTGGGAAAATGGGGCGGAAATGCTTCCATATGGCAGTTCCGTCAATTCCTTTTTAAGGAATACCGTTCTAAATGGTCCATTCCATCTGTCTTTGCCGTGCGGATAAAACATCTGAAAACTATCATTTTGCACGGTGTTACGGGAATGTATAATCAAAATGAATGTTTAAGCATCCGTTGGGGTGAAGGCAAAAAAGGCGCGGATGACTGCCCTATGGTGCAGGGCAACCATCCGCGTGGAACGTCCGTTTGCGGGAAAATCCCGGACGGTGGTTAGCAATACATATTCACGATGGCCTCGTAGAGTTCCTGCTTGCCGCTGGTCTGGGCCGGTTCGCCTTGGGTCTTGGCGTATGCCACTACGTCTTCGAGCGAAAGCTTACCTTCTTCGAACTCCTTGCCCTTGCCGGCATCGAAACTGGCATAACGGTCGGCTACCATTTGTTTGATGGGTGATTTCTCCAACAGTTCGGCGGCGTTCTCCAAGGCACGTGCCATGGCATCCATACCGGCGATGTGGGCGATGAAGATGTCTTCCAAGTCGGTAGAGTTACGACGGGTCTTGGCGTCGAAGTTCGTACCACCGTTACCGAAGCCGCCGTTGCGGATGATTTGCATCATGGCTTGGATGAGTTCGTAGTTGTCGATGGGGAACTGGTCGGTATCCCATCCGTTCTGGTAGTCACCACGGTTGGCGTCAATGGAACCCAACATGCCTGCGTCTACGGCGCACGCCAGTTCGTGTTCGAACGTGTGCCCGGCCAATGTGGCATGGTTCACCTCGATGTTCACCTTGAAGTCCTTCTCCAAGCCGTGTGCACGCAAGAAACCGATAACCGTTTCCGTGTCCACATCGTACTGGTGCTTGGTCGGTTCCATCGGTTTCGGCTCGATGAGGAACGTGCCTTTGAAGCCTTTGGCGCGGGCGTAGTCGCGGGCGGCCTTCAGCATCTGTGCCAGATGTTCCTTTTCACGCTTCATGTCGGTATTCAGCAAGCTCATGTAGCCTTCGCGTCCGCCCCAGAACACGTAGTTGCTTCCGCCCAGTTCGATGGTGGCGTCGATGGCATTCTTGATTTGTACGGCTGCGCGTGCCACCACGTTGAAATCCGGGTTGGTGGCCGCACCGTTCATATAGCGTTCGTGTCCGAATACGTTGGCCGTACCCCAAAGGTTCTTGATGCCCGTAGCCTGCATCTTTTCCTTGATATAAGCCACGATGGCCTTCATGTTGGCTTCATATTCCTCGATGGAATTGCCTTCGGAGATGAGGTCCACGTCGTGGAAGCAGAAATATTCGATACCCAGTTTCTCCATGATTTCAAAACCGGCATCAGCCTTCTGTTTGGCAACGGTCAGGGCATCGGCTCCCTGGGTCCAGGGGAACGTCTTCGTGCCGCCACCGAATTGGTCGCCGCCTTCTGCGCAAAGGGTGTGCCACCAAGCCATGGCAAATTTCAACCAGTCTTTCATCTTCTTACCCATGATGACCTTTTCGGCATCATAATAGCGGTATGCCAATGGGTTTTTGCTCTCTTTTCCTTCGAATTTAATCTTTCCGATACTCGGAAAATACTCTTTCTGTGCCATAATTTTCTTCGTTTAAAATAAGGTTTATGAAAATAATTTTGAATTTAATGGATTTGTTCGATGCTTCGGAGTACGTTTAACCAACGTTGGTAAGCCTCTTCGTAGGCCGGTTGCAAGGCGGTATCCGGATCGATGACCTTCAGCCGTTCGAGCGAGGAGAACGCTTCGCGGTTGTCTTTGTAGATGCCTGCGCCTATGCCCGCTCCTTTGGCCGCACCTACGGAGCCGTCTGTCTCATACAGCTCGATGACGGCACCCGTCACTCCTGCCAATGTGTTGCGGAAGAGGGGACTGAGGAACATGTTGGCTTGTCCGGCGTGGATTTTGTTCACATCCATGCCCATGCCTTTCATCACGTCGATGCCGTAGCGGAAAGAGAAGACAATGCCTTCCTGGGCGGCGCGCACGATGTGGTTGCGGCCATGGATATTGAAATTGATGCCATGCACGGCGCAGCCCGTTTCCTTGTTTTGCATGACACGCTCGGCTCCGTTGCCGAAAGGAATGATGCTGAGGCCTTCGCTGCCCACGGGCACGCTCTCGGCCATGCGGTTCATCTCTTCGTAGCTGTATCCTTCGGGTACGACATTGCGGCGCACCCATGAATTCAGAATACCGGTGCCGTTGATGCAGAGCAATACGCCGAGGCGCGTCTGTTCCGTGGCGGGGAATGCCGTGCGGTTGTATGTCCCTGCGGAGTGGTTGACGTGGGCGAAAGTGTTGACACGCGAGAGCGGGTCGTAATTCACCATTCCGTTCACACCATATACTACGCCCGAAGTGCCGGCCGTAGAAGCGATTTCACCGGGATTGAACACGTTGAGCGAAAGGGCATTGTTCGGTTGGTCGCCCGCACGGTAAGTCACGGGTATGCCGGCCTTGATGCCTAACTCTTCGGCTACGGTCTCCGTCACCCGTCCCTGTTCGCTGAAGGTGGGGCGTATTTCGGGAATCAGGTCCATGCTGAAGCCGTAGTATTCCATCAGCTCCTTGCAGATGCAGTTGTGCTTGAAGTCCCAGAACATGCCTTCCGAGAGTCCGGAGACGGTGGTGCACGCCGTACCCGTCAGCCTCATGGCAATGTAGTCGCCGGGCAGCATGACCTTGTCTATTTTCTCATATATCTCCGGTTCGTGTTCCTTCACCCATGCCAGTTTGCTGGCGGTGAAGTTGCCCGGTGAGTTCAGCAGGTGGCTCAGGCAAAAGTCTGCGCCCAACGTTTCCATGGCTTTTTGCCCGTAGGGGACAGCCCGGGAGTCGCACCAGATGATGGCCGGGCGCAGGGCTTTCTGTGTGCGGTCTACACATACCAAGCCGTGCATCTGGTAACTGATACCGATGGCAGCCAACCCTTCTTTCAGGGCAGATACCGGCCGGCCGGCCTTTTCGGCGG
>OGPX01002259.1_pt1 | contig 11304 bp, 9 predicted proteins | sample 1553101 | NCBI WGS metagenome assembly OGPX01 (sample SAMEA2579964, study PRJEB22360) | human gut metagenome | biome: human gut; feature: human-associated habitat; material: faeces | place: Denmark | collected 2008/2010
AAGAGCATAACATAAAGAATTTAGAGAATATAGAAGAATGTAAATTTGTATTTCCAATAACATATTCTTCTAAAAGTAAAATATTAAATGAATATTTGAAAAATAATAATATAGAAATAAATCCAAATTATGAAGTATCAAGTACATCAATTATGAAAAATCTAGTAATGAGTGATGTGGGAATAGGATTTGCAAAGATTGAAGCATTGAATGATATTATAGGTGATATTAAAATTATAAAAAAAATTAGTGCTAATGACGCAGAAGAAGGGATTGCAACAGTAAAGAAAAATATGTGCAATAAAGCAACTTTAGAATTAGTAAAAGAAATAAAAAAATATTATAATCAAAATTAATTATTTATTTGATATTTAAAGAAAGGATAACAAATGATTCAGCAATATCCAGAAAAAGATTTTATTATTGATAGATTAATTAAATATTTAAAAAATGAACTGAATTTAGAATATTTTAGATATAAAGTTTCAGATATAGATGGAAATACGGCAGATATTCTTGTAAAGAAAGATAGTAAAATATTTAAAAATAAAATAGAAAATCAAGAATATATTAAATTTAATGTTGAAGAATTGATTGATAAAAGAATGTTTGATAATGATGATGAGATAATAATAATAGATATTAATTTTAATGAAGGAATAATTAATTTAGAATATTTATGTGATTCATTAAATTATAATTACTTATCGTATTCAAATGATGTAAAGGAAAAGTTATCAATATTTATTAGTTATGTTATAAAAAAAATCAGCTAATCTTATAATAATGATTAGAATAATTAATTTTACTTATCATATAATGCGTGCTATAATATATTTACAACATAAATATGTTTTGTAAAAATCCAATAAAAGACCTCATAAAAGAGGCAGAAAGGAAAAGTGCTATGAGAATGAATGAGATAATGAAACAGAAAGGTATTATGATTCCTGAATTTCCAGCTGAAAATGGAAATCCGCGTAGAGGACGGATAAGAAAAGAAATGAAAATTTATAGTCCTTCAGATTGGGGAGATTCAATATTCTCAACTGTAGGATTAGAAGTAAATTATTTTGAAAAAAAGATTGAGGTTCAGTTCCTTACAGGAACGATGCCATATGCAACAAATCTTTTTTGGGCTCTTTTAGGAGACCGTGATGTTCGAAGGTTAATTTTAGAATATCAAAAAGAAGAAAGAAAGAAACAGTACAAAATATGGAATAGGCAAGGTGTTTCAGGTTGTGAAGATATATTCATGACTTTGGGACAGGAAAAAGGTGGTTTTTCAGTAACAAAGACCATTAGGCTCTGCCATATTTCACAGGTCGAAAGGCTGAATGAAGGGTTCGGCAACAGAAACTCGAAAATGTACATTGGAGACTTTGTAGAGTTAGTATCTTTTATGGGATTAACAGAAGATATGAATGTAAAGTCTCTGAGAAAGAAGGCGGGTGTTAAATATATAAGACCAAGATATGTAGAAGAAATCCAAGATTTTACAACTACAGTAAGTAAAATCTTGTAGCATTTTTCGAAAAAATATTAAGGAAAGGAGAAGAGGGTGTCCTAAATAGGACCCCTTTTTATATAATTCACGTGATAAATTCATTGATAATATTTTTGAGTTTTATATTGAAGAAAAAAATAAAATAGTGTATCATTATAAATAGCACAAACAAATAATTTATTTTCAGAAAAAAAATTATTCAGATAATAAATATGGATAACAACAAAGGTTGAAAATTGGAGGAAATAATGGGATATACAAAAGTCGAAGGTGATCACTTAGATTTGAGTGGAAGAAAATATCAAAATGATACTTATGATAAAATAAATAGAATATTATTTGAAAACAATTCAGAATATAATCGTTATACTTCAGTTGTTTTTCCAACAGGTGGAGGAAAAACATACATGTCGTATGGTCTTATACAATATATGGTTCAGAACTCATTAGAAGAAAAACAAGATTTATACAAAAATAGGGATAAATTAAGAGTATTATTTGTTTCTCCAACAAATGCAATTAATGAGCAATTTGAAAAAAAGATGAAAGATGAATTACAAGAATCAGGAAAAAAAGTAGATTTAGATACTTTTTGTTATGCTACAGATAAGAATAAAGATTTTTCGGGATATGATTTAATTATATTTGATGAAGTACATAGAAGTGGAGCTGAAAATTGGGAAACTCTTATAAAAAATATAATATCAGCGAACCCAAATGCTAAAATATTAGCAATAACAGCTACGCCTGAAAGAAGTGACCAAAATACTCCTATTGACAATATTGCAGAATTTGTATACGGAAAAGAAAATATTTTATCTCGAGAGCAATATATGGCAAATGAAATTTATTTAGAAGATGCACTAAGAGATGGATTGGTTGTTGCACCTAAGAATTATGATTGGGATATAGCACTTATGGGAAAAACTGAATTCACAAATTATTTAAATCAATTAACAACATCTTTTAAAAACATAGATGATAAAGAAGAATTGACTGAAGAAGAAAAAGAAATTCAAAAAAGTGAAATTATTGAACCAATCATGGACTCTTTTGAAATTAATAATGAGTATGGAAAAAACGCTTCTATAAAACTAAGAAACTTAATAAAATTCAACCAAATAATAGAAAATAATAAAATTGACATTAATGAACCTGCAATGAGGGAATATATGATGTTAAATCACAAAGCTTCTAATACTAGCAATGGCAAGCAAAAAAAAGAATTTGAAGCCCAAATAGTAAATTTAGAAAAAGAGTTATTTAATGGTGCTAAAAGTTTCAGAAAGATTGCTTCGGGAATGCAAGAAAGTAGAATAAATTTAGCAAAAAAAGCTATAAAAGATGCTAAAGGCGGAATTTATATTGCAAGTATTAATAATTTTGAAGGTGAAATCTTAAAAAAATTGTATAAAACAAATGATCAGTATATAGAAAGTGAAAAAGAAAGAATAAAATATGAATTAGAAAAAGTCTTTGAAAATGCTGATGATATTGAAATTCACTATGAAAATGACAAAAACAAATTAGATGAAATATCAGAAAAAAATAAAGAGGAAGAACAAAATGGAAGAAAAAAGGTACATATTGTTTTATCAAAAAAATTATTAGATGAAGGAATACATTTAGATGGAACCAAGGGTGTTTTTATGTATTCTAAAACAAATTCTGAAATAGTATATTCACAAAGAATAGGAAGGACTATACATTCACCTAGTGAAAAAGATATGCAAAGGCCATCTGTAGTAGACCTTGCTTGCAATAGGTATAATTATTTAGTAAATAATTACACAGAAAAATTTTCACCAGAATACGATTTATCTAAATTAGAAGAAATATGCAACTGGATTGAAGAAAAAAATAAAATTCCTGATGTAAACAAAGACTATAAAAATAATCAACAAGAAATCAGATATGGTTTAATACTAAAAAAATTAATGAATAGATATACAAACATGAATAATTCAGGATTTAATAAATCAATTGATGAAATCAAAACACAAATAGATGGATTGATGAGCAAATATCAAATTTCATCAAAAAATCTTGAAAGAAAAGAAAATTTGGAACCGTCAGAAAGTGAAATATCAGGTCAAGACTTTTTTGAGTTAACACCATTACAACAAAGAGTTAATGAATATGTAGAAGACATAAAATCACGAAATGATGATTATAGAATAAAAAAATTATTGAATGTATTAAGCATAATAAAAAATTATAAAGAAGATATGGAATTTTCAGATGGAATATATTTTGAATATGCTAATTCAAAAGGAAAAAGTGAAAAGGTATCAGACTTTAAAAATTTAGAATTGAAAGAATTTCTAAAACAAAATTTTCCACAAAATGAAATAAATAAAATAGTAAAAGACTTAACAAATTATACAACTGCTAATGAAGAATTTGATATTGATGCAAAAAATAAGAGATATACTGTTTTAAAAGAAAAGAATGGTGTAATTGAAGATTATAATTTAGGAGAAGAATTAGCTTATATAAGAGGATTGTTATTAACAAGTGGAACAAAAAAAGAAACAGACAAAAATATAGCACCATATATAACAAAATACTCATTAGAAACATTGAGAAAATTAGAAATTACACAAATAAAAGGAATAGATATAGGTGATTCAAAAAAAATAAATGAACTCTTAGATATTTTTGGAAAACAGTATTTCGAAGAAAATAAATTTGAAAAAGTAAAAGGAAAAATGGCAAAGAAAAATGAAGAAGGATTTGTAGTAGATGAAGATGAAAGTGTTTTTTGCATTAGTAGAGAAAAAAGTAAGAAATCAAGAGAGGACAATTTTATAAGAGTAAATAGTAAATTTAATGAGTATTCATGGATAACAGGAATTAAATATGGACCAAATGGGTGTGATAAATCCGGAAAATTATCTCAAGAACTTATTGATTCTAGAAAATTTATTGAAGAATTCATGTATGGTTGCAACGAAGATGGTACCCATTTTAGCATAGAACAGGTGTTGCAAGAAACACTAGAAAATAACCATAATTTTTGTGATTCAAATAATGTGTTAATAAATTTAGAGCAAGCAAAAGGTTATATTGAAAGATGTATTTTAAATTCTATAAAGTACCATCCGGATGTATTTTTTAAAGAAGATACAAGAAATGGAATGGAATTTGAAGGTGTTGATAGTTTGCTAAATCCTGAATTTTCAACAGATAAAAGAAATAGAATATCAATATTAGCAAGAGAAATCCCAAGTTTCAAGAGAGAATATGATAAATATTTAGATAAAAAAATTAAAGAAGAAGAAATAAAAACTGAAAAATCTATGTTAAGTAAAATGAGTAAAAAAGCTGGACTTACTACTAAGGAATTTTTAGAAGAGGTAAAAAAATTAAATGAAGGAAATGGAACCAAAATAGAAATAAATGGAGTAAGTTTTCTAAAGGATTCTACTTCCAAAGCGATAGAGGAATATAAAAAAACTGAGGAAACAATTGATCATAAATATAAAAATATAAAAGAAGGATTGGAAGGTGATGGAAGATGAATAACTTGATTCTTCGACCTAATAATTTATTTTCTAAAATTTGGATATGGTTAAAAAAGAAGTTTTTACAAAAAGAAAAATATATTAAATATAAAGAAAATCAAAATATTACTAATATAAATAGTGATATACAAAAACCTCAGAAAAATAAAAAGAGATATGTTTATGTTCAAGATTTAGACTATGAAACAGAAAAAAAGAATACAATCGATTTATACCAGAAGATTATGAATGGGGAAATGAAAGTAGAAGACTTGGAATTAGCGGATATGGTTAGAATAAAATTATTATTGAATTATTGACAAATTATGTAAATGAGTGCTATAATATATATAGTAATTTTTAACTTATTTGCTAACTATAAGGAGGTTAATTAACATGAGTAGTGTAGCAATTTTAATTGACGAAGAATACAGAAAGGAGGAAGATGAGGTAAGAAATTATCTTATAAAAGAATTCCAAAAAAATGGTATCAATGTAGTTAGAAATATTGAAGAGAGTAAAAACACAATATTAGTATATAATGTTGAGAAAGGAATTACACCAAGTTTTAGAGAAACATCAAAAAAACTGATCGAATTAAATAAAAAACCTATTATTTTAATAATAAATGCACAAAAAAAAGATGTCGATTATGTAGAAGTTGATGAAAACATTTCAAATACTTGGGGAAATATCAATTCAGCATTATATATACATAGTGCAATGAAATTTTACTATGAAAATGATACGCATATAGCGTATCAAGTAAAAACAGGAAATGAAAAAGGAATTGAAGAACTCGTTGATACAATTAATGTATTAGAGCCAATGACATTTTTTGAAAAAAAAATAAGTTAAGAGAAAAACTACCCGTGATTCGGGTAGTTTTTTTGTAATAAATAAAAGACAAGCCACATACAATTTTACTAAAAGAAAAACAAGGAGGAAAATTATGTGGGAAACATTAAGAAAAGAAGAAGTTGTGCAAAAACTAGGGACAAAGCAGGGGACTGGTTTAACACAAAGAGAAGTACAAACTAGAAAACAAAAATATGGTAGTAACAAACTAGAAGAAAAGAAAAAAGAAACATTATTAGTAAAATTTATAAAGCAATTTAATGACTTTATGATTATCATCTTAATAATAGCATCAATTTTATCAGCAGTTACATCATATTTTCAAGGAGAAAATGACTATGTTGATTCAATAATAATAATAGCAATTGTAGTATTTAATGCACTTATGGGAGTCATTCAAGAAGCAAAAGCAGAAAAATCAATTGAAGCATTAAAACAAATGACTCCACCAAAAGCAAAAGTAATACGAGATGGAAGAATACAAGAAATTCATGCAGAAGACTTAGTTCCAGGAGATATTGTAGAACTAGAAGCAGGAATTTATGTGCCAGCAGATTGCAGGCTATTAGAAAGCCATAATTTAAAAATAGAAGAATCAAGTTTAACAGGAGAAACAGAACCGGTCTTAAAAAATTCAGATATGGTAGCACAAAATGATGTTCCATTAGGTGACATGTTAAATATGGTATTTATGGCAAGTATTGTTGTAAATGGACATGGAAAAGCTGTTGTAACAGAAACTGGTATGAATACTAAAGTTGGACAAATTGCTAATATGATTATGGAAGATGAAACGCCAGAAACACCTATACAAAAGAAATTGGCGCAAGTGGGAAAAACATTAGGAATAGTATGTTTAGTAATTTGTGTACTTATATTTTTTATAGGAATGATAAAACACATCGATCCAATCGAAATGTTTATGACTTCAGTAGGATTAGCAGTTGCAGCAATTCCAGAAGGCTTACCTGCAATTGTTACAATTATGCTATCAATTGGAGTAAGTAAAATGGCAAAAAATAATAGCATAATTCGAAAGTTACCGGCAGTAGAAACGCTAGGATGTAGTAATGTTATTTGTTCAGACAAAACTGGTACATTAACTCAAAACAAAATGACTGTTGTAGAAATAAATGCAAGCGATACAATGTTAGCAAGTAAATTAGCTATGATGTGTACAGATAGTAATATTGTCCTTCAAAATGGACAAACAAAGGTAAATGGTGAGCCTACAGAAATTGCGTTAGTACAAAATGGACTTAAACATAATTTGGATAAAAATGATTTATACAAGGAAATGCCCAGAATTGCAGAAATTCCATTTGATTCAAACAGAAAAATGATGACAACAATACATAAATATAGAGGAAGATATCTTGTTATAACAAAAGGTGCACCAGATATATTATTGAATAAATGTAATTTGATGAGCGCGGAAAAAAATAGACTAGAAGTAGAAAATCAGCAAATGGCAGAAAAGGCATTAAGGGTAATCGCGGTTGCGTATAAAGAAATAGATAGATTACCTAGAAGCTCAGAAATGAATTTATTAGAAGATGGATTAAACTTTGTAGGGTTAATAGGAATGATAGATCCCCCAAGAGAAGGAGTAAAAGAAGCAGTACGAACATGTAAAAAGGCTGGAATAAAAACTGTAATGATAACAGGTGACCATATTGCAACAGCAAAAGCTATAGCGAAAGAGTTAAATATTTTAGCACCACATGATAAAGCAATAACAGGAAAAGAGCTTGACCAAATTTCTCAAGAGCAATTAGTAAGAGATATAAAAAAATATTCAGTATTTGCAAGAGTTACGCCAGAGCATAAGGTTAGAATAGTAAAAGCTTGGCAAAGTGAGGGAAACGTAGTTGCAATGACAGGTGATGGCGTAAATGATAGCCCTGCATTAAAGTGTGCAGATATAGGAATTGCTATGGGAAAGAATGGAACAGATGTTGCCAAAAATGCAGCTGATATGATACTTGCAGATGATAATTTTGTAACAATAGTAAAGGCGGTAAAACAAGGAAGAAATATATATGATAATATCAAAAAAGCAATACATTTTTTGATTGCAACAAATATAGGCGAAATAGTAACAGTATTTATGGGACTTGTTCTAGGATTAAAATCTCCATTGTTAGCGATTCAATTATTGTGGATAAATTTAGTAACAGACTCATTGCCAGCAATTGCATTAGGACTAGAGCCTGCTGAAAAGGATATTATGAAAAGACCGCCAGTTGATAACAAAAAGGGCATTTTTGCAGATGGATTATGGAATAAAATAGTTGTTGAAGGTATTATGATTGGAGTATTAACACTTGTAGCATTTGGAATAGGAAATAAATGTTATGGCTTAGATGTTGCAAGAACAATGGCGTTTGTTTCTTTAGGATTATTAGAACTTATCCACAGTTTCAACATAAAAAGTGAACAATCTATATTCAAAACAGGTTTATTTGAGAATAAGTATTTGATTGGGAGTTTTGTATTAGGTGTTATTGTTCAAACTATTGTTGTATGGATTCCAGTATTGGCTGATATGTTTAAAGTTGTTCCTCTAACTCAACATCAATGGTTTATTACAATTGGAATTTCATTACTTCCTATACTGATTGTTGAATTGCAAAAGAAGTTTGATTCTATGAATATTGTTAAGGTTATTTATTTTAGAAAACAAGAACGTAAAATAGAAAGTAGCTTATAGGCTACTTTTTATAACGATAGTATGTTATTAGGTTATTACATTTTATGTATGGAGGAAAAACATGAGTGATGAATGGAAAATTGTTTAAGGATTAAAAAGACAAGTAAAAACAAAATAGCCGAGTTTATAAATGGATTTGGAATAGAGGGGGCAGAATTTATTGATGCTATGAATAAAGGTGACTACATTAATGTTGAAGAGAATAATATTAATCTTGAAAGATATGAAGATGGGATAAATAGCATGGAAAGAATAAAGTTTCCATGCTACTATTATAGAAAATAGTATCTTTATATAATAAAAACTGCTTTCAAGTTCTTTCAAATTTTTTTGAAAACAGCTATAAATATGGTCGAGGTGAGTACTCGACAATTTGTACTATTTTCTTTGATATTTCAGCCTTTGCAGTGATTGTACTTTATTTTACGGAACACTTTTGCGGAACATTTAAAGTCCTAAATGCTTTAAAATTCCGCACAGTTCCAGTATTCTTTTATAAGTTTTTTAAAATTTTAACTAGCTACTATCTGCTTATTCATTATTGCTCCAAATATATTTTTGTTTATTAAATAATTAACAACACTCTTGTTTTCAGATTTAATAAAATCAGTATCTATATCGACATAGTATTTCATTGTAATAGATATATCTGAATGACCTAATATTTCTTTTAATACTACTGGAGCAATTTTTGCCTCTGCACATCTTGTTGCAAAAGTTCCTCTTAGCATGTGAGTGTGTATATCTGTTCTTGTTACCTTTTTGCCTTTTGAATTAACTTCTTCGTAAAGTCCAATTCCTAATTTCAATCCTGCTCGTTTTAATGCAGAATTTATACTACTCTCTTCATATAATCCATATTGTTTATTTGTAGGATTATAGAATAGTAAATGAAACTTATTTGGAATGATATGGTTCATAGCATCTACAAGTGCTTTTCTACTAATATCATTTAAATCAATAGTTCTTTGACCAGAAAAGGTTTTTGTTGATTCTCCTATTCTTGATTTTCCTTTTGTATCTTTAGTTTGTGTTCTTCTAATAATTACAATTCCTTTTTCGAGGTCAATATCTTTAGTATAATCTAACACTAAAGCTTCGCCTATTCTCATTCCTGTACTAAGCAATAACAAAAATAGATATTTGTGTTTAAAATTTGAATAATCAACTTCATTTAAAAAATCTATTAGCTTTCTTTGTTCTTCTATTGTAAGTGCTATTCTATGATGTCCGTTGTATTCGCTTTTAGGTTTTTCAATTCTTTTATAACCATCTAAAAAGTTATCTTTTATTAGTTGTTGATGATAAGCTTCTCCAAATCCCATACATAGTAGTTCATAATTTTGCTTTATTGTTGTTTTTGAATAAGTTTTAAGTTTTGCAAGATAATTAACTACTTCATCTCTAGTTACCTTTGCAATTGGCTTTCTTGCAAATGATGCGTTTTCAACTTGTTTTAATGTGTCTAATTTTCTTTTATAAGTTGATTCTTTAATTCTATTTAATTTAAATTGTTCTTCTATCATTGGTTTTACTAAATCTATTAAAGTTTTATTTGTTTTTGTTATAATTCTTGGTCCACCGTTTCTATCTAGGTTGATTTTATATTCCAAAGCATTGTTTAAAGCTTCTTCTTCAGTATCAGCAACAAATGATTTTCTTTGATTCTTGCCTGTTGTCTGATCTCTACCTATCGTTAAAACAGCTTTACAAGTTTTTGAAACGTAAAACTTATCGCATCCTTTGCATAATTCATATTGTTTTTCTTTCAGTTTTTTAAATACATAATATTTGTATTTGAAGGTTTAAATGTCGCATATTTAAATCTTCTTTTTTATTTGTAAACTCGTCTTGTTTTAAAATATTCATTGAAACTTTCTTCTGCAATTCTATAACCTTTTCCAATTCTCTCGCAGGGAAAATCTTCTCTATGAAATAATTCTAAACAAGCTTTATTTCCTATTTTTAAAATTTTTCTAACATCTTCTGTTGAGAAAAATCTAGGAAGTTCTTTAACTGTATCTCCCATATAACTTACTCCTCCTTTCGTGAAAATTTTGAATGATATTCTTCCTGTCCCTCTATTCTGGGCAATGCTAAACGGCATTTTCATACTCCACTGGAATTTCACCACTCCTACTCCGTCCGAGTTGCATCCATTGCTTGCGACGGTTTTATCACGCTCGAGCTGTGGCTATGCAAGTGTATCATTATTTCGTATCTAGCTATTGGGTATTCAATTTTCAATGTGCTTCAAAAGAATTCTATTTAATTCTCTTGACAGTTTTCAGTAATCTATTATATTTGTCAATAGCTTACAATAAAATTTTTGAAAAAATTTGGGAGTGAATAAAATGAGAACAAATTTAAGACTAGAATCATCACCATTTTGCTATGTTTATAGCAAATATAAAATTGAAGAAATCGATGGTAAAAGATATGTTATGCCAGAAGAAAAAGCAACTAAAAAAGCTATTAGCATAACAGAACACATTGATGATTTATTAATTGAAACATTAAATATAGGAAAAAAACAATTTTTTAAAGAACCAATAGAAGATTTTGAATTATTAAATTACTATACTAAATATGGTTCTTTTGGATTTATGATTGACTTAGCTATAAATAAGTATTTTGTATTAGATGAAAAAGTAGCTGTAAGAGATCCTTTTTATATAAATAGAAAAGAAAATGTAGATTTTATAAGTACAGAAGAATAT
>OGPX01002270.1_pt1 | contig 11252 bp, 15 predicted proteins | sample 1553101 | NCBI WGS metagenome assembly OGPX01 (sample SAMEA2579964, study PRJEB22360) | human gut metagenome | biome: human gut; feature: human-associated habitat; material: faeces | place: Denmark | collected 2008/2010
GTTCGCGCAGATAGCCGATCAGCGCTGGGTGGCGAATCTCCCCGACGCTGAGAATCCGTAGCGGGGAGTCTTCGCGCGGCGAGGCGGTTGGCAAGGGCTGGAAGAGGACTTCGTTCGCGGCCTCTTTGCGCAGGTGTCGGATAGCTTCTGCCATGCCGCACCCTTCGATGCGCATGACCAGCTGGAGGAGCGTGCCCCCTTCACCCAGTCCGAAGTCGTACCAGAGCCCCTTGTCGTAGCGGACGCTGAAGCTGGGGGTGCGCTCTTCGCGCAACGGCGAGAGGAACATGCCGTGGGTGGCGGTTTCGCGGTGGGGCTGCAGCCCCCGGCGGAGGAGATACTCCCGGATGCCGATGCAATCTGAGACCGTCTTCATGGCTATCGGCTTTTGATGGGGACAATCCGGTGCAGTGCCGCCTCGACGTCGCTGTCGCGGAAGAGCACGCGCCCGCCGATCTTGTGGGCGCGGATCCGGCCGCGGTTCACCCAGTCGTTGAGCGTCACGAGCGAGATGCGCAGGCGGCGGGCCGTCTCGCGGCGTGTCAGATAGTTCGGCGTCTTGGCGGAGGGTTCGGGGTGGAGCTGCCGCAACTCGGCGCGCAGCGATTCGCGAATCATCTCCGAGAGTTGGTCGGCAGTCATGCCGCTCAGAAAGATTTCCTTGGTCATAACGATTCGAATTTGGTTGATGACGCAAAGAAAGGCTTTCCGAGTCCCTCCCGAAAACGGCGAATGGCGTTACAAATCAGCGCCAACCGATGCCAACCGGTGCCACGCCGAGGACATGCCGAGGACATGCCGCCGCCCGTTTCCGGACTTTGGCATTCGTTTGCGTCGGTTGGCACTGTCGTGTAATCGGATTCTGCTCGGGACAAAAAAAGAGGACGGCACCCGCCGTCCTCGTTGATGATGTGGTTTTCGAGCCTATCGGAACCGTTCCAATACCTCCCGAACGGCGTTGGCTGCAAAGAGGGTGTCGCCGCCGGCCGAGATCTGAACGCGGCACGGCTCCAGCCATCCGTTCGTAATCCATCGGTCGAGCGTCGGTCGTGCGACACCTAGCGCCTCGGCCAGCTCCTTTTTGTTGAAGAGCCGGCTGCCGTTTGCCATCAGATAGCGCTCGCCCTTGTGCACGCCCAGCCAGTAGTCGAAGCGGCGGAGGATTGCGTCGGCATCCTTCAGCTTTGGCTCATACCGTTCGTAAGTCCAGACGTGCAGGCTCGACGGATCGAATCCGGCAAACTCCGGCCGCTGGTGCAGCTCCCGGACGAGCGTCTCGAAGCACTCCAGCTCGGAGGCCCGGATCGTTATTTTTCGGCGGCGAGGCATTGAAAAGTCCTTAATTTTCTATTTGAAAATGAATTTAAGTGCTTTTTGTTGCTTGATTATCAATGTGTTGCTATTCTAATAACAATTAAAAAGCACTTAAAAAGCACTTGAACGGTATTTGAACGGCACTTAATTAATGAACCAGTCTGAATTGGGGCCTTTTGATTTATTTGAGATCTTCTCCAGTTTTCTCAACTTGATCAGCATATTTGTGATTTTGTCCTTTTTTTGCTTTTCATTAAGCAGGTCCGGCAACAGAGGCCAAAGCAATTCATCGATCTCTTTTCGGGATAAGGATTTATGGTCACGCAATGCAGTCAGAAGAAACTCTTCGCAACGCTTATTCCCAAGACCTTTATGCCCGGAATATTCGATCTTCTGCCCGACTTTCTGTGCAATATGTTTTGCAATATATACCTTGGGTTTTCGTCCTTCGATCAGATGCTTGTTTCTCAGACGCGTGATTTCCTCGTCAGACAATGTCTTCCCCAATTGCAGGCGGTTCAGTAGTTCGATGTCAAGGAGGCTCAGATCGGTATTCTGTGCCAATATATTCGCGTAATTCATATCGAGAATCTTGCCTGTAATGGTTACTTCGACCCGATTATTGGATAAATCGTAGTCCGGCAAGGGGAACAGTCTTTGTCTCTGGTAATAGTACATCTTGCGAATACCGCTGCCGATTGTATCGACCATTTTCAGTCCTACCATTGCTGTTGCCAGAAATTGATTTCTGTATTGTTCCTCCGGAGCATCGCTGATGAGTACCCGTTCGATATTGCCGGGAATGAAAGATCCTTTGTTCGAAAAGACCAGTTTGTCGTCGTACTCCACTACGTTGATCTGTCCTCCCAGTGTATAATCCTGATGGGCTATCGCGTTGTTTAATGCCTCGCGAATTACATAGGGTTCGTAGGTGTCGATCTCTTCAGGAAATAAGGTCTTGTGTTCGGGGTTGATGTAACGGTATTTCAGATTGCGTATTTTGTTGTAAATCCTATCAACGGCCAATACGAACGGACAGGATACGATCATGTAATCCCGTTCGATGTTGTCTTGTCCTCGCAGAATCCATTTGATTTTGGCTACTGCGGGAGAAATCAAATGCTCGCTTTCTTCTTTACCAAGCAGGACGATGGCGGTATTGGTGATCTTACCACGAATCGTAATTCTTGCCTTGTTCAGGAATGTGATGTCGTCCCATGAGGCGATTTCGTCCGTTTTTTCCTCATGGGCTTTTGTGTATAACTCTCTCGCCTTGGCAATGGCTGCCGGATCCAGGTCTTCCAAAGAGGCATTTTCGATGATTCCCGCGCTCCAATCCTTCAATTTGACTTGGTAGCGTATGCGTTCAATTTTTTCGATAGCCAGTCCCTGTAAAGATTCTCCATCGCGTCCGTAGTAATGATCTTGAAAAGCGATTGGGATTCCCTGTGGAGCAGGCGGGATTTGGAACATTACAACTCTTTTCCCGTTTCTGTACAGTAACTCATATATCTCGACGAAGGTATGGCGCCCAGTGGTTTGATCTGCAATTTTTTTCTTTATTGCATCGAGAGCCGGGCGAGAGTTTTTATACTGACTTCCGACTACCTCATGAGATTTGTTCTCTATGCCGAATATTAACCAAGCGCAATCCTTTTCTTTCAGGTTGGCTTCATTGCTTAAGGCCGAAAAGTATTGTCCGAGGTCTCGATCATCGAAATTCCGTTCTGCTCTTTTGAATTCAACGACCTCGGTCTCTGCCGGAAGACTTAATAAAGAGTCGAGTATGGATGTCAGTTTTTCGGCTGTCATAGACTTAAGTTTTTGTAAAATTACAAATAATTCTCGATAATCAGCAGTTGCGGTCGTTTGTGTGAAAATTCATGTGGGCTTTTGTTACCGTCGTAAATTTTACGGCGGTAACATTTCGTTTTATTTCCCGCTGAAATAGGGGTGGCTCATCAACTCCAGGGCGGTCTGCTCCTCGGTGATCTTGATGTACTTCATGAACTCCCGTTCGGTCTTGTGGCCCGTGATCTTCATGATGGCGATGGTCGGGATCCCCGCCAGGTACATGTTCGTTGCGCCGCTGCGGCGTGCCGTGTGGGTCTTCACCAGGTCGCACTTCTCGACCAGCCGGCTCTTCTTTTCGCCATTCTCGATGTAGGAGACCTCGACCTTCTCCGTGATGCCCGCCTCGCGCGCAATCTCCTTGATGAGGTGGTTCACCTTCTGCTCGTAGGTTCTCGGCAGCCGGTTGTCGTACTTCTCCAGGATGGCCTGCAGCTCGGGTCGGACCGGAATGACGACGTGGTTGCCGGTCTTCTGCTGCTTGAGGTCGATGACCTGCTGTCCGTTCTCCAGCGTGCGGATGTTACCTTCGTTGATGGTCGAGTAGTCGCTGAAGCGCTGCGCCGTGTAGCACCCCACCAGGAAGATGTCGCGGGCAACATCCTTGTGTCGGTTTTTCGAGAGGTCGAGCGTGGCGATGGCCCGGATCTCCGACTCCGTCAGATAGATGTTCTCTACATCGGCCGTCAGCACGCGGAACTTGCGGCTCTCGATCGCCCCGTTGTCGTGCAGACCCTCTTCGCGGGCCGCACGCATGATGATCTTCAGCTCCTTGACGTGGCGGCCGATCGTATTGACGGAGTAGTTCTTGGCGGTGAACCAGGCGACGAAGTCGTCGTAAAACTTCAGGTCGATGTCGGCAAAGTCGAACTGCTTGCGCCGGGCTTTGCAGTACTCGTCGAACTGTACGACGAATCCCTTGTAGTTCTTGACGGTCGAGGGGCCGTATCGGAGTTTGTGGATGTTCAGCCGGGTGCCCTCCTCCATTTCGCGCGTGAAGCGGGCAATGTAGTCGCTGAGCGATGTGCGGCTGCGGGCATGACGGCCGGTGGTGAGGCTGCGCGGGTGGTAGCCGCTGTAGATGATCTTCTCCAGCCGTGTCTTCGTCATTGCGTGCTCGGGATCCTTGGCAATCTCTCCGAGGATGTGGCTGCGCAGTTCGGAAAGGTTTTTGGTCAGCTCGCGCCCCTGCTGCTCGGTGAAGTCGTCGGTAAAGGTGAAGCGGCTCTTGACCGTCTGCCGCTTGTTGTCCCAGGCGTCCGTCAGCACCATATATTGGCTGTCGACGTAGAACTGGTTGCCGCGGCCAACCGTGAAGAGAATTTGGATTTTGACCAGTTTGTTTTTCTGGGTCGAGCGGATGCGATAGCAGAATGAAGCCATAGGTCAGGAGGTTTTGTCTGCTGCAAATGTAATCATTTTTGTCATACATTTGTCATACGTCGGCCGAATTTTCGAAAACTTCCAGACCTCGCAGTTGATGAAAAACAGCTGTAAAATATTGATATATAGATAAAATAAAATTCAAATCGGTAAAATTTGATTCAAATTTATGGCGTCCGCTTCAGACCTCAACTGAAGCAGCGAATGCTGCCGGAAAGTCGCCGGACGGCGTGCGCGGAAATGGCGCGAGAGCAATGCCGGACGGCAATTTTCCACCAAGAAAGTCCTTGGAAGCTAATAACTTCCGAGGACTTTTTCTTTGTCAGGACCCTTATCAGCCTCGGTTGTTTCGTTGTAAGGGGCAGAACGAAAACTCCAAAAGGGATAAAAGAGATGAAACGATTGTAAAGTAGATAGTTAGGATAGAACGGCCAAATTTTGGCTGCGTAATTTACCGTAATTTCAGTGCAGGAATTTCAAGGCGAAACGCCCCAATTCAATGCGTAACCGCAATATTCAGTGGTAATTCACCACAAAGACGAGCCCGCACGACCATTTAAACGTGGTTTGTGCGGGCTTTATAGTATAATGACCGATCTGTCCCCTATTTGAGCGAGTTCAGACGCAGCGACGCCTTGATAAAAGCAAGCGCCCGGATGCGGTTGATGTGTATCTCCATCGGTTTGTGGTGCTCGTTATAGCTGACCAGCACGATGTGATCCGGTGTATCTGATTTTTGCAGGTATTTCACCGAAACGTACTCGTCTCCGTCAATGTCAAACGAAATCAGATACATTTCACCCCATATAATGCTGTGCATGATGTCATGTACCTGCTTGTAAAATACGATGTCACCGCTTTTCAGCAGCGGGTACATCGAATCCCCTACGATACGCAATCCTCCGTCGCATTTGGGGATCAGTGTCGTCTCCATGACCTCGACGATCGACTGGCTGTATTGGTCTGCAAACAACGGAACAAGGCCAGCGACGGCCTCCATGTCATATATAGGTATCTGCTGGCGGTCAATCAGACGATCGGTTCGCAGTTTGAAAACCTTATCTACGGTAACATCGGCGACATTCTCCTCGAAAGTTTCCTCACCTTTCGGGTATTCGGGATTTGTCCCTAAATTTTGGAGTTTTCGTATTGGGACATTTTGGGGGACAACTTTGGGTGCATTTATATTGTCCCTAAATTTTGGAGTTTTGGTAAGCAAAATTTCTCCTTCTCCAGTCAACAGCCAAATAGGATTTACATCGTTATAATACGAGAGAAATCTCAATAGATTTTCTTCGGAGATACCATTTGGTTGGCTTAAAACACCGTTTGTTGTTCCAGTATCTCTATAAAAAGCATATTTTGTAATACCTTTCAATTCAAGGTATTGCAAAATTCTGCGTTTTATAACTGAAAAATCTCTCTTATTTTGTTGCATAATTGAGATAACTCTATTATATTTGCGTAAAGTTTACAACACAAAAGTATTCAATTTTTTTGATTATGAGCACAGAAAACCGAGAAAAACGACTTGAGGCCATTCGGAACGGTCTCCGGCGCGGGGATAAGAAGCATATCGCACGCCTCGCAGGCGTGCATCCGGTGTGGGTCTCCTACGTGATCATGGGTCGCGGCGTAAGCGAGCGGATACTGACGATCGCCGAGAGGGTGATCGCCGAACGAGTACAGCACAATTAATACATAGAAGGATGGAACAGCCAAAACTCCGGTGCATCAAATGCAAGTGCGAAATCAGCGGCGCACATTACAATACCCCCGCCGGGCGGTATTGCGTCAAATGCTGGGACAAGGTTCCGGCCCGCAAGAAAAAGATGATGGAACAGCTGGCGATGGAACGGTTGGCAAATATGGGCCGCCTTTTCGAATAGCTAATCAGCGAGATAAGAGTAACGACAACAAAATAAAACAACTCAATACCGATATAGTTATGATACGTAAATGGATAAAAAGGCTTCTCGCACCGATCATGCGAGAAGTTCTGAAAGAGGAACAACAGTATTTTATTGAAATGCTCGATCAACAAGTTGCAGAAGCTCTTCGTCGAGCTCTTCCTCATGATGTCTGATATAGGTTTCTTTTCCGCGTCTCAAAGCTTCCTTAAATGCACCTCGTTGGTGTTCATCCAAAGCCTCAATTAAGGCATCTACTTTGGCAAAATAGGAGCTCATTCGAATGTTTACTTTTAAAAGTTCTTTACTGGTATCCATAATGACAAAATTTGGTTAAATGGTTTATTGCCTATAAAGTTAACTAAAAATCCCGTGAATGCAAAGGCATTGTTTCGGAGCGATACCGACACGGGAGCAAAAAATAGAACGTGCTTTACGATTCTGCAAATAAAACTATGAAAACGGATAAGTTGATATTGGATGCTTGCTGCGGACCTCGCATGATGTGGTTTGACAAGCAGAACCCGCTGGCTATGTTCATGGACATCCGGGATGAAGATGCACACTATGCGACGGACGGAATTTAGAAGTACATCCGGATGTGGTTGGTGACTTCCGAAATATGCCCTTTGAGGATGCGACGTTTCGGCTTGTTGTGTTTGATCCCCCGCATCTTGTTCGCCTTGGAGCAAACAGCTACACGGCGCATAAATATGGTAAGTTATTCTCCAGCTGGGAAACAGATTTGAAGCAAGGCTTCGACGAATGTATGCGAGTGCTGAAACCCGAAGGAGTTTTGATTTTCAAATGGAACGAAACACAGATAGCTGCAAGCAGGATCATCAAAATTTTCGGAGTGAATCCACTCTTCGGCCATAAAAGTGGCAAGAACTCAAAAACACAGTGGATGTGTTTTCTGAAATCCGCCTATTAACGTCTGTTTAAACAGGTTTAAACACGGTTTTAATGATACTGCCAAACGACATACTGATACGCGCGACCTCCGACGGGCAAACCGTCTGGGTGTCGCAGCGTATGGTATGCGAGGTATGCGACATTCCCGAGGAAACGCTTCGTAAAGGGATAAAGCGCTACAAATCCTCCCTTCCTCCCTCGTGGCGGAAGGTTGCCGATCAGTCGGATTTCTTCCTGGGCAAAAAGGAGGGCAAGGCCTGGCGTTGGGGCCGCAAGGGCGGGCAGTACTACTACGACTACGACCATATCCCGAACCGGAAACCGACCTGCTACCGGGACATGCTGCCCTCGAAAGAGGAGCTGATCGGCGCCGTCGAGGGGCAGAACCTTCGGGGCAGCCGCGAGCGCCAGGCCGAACAGCGTCGGATGATCCGGGAACAGGTGCAGCTTCTGATCGACAATACCGACATTGCCTATTACGAGGAGTACAAGGTCGGAGACCTGGCGGTCTACACGCAGGATAAGGCCCGGCAGATGGCTGTTTCTGTCGCCTGGTGCCGTTTTCTGAAACGTGCCCTGTCTCGGAACGAATACAAGCGGCTCGGATTCCCTACGCAGGCCGATTTCCTCGTTCTGTGTGTCGATCTTCTCGCCGAAGCGTCCCTCGAGGGGCTGCGGATCAAGAACGCTGACAGTTTGCGCAAGAAGATCGGCGGCATTCCGGAGGACCCCGGCCAGCTCCGGGAGTGGCTCGTCTCGGGCAAATACGGCAACGATAACCGCCGGATCATCGGCAAGTTCGAACTGGTAGACTACACCACGGGCGAAGTGATGAAGATGGACGCCCACGAGACGGCGATTATGACCTACTGGCTGAATCCCGGAGGCTCGGAAAAGGATACCAAGCGGGAACTGTGGCAACTCTATGCGGGAGACATGGAGGCGATGGGTATTGTTCCCGTGAAGCCTTCGACGTTCAATCACTACACGAACGCATGGAGCCGGAAAATGCTGTCGGCGAAGGAACGCCACGGCAAGAAGCATTTCAAAGATACCTATCGGCCCTATGTTCCTGCCAAACCGCTCGAGTTCGCTAACTCGCTGTGGGCCTCCGACGGTTCGGGCGTCGTACCGTACCGCTATCAGGATCAATATGGCAAATGGCGCATGATGAAGATATACGTGATGCTGATCTCGGATGTCGGCAGCCGTTACATCGCAGGTTATTCCGTGAGCCGGAAAGGTCTGCACCTCGAGGACGGCACGATGCTGCGGCAGGCGATGCGCATGGCGTTGTTGGATAACGGCAAGACCGAGGTGCTGGACTTCATCAGCGACAACCACGGCGCCTATACGGGCGAAGCCTCGAAGGCTTACCTGCAGCGTGTCTGCCGGAACTTCCGCACGATCGCGCCGGGAAATTCTCAGGCGAACCCCGCCGAGACCATGTTCCGGTTGTTTAAACGCCGTTTCAAGAGTTATTTCAAACTGCCTGAAACCTCGTGGAACGCCAGGAGCCTCGAAAGCATGGCGAATCCGGACTACTACGACATTATGGCCCTGCCGACCTATACGGAAGCTATCGAGAAACTGACGATCGCCATCCGTGAATGGAACAATACGCGCCTGGAAAATGAACTCACCCCTTCGGAATGGTTTCATACACTGAAGAACGACCGGGCCGGACAATATACCGATCGGCAATACCGCCGGATCACGGGTGAAATGTCGAAGCGGGATTTAAGCTATCTACGGTCGATTTTGACACTCGAACGCGACGGCAAGGAGTACAAGTTCGACATCCCGACGGATGCTGGCACTGTGGCCCTGATCGCGCAGCACATGGGGTATGCTTCATCGTTCAAAACGCATGTCTATTGGAACTCCGAAGGGGCTGATGTCTACACGACCGACGAGGTTTACATGTTCACCTGTTCGCCTGCACCGCTGGCGTCGAAGTCCATGACCGAAGCAACCCCCGACAGTCTCCGGGCCCTGGCTTACTACAACCGCAAAGGTGCAGAGTTCGAGGAGATGGTCGACGGGTTCGTCGAGGATGTCGAAGCGGCAAAGGCGGTCATGGTCCGCGGCTATGACTTCAACATCCGGGACAACGCCACCAAGGAGGATTACAACGCCATGCACGAGCAGATCAGCGCCGCCGAATATGAACGGGGCCGTGCGAAGCTGGAGGCCAAGAAACAACGCGCCCGGGAGCGGGAGCGAAAGAAGGTAGACCAGGTCCAACAGCAGGCAGTGATCGACTACCACAAAAATCACATTTCCGATTTGTCAAAATACATCAAATAACCGCCTTATGGAAAAAATCAAAAAAGACGAAATCATTACTGCCGCCAAGCAGTACATGCAGCGGCACGGCATGTCGCAGAATGCCTTGGCGAAGACTTGCGGAATCAGCGCGTCGTATCTTTCCAACCTGCTGAACGGGGTCTATGAATACAAATCCGGCCCTGACAAGGTTACGGAGATCGCCGACCGCTATTTCATTACGCTTGCATCGGTGATCGGCTTCGAGATCGAGCAAACCTTTTGGAAGGTAGAGCCTACGCCGCAGTTTGTGATCGCCATCTCGGCTCTCGAACGTGCGCATCTGAACTGCACCGCACGTTTCGGCGGCGTGAAGATGATCATCGGCGAAAAAGGCTGCGGCAAGACCACGGCGATCGACCAGTACTGCAAGGCCAATCCGACCAACACGTTTCGTGTGACGATCAACGCCGAGGACGGCATCCATGACATTCTCGAGGAGATCGGGCGACTGCTCGACATCGACATGCCAACGAAAAAAGGCGCACGCCTGCGCCTGATCGGTTCCGAGTTCCGGCGCCGTGCGCTGTGCGGGGAGCGCAACATGCTGATCCTCGACGAGGGCGAGAACACCAAACTGCCGGGTATCCGGGCCTATAAAGCCATCTATGACATGATCAAGGGATATGCAGCCTTTGCGATCGCCGGAACCGCCGATCTGCTGAAACTGCTCGACAGGCTCGAACTGCGCGGTGTCAACGGCGTGCCGCAGTTCAAAAGCCGGATGAAGGCGAACACGATTATTCTGCCGCCGATCGACCGGAAATTCGAGAACTTCATGTATAAGGTTAAGGATGAAAACCTCCGCAAAATCCTCGTCGAGCTCTGCACCGATTACCGGGAGCTTAACGATTACCTCGAGCCTGCGATCATCGCCGCGCACAAGGACGGCGTGGCGCTCACGGACGACTATTTCAGAACCATGTACGGCATAATGAAAAACAACAACAATGGGACAGCAAAACGGTATTAAAATCAGCCCGGAACTGATCGCGGAATTGCGCAGGTTTGCCGGGACAGTCGCCCAAACCGGGGCAAGCATCAACGAGATTATGAGTGTCGCGGATGCAATGCGGCAGACCTTCCTCGACAATTATTCGAAGGAGGCCCTGAAAGCGATCAAAACCATCAAATCGTAATCAGTATGCCCGAGATCATCGAACTAACCAAATCATCGGCGGCAAGCCTGGACTGTCTTTCATACATGATTGACAAGCGCCGTAAGAACATACTGATCGCGGAGACCTATCTGAAGTTGCACAGGCAGAATCTCTCCCCGGAGCGGGTCGCGCAGATCGAGCAAGACCTGGAAGGTATGCGTTTTGGCTTGCACAACATGGAGACCGACTATTGCAGCATCGCCGGGGAACCTTACACTGACAAACGTAATTCTTAATCAATATCACTATGAACAACGAACTGAAAGACATGACTGCCGACCAGCTGGAACAGCTGCTCGAGCAGAAGCGGGCCGAGGAGCGCCAGGCCGCAGACAAACGGCGCCGGGACTATGAGGAGACGCGGGCCGACTTCGTGAAGCGTATGGCAGGC
>OGPX01002273.1_pt1 | contig 11242 bp, 8 predicted proteins | sample 1553101 | NCBI WGS metagenome assembly OGPX01 (sample SAMEA2579964, study PRJEB22360) | human gut metagenome | biome: human gut; feature: human-associated habitat; material: faeces | place: Denmark | collected 2008/2010
TGTAGGCTCCGAAAAGCCTTGTATTTACAGTGTTCCTAATAGGAAGTAATCATATCCTTGTTGAAATTAGAATACACTTGCGTTATCATTTTCTTTAGTCAATCACGATTTCCAAGAAAGGGCAAATAAGTATGGCTGATGTTGTTGATATTCCGGAATTCAGAGCATTTTATTATACAGATGATACGCCCCGCCAGTTTTATACCCTCCGGCGATACGAGGATGAGAGCGGGTCTGGGAAAATGCACTGTTATAATATTGCGCCAGGTATTCAACTGTCTTTTAATGATCTAAATCTAAGTTCTTGCTATCAGCCACTAAATGTCCAAAAAGATTTTTTAGAAATAAATTATTGCCTTGAGGGCGGACACGAAGTTGAAATGGTCGGAGGCGGAATTACCTTCTTGGGTGAAAAGGATTTAAGTATATCTGGCCTATACCATGATAAACGGGTTATTGTCAATTCAAGAATCCCTTTCAATAAATATAAAGGTATAACCATTCTCTTGGAGCTAGAAACAGCCCAGACGACTCTCGACAATGAATTCTCTAAGTGGCATATAGACTTGCAAAAAATCCGCACAACTCTATGTCCGGAAGGACGTGTTCTTTTAATAAAATCCAAACAAAAAATCGACCATATTTTTGCAGAGATCTTGAGCGTTGAGAACCAGATAAGATTGCCGTATTACTGGCTGAAAATCCTGGAAATCTTACTTTTATTAAGCCAACTGGATAACAGTTATGTGGAGCCGCCCCAACAGTTTACGGAGAAAGTATCCCGGCGGACTCAACAGGTCTATCAGTATATTATTGAAAATCCTTTTACACAAAAAAATATTTCTGAGATAGCAGAGATTTATGGGGTTTCGGAATCAAGTATGAAACGCTGCTTTAAGTCAATTTCCGGTGCTTCTCTAGGCACGTTTATGAAAAGGAAACGGATGGAGGCTGCTGCGGAATTACTTAGGTCAGAGCCGACATTGAGTGTGGGTGAAATTGCCAGTCTTGCAGGGTATGAAAATCAAGGAAAGTTTTCTGGGGCATTCAAATCAGTATACGAAATGACTCCTATCGCATATCGTTTGAAATACTCGTGACCTAAATGGATTAAGACTTGACCTAAACAGTTATAGACGAATATATGATCTTGTGCTATCATAATTGACGTTAATTAGAGAATGGTGAAAAGAGCCGCGTTCAGCGGTTCTTTTTAAGGGTGTTAGTTAGCGATGTCTAACCTCGAGCGAATGGGGGGCAAATCAGTTGTTCAGTATGGGGATCAGTGCGCGAATTGTAAAACGTATTATAACCTTGCTAATTGTGACTTTGGGAGTCGTTACTCTCAGTTTTTGCTTGCAGATATTTACCGGTACAGATCCGGCAGAAATGCTTGTAAGAAAGACTACATTGTTCGCAACAGAAGAGCAAATCCAAGCAATGAGAGTTGAACTTGGCCTGGATGGTACACTCTCTGAGCAATATGCAGATTATATAAAAGGACTACTTACCGGGGACTTGGGTATTTCAATTACCAATCGAAAGCCTGTCATTGATAATATTAGAAATGCCCTTCCTGTTACATGTATGTTAGTTATTATGTCTATGCTCTGGGTTGCTATTTTAACCGTTTTAATATCAGCGTTTTCTGTCATATGGAAAGACAAAGCATTTGACCATGCAACAAGAGTTATCTGCATAATTGGTATATGTGTTCCGAGTTTTTGGCTGGCACTCATTCTGCTAATTGCTTTTGCAGTTGAGATTCCGATATTTAGTGTGATTTCAGACGGGAGTATTAAATCCCTTATATTGCCATCTATTTCTATTGCCATTCCAATTGCTTGTATTTCTATCAGAGTTTTGCGCGCTGCTGTAATAAACGAATTAAAAAGTGACTATGTTACTTACGCTAAAGCGAGGGGGTTTTCCACATCTAAAATTGTATACGGCGAGGTCCTGAGGAACGCATTTCCATCGGCCATAACACTTTTCGCACAATATTGCGCATCAGTTTTTGGAACCTCTGCACTGATAGAAACTGTCTTTTCCATTCAGGGTCTTGGATACTATTTAACTGAAGCGTGCGAAAGTATGGATGTATATGGAATATCGGGTGTGGTACTTATTTGCGCAATCCTATTTGTTCTTTTTAATACTGCAGCAGACATCTTCTCGGGCATTATTTGCCCTGCGTATAGGAGGAAACGTGTATGAGGAAACATCCACAAATTGTCATTGGTGTTTTGCTTATTGCGTTATTTATTTGTATTGCGATAACTGCACCCCTCCTTGCCCCAAATGACCCAAATGCAACAAACCTTGCACTAAAAAATGCCCCGCCATCAGCCGAGTATCCTCTTGGATGCGATCAAATGGGGCGGTGTGAACTTTCGCGCTTAATTTACGGAGCGCGATATTCACTAAGCCTTACGGTGCCTGTGCTGATAGTACTAGCAGCGATTGCATTGTTTATTGGATGCTACACTTCTTATAAAGGTGGCCTAATAGATGAGGTCATCCGATTGTTGTGCGATATATTTATGGCATTTCCGCTTTTAGTAATAGCAATGTCATTAGTGTCAGTTATTAACAATTCTGTTGCGAGCATTATCACTGCAATTGGTATTTCTATGTCTGCGTGGTTCTTACGCATGGCGCGTTCTTATGCAAAGACCGAGTGTGGAAAGGGGTATGTAGAATCCGCAAGAGTATCTGGTGCATCTGCAATGCGGATCGTACTTCACCACATTATCCCGAATGTATTGCCACAGTTTGTTGTCTATTTTACCACGGGAATAGCATCAGCAATTCTATCGGTATCAAGTTTTGCATTTTTGGGTGTGGGCCTTATTGCTGGTACTCCGGAGTGGGGAGCCATGCTTAATGACGCTCGAAACAGCATTTATACAAATCCCGCCCTAATTGTTTATCCCGGCATATGCCTCATTATCTGTTGTGCGGGCTTTAATTTATTAGGTGAAGGTATTCGGGATTTTATTGGCAAGGAGGACCAGATCAGTGTTTCTTGACGTCAGAGATCTCACTATTACTCTCAAAACGGGTGAAGAAATTGCAAAGGATATTTCTTTTTCAATAGATGGAGGAGAAATGTTGTCCATTGTGGGCAGCTCTGGGGCAGGAAAAACGACGGTATGCAAGGCCGTTATGGGCTTACTTAGTTCTAATTATTCCATTTCAGGTGAGGTGCTTTATAGGGGGGAAAACTTGCTGCACTGTTCAAAGAAACGATTGCAGGCAATCTACGGTAAAGAAATATGCTATATTATGCAAAACCCCATGACAGCATTTAATCCATCGCTGCGTATTGGAAGGCAATTAGAAAAAACATGTTACTTACATAACCCCCAAATATCGCGGCAGGAATTACAACTATTAGTGAGCAACACACTACAACAGTTGGGCCTTGATGATTTGAAACGGATACTGAAGAGTTACCCTGATGCCCTTTCAGGTGGGATGTTGCAGCGGATTATGATTGCAGCAGCACTAATCAATCAGCCTACTATATTGGTTGCTGATGAAGCGACTACAGCAATAGATGCCTGTAACCGAATTGAATTGATGCAATTACTTAGGCAGTTATGCAGTGGCGGCATGGCGATCTTATTTGTTACACATGATTTAAGAGCGGCGTCAATGGCGGATCGAATTTTAATAATGAATGATGGCCAGTTGGTCGAGGCAGGGACAACAGAGCAGATATTCAATGAACCTAAAGAAGAATATACAAAATATCTGCTTAGTGCTTGTACGTTGGAAAGGCGGTGATTATCTATGATTGAGGCGAAAGATGTAAGTTGCACTTTTGCCCGCAATCCGTTTTCCAAAGAGGGATTCATGGCGGTTTCCCCAGTTTCAATCCAATTCATTGATGGTGAACGGTATGCCATCGTTGGTGAGTCAGGGTCAGGTAAGACAACACTCGCCAGAATGATTGCGGGCCTCCAGCGTCCTACGACGGGGAATATCTATGTCGATGGGATGCCTGTTTACGGTAAACACAAGGTTCATACAAATTACTTCAAGGAAGTCCAAATTATTCAACAGGACTCTTCATCTGCATTAGATCCTAAAATGTCCGTGGGTAGATCAATCGAAGAACCTCTTTTGTGTTTTTTTCATTTAGACAAAGGAGAACGCAAAAAAAGGTGTCATGATCTGATGGATTTATGTAATTTGCCTGTTGAATACTACTCGCGTCTTCCCGCAGAATTATCTGGGGGCGAGCAAAAACGAGTCGCTATTGCAAGGGCCTTGGCAGCAGAACCTAAGTGTCTAATTTTTGATGAGGCAACAAATGGCTTTGACCTTCCTTTACGCAAGAAGATCATTGAAGAAATTGTTGACTTGCAGAGGAAACTCGCATTTACCCTTATATTTATTACACATGATATGGAGTTAGCCGTCGTTATTGCTGACGTAATTTTGGTTATGAGAAATTCCACCTTGATTGAACAGGTTGAATTTTCTGGAGATATATCAGTATTTACAAGCGAATACAGCAAGACGCTTTTATATGCGAGTGGAATTACTGATACATAATCATTGTTGGAATTGATCATAGCAGAAATAAAATGAAAGGATAGTTTGCGATGAAATTCAAAAGACTTGCAACGATTCTTATGGCTGCGGCCATGATGGTTTCGTTGGTTGCCTGTACAGGCGACAATGGCGAAAACTCAGAAACGCCTGTTACTTCGGGCAATGATGTTGTGGAGGAAACGGAAACCAACCACATCACTTTGGCCGAAAGTTGGGGATTTGAAAATTTCTATACAATTATGACGCCCGATGTATCGGCAAGCAACTTCGGTATCACATATTATCTTAGCAATTTCTACGATGTGCTTGTAGAATATCAAGATGGAGAATACGTTGGTGGTCTGGCCGAGGATTGGACAATTAGCGAAGATGGAACGGTCTACACATTCAATCTACGGCATGATGTGAAATTTTCTGATGGTAGCGATCTGACTGCGGAAGATGTTGCCAAATCGCTTTTGGCCGTTCCCATCAATTTGGGGCAATACAATGGAACCTATGGCCGCCTGTCTACAATTATTGAAGATGCAGTGGTCGTTGATGACTATACTGTTGAAATGCATCTGACGCAACCTTATTATAATGCGCTGCGGGAGCTGTGTTTGGCGAATCCATTCGGAATCGTATCGAGTGAACAACTTAATGATGATTTAACGAAAAAGGATACTTTTGAAACTGCAACCTATGGTACAGGTCCCTATATGTATGCTGGAGATAATGACGGGCAGACCTGGAATTTCGAGAGCAATCCCTACTATTGGGGTGAAAGACCTGATGTTGAGAGTTTTTCTATCAAGAGCATTCCTGACAATGATGCTAAAATTCTCGCATTGAAAAACGGGGAGATTGATTTTGTCGCAGGAATCACGAACGTCTCCAACGAAAGTTTTGTGGAAATGCAAAACACTGAGGGATTTGGCGCCAAGGTTGACGACAAATCTTTCCGCACCGGATATATTGGTTACAATTTAAGTAGCTCTATGTTCGGTGATGAAGTTGTTCGCCAAGCCATTACATTGGCCTTAGACAAAGATGCAATTTCTGAGAGCATTTATGGCGGCCTGTATGAAAAAGCAGATACATTCTTCCCGAAGACCCTACCCTATTGTGATGTAGAGCAAACCGTATACTCTTATGATATAGACAGGGCAAACCAATTGCTTGATGAAGCAGGATACATTGATACGGATGGCGATGGCATCCGTGAAAAGGACGGTGAGAAACTATCCTCTCCGTTCCAGTACCAAGCAGGCTCCGCTTCTGATGATAACTTGGTTGTTTATATCTGCGACCAGTTAGGGAAAATCGGAATCGAACTTACACCGCAGTCTGCACAAATGATGGACTGGTATGCAATGATTACAACTGGAGAGTACGGCCTTACCTTATTTAAAACACAAGGCGGTTTCTATGATCCGGGCAATACGATCGGTAATATCGATCCCAGCATGGCCATGGACCCAATTATCTCCCAGGTCGCTGCATACTTGCCGGGCGGTGCCGATCTGATTACAGAATTGGAATCTACTACTGACGAGGAACGAATCCAAGAGATTTATGGAATTATTTTGACTACGATGGCGGATCAGTGCCTTACTACACCTCTGGTGTATCCTCACCAACTTGCAGTATATAGTGATAAGATTGCAAACTACGATTTTCCGCCTGATGCAAACTTTACTGCTGTACAAAATATCACATTAAAGTGAGCATTTTCCCATTCTGCAAACGGCGTGCTATGCAAAACATAGCACGCCGTTTGTAGAAAGAGAAACGACATATTGCAAATAGATTACAGAGAAGTTATGTTAAACCATATATTTGCTCTGCCGGTTGAAAGGAGTCCAGATATTGGTGAGCAATCAATCAAAAGGAATTAAGCGGATTCTCAGTTTTGCCGGCAGATACAGGGGCCTCTTGACTTTTGCCCGTTGCCTTTCCGGCATCAGTGCGTTGTTTATTATAGGCCCTTTTATCTGTGTATATTTTGCGGCAAGAGAACTTATCGCTGTATTTTTAGGCGATCAATTGAATGGCCAAGCATTATTGAATTGGGGCCTTTTTGCATTAGGATTAGAACTCGTGGGAGTAGTACTCTACTTTTTGGCTTTGCTATCTTCTCATATCGTTGCGTTCCATATTCAAAAAAACCTGCAGATGGCAGCATTAAGGCACCTTGCTCATATGCCAATTGGCTATTTTAATGCCAATCCAAGCGGAAAATTGCGTAAAATAATTGATGAAAACAGTTTTCAAACGGAGACCTTTATTGCACATCAGTTGCCAGATTTAACAGGCGCCCAAGTAACCCTGATTGCTGGTGTTTGCTTTATGATCATTTTTGACTGGCGTATTGGAGTTCCACTTATTATCTTATATGGAATGGCCTTTTATCTGCAAAGCTCTCTCATGGGAAAGAATAGTGCTGAGTTTATGAGAATTTATCAAGACGCTCAAGAAACAATGAACCATGAGGCTGTTGAATATATTAGAGGAATCGCCGTTGTCAAGGTGTTCGGACAAACTGTAAAGTCGTTCGCCAAATTTCATAATGCGATAGAGACCTATAAAAAGTACGCACTTGCTTATACTATGTCTTGCAAGAAAGGCATGGTTGCATTTAATGCTATCGTAAACTCATCCTTTTTAGTGCTGGTTCCGATTGGCTTTCTAGTTGGATTTACGACCCCGACACTCAGAGATTTTATTCAAAGTTTTCTGTTTTACGTGATTTTCTCTCCGGCATGCGCAGTGATGCTTAATAAAATTATGTATATGACTAGTTATAAAATGCAGGCAGAGGAGTCTATGCGTAGAATCGATATGATTTTAACTTCTAAACAGCAACCAGAACCAGCGATCCCCCAATATCCTGATACATATGAGGTCGCTTTTGAAGATGTGACATTTGCATATGATAATACCGATCACCCCGCAGTTTCACATCTCACTTTTATGGCAAAAGCAGGAGCAATAACGGCCCTTGTGGGACACTCCGGGTCAGGTAAAAGCACAGCGGCCAGTCTGATCCCTCGGTTCTATGACGTGCAGGATGGCGCAGTAAAAATTGGCGGCGTTGACATCAGGGAAATCCCACAGGGTGATTTAATGAAAATGGTGGCATTTGTGTTCCAAGACCCCAAGTTGTTTAAGGATAGCCTATTAGAAAACATAAGAGCCGGAAGACCATCGGCAACCCGTGAGGAAGTTCTAAAGGCAGCTCATCTGGCGCAGTGCGACGACATACTGAAAAAGCTTCCAAACGGAATAGATACAATTATTGGAAGTCAAGGTATATACCTGTCCGGGGGCGAAACACAGCGCATTTCTATTGCCCGCGCTATTTTAAAAGATGCTCCTATTGTAGTTTTAGATGAGGCGACAGCATATGCTGACCCCGAAAATGAGCATCAAATCCAGAAGGCCTTTGATGGACTTATAAAGAATAAAACGGTTATTATGGTTGCACATCGGCTTTCGACTGTCCAGGATGCAGACCAAATATTGGTGATGAAAAACGGTGCGATAGCGGAAAGCGGAACACATTCTGATTTGATAAAGCATCAGGGCGAGTATGCTAAAATGTGGGACAATTATAACAAAACGGTGCAGTGGCATATAGAAAGTTGAGGTGCTGTCTATGCTAAAACGTGCGTTTGCATTAAGCGATCAAGGCGCAAAAGATTTAGCGAAAGGAATTATAGCAACTGCCTGCGCCAATTTGATACAGATCATTCCAGCAAGTTTGTTGTTGATGGTAGTAATGATGCTTTTAGAAAAAGCGGCGGGGACTCAAGTTAATGTAGGTCGGAATATTCCGTTCTTTGTCGGAATTACCCTGGTGCTTTTTGGCATGATCGCGATTGCCCAATTAGTACAATACAATTTGACATACACTGCTGCATATAAGGAAAGTGCAAACCGAAGAATTGTGCTGGCTGAAAAACTCAGAAAACTTCCACTGTCATTCTTTGAAAAGAAAAATTTAGCCGATCTGACAACTACTATTATGGGGGATTGTACAGCATTAGAAAGGACATTTTCTAATGCGATTCCACAGTTGTTAGGCACAATTCTTATGTTTGTTATTATGTCCGTGGGGCTGGCAGTTTTAGACTGGAGGATGGCTCTTTGTATTATTGTCCCGGTACCAGTTGCCTCAATTGTTGTTGTTCTTGCTCGTAAGGCACAGAGTAAGGCGGAACTTGAAAATCTGGAGGCAAAAAGGTGCGCCTATGACGCAGTACAAGAATATATTGATACTATAAAAGAATTAAAAGCATACTCAAAAACGGATGTATACTTGGATGAACTTGATAAAAAGTTAGAGAATGTTATTCGTTGTTCCTTCCGAAATGAGTTAGCCCCCGGAGCATCTACAACAGCTGCTCAGTTCATCCTGCGCTTTGGTTTAGTTGCTGTTTTGCTTATAGGGGGAAACTTGGTGATTGAAGGTATGCTTTCTATTCCCATGCTCATACTGTTCCTTCTTTTCGCTGGTCGAATCTATGATCCATTCACCAACTGTTTCATGCTATTAGCGGAGGTTTTTGCCGCACTTGTAAGCATTGGCCGGATGAAACAGATAGACAATACACAGGAACAAACCGGCTCAGACTGTTGCAATAACATTGGCTGCGATATTGAGTTCAAGGATGTTTACTTTTCTTATAACGAGGAACCAGTTCTGACAGGAGTATCTTTTGTAGCAAAGCAAGGCGAAATAACTGCTTTAGTCGGGCCATCTGGCAGTGGAAAATCAACAGTTTCAAAATTAGCAGCGCGTTTTTGGGACGCCGATTCCGGACTCATAACACTTGGAGGCATAGATGTCAAAACTGTTGAACCAGAAGTATTGTTAAAAAACTATGCAATCGTATTCCAGAATGTCACCCTTTTTGACGAATCGGTAATGGAAAATATACGGCTTGGCCGTAGCGGAGCTTCTGACGAAGATGTTAGAGCCGCAGCAAAGGCCGCCCAATGTGATGAGTTTATTGATCGTTTACCGCAAGGCTATGACACGAATATCGGGGAAAACGGAAGTAAATTATCCGGTGGCGAGCGCCAGCGCATTTCTATTGCCCGTGCCTTGCTAAAAAATGCTCCTGTTATTCTTCTCGATGAAGCAACTGCATCTATGGATGCAGAAAGTGAAACAATGGTACAAACTGCCTTGTCAGCGTTATTAAAAGGTAGGACAGTGATAGTTATTGCGCATCGAATGAGGACCATAGCAAATGCAGACAAGATAGTTGTTTTGGACAAAGGAAAAGTGACTGAAGTGGGGACTCCCAGCGAGTTGGCTAAAAAAGGCGGGTTGTATGCGCATTTGGTTGCACTCCAGCAGAAACAGCAAATGTCTTCCTTACCGACATGAACGTCCTAAGAGGGAAATATGAAAAGAAAACAGCAAGCCACCACATCGGGTGAAGATTATTTAGAGGCAATTTTAGTGCTCCAAATGCAGAAAGGAACAGTGCGCTCTGTTGATGTCGCCCGGCATATGGAGGTGTCAAAGCCCAGCGTGAGCCATGCGGTGGCGACCCTGCGGGATGGAGGTTTTCTGACGATGGACAGCGACTATTTCCTGCACCTGACCGACATTGGCCGGGAAGTGGCGGAACAGATTTACGAAAAGCCCCGTTTCTTTACCGAGCGTCTGATTGCCGCCGGCGTGGATCCGAAAACCGCAGAGGCAGATGCCTGCCGGATTGAGCACGTCATCAGCGACGAGAGTTTCCAAAAATTAAAGAAACAACTCATGTAACCTGTGGAGATCGAACTCATTACACCAAGAGTGTCTTCGAAATTGAGGATGACCAATATGCAAAACGATCCGCGCTCCCGAATTCTCCTATTGCTACAACTTCTCCTGAAGCAGACAGATGAGCACCACTACGCAACTGGCGCGGATATTCTCCGTTTTTGGGAGACTCATGGCATCCAGACCACCCGGAAAAATGTGTACAGCGATATCCAACTGCTCATGGACTTCGGCCTGGACGTCATCTGCATCAAAAGCACGCAAACCCGCTACTTCGTCGGTTCCCGGCTGCTTGAGCTGCCGGAACTGAAACTGCTGGTGGACGCTGTGGAGTCCTCCCACCTCATCACAGAGAAGAAAAGCACCGCCCTCATTGAGAAGTTAGGCCATCTTACCAGCAGACACAACGCCGCGCTCCTGAACCGCCCCGTCTACATGGACGGCACGGCCAAGCCGGACAACGAGGCCGTGTACTACGCCATCGACGCGATCCAGACGGCGATTCACAAACAACGGGCCATCTCCTTCCAGTATTTCGAGTACACGCCGAAAAAGGAAAAGGTCCTGAAACACAAGGGCTACCGCTATGGATTCAGCCCCTATGTCCTCATCTGGAGCCGGGATTTCTATTACGCCGTGGGCTGGTCGGAAAAGCACGGCAAACTGGCCCAGTTCCGGGTGGACCGCATGACGGCCATCCAGGATTCAGATGCCCCTTACATAGCGGATCCGTCCTTTGACCCAGCGTCCTACATCCGGGAAATCTTTGGCATGTATCACGACATGCCCCAGCGGGTGACGCTGCTGTGTGAGAACCGCACCATGCGAAACATCATAGATCACTTCGGGGAGGATGTGGACACGGAGGTGGTGGACGCCAACCACTTCCGGGCCACCGTGGATGTGGCG
>OGPX01002278.1_pt1 | contig 11232 bp, 6 predicted proteins | sample 1553101 | NCBI WGS metagenome assembly OGPX01 (sample SAMEA2579964, study PRJEB22360) | human gut metagenome | biome: human gut; feature: human-associated habitat; material: faeces | place: Denmark | collected 2008/2010
GAGATTCTCAGCTAATGCGTCTAAGTCTAAGCAGGCTACTTCAAGAAAGAGAGCACTTGAGAAGATTGAGTTAGATGAGATTAGACCATCAAGCAGAAAGTATCCATATATTGACTTCAGACCAGCAAGAGAGATTGGTAACGAAGTACTTACAGTAGAGGGAATCTCTAAGACTATTGATGGTGTTAAGGTACTTGATAATGTATCATTTATCGTTAACCACGATGATAAGATAGCATTTGTAGGTTCTAATGAGCTTGCTACAACTACACTTTTCAATATTATTACAGGTAACATGGAACCTGATGAGGGAAGCTATAAATGGGGTGTTACAACATCACAGGCTTATTTCCCTAAGGATAGTGCTGCTGAATTTAACAGAGAAGATACTATTGTTGAATGGCTTACACAGTATTCACCAGATCCAGATCCTACTTATGTAAGAGGATTCCTTGGAAGAATGCTTTTTGCCGGAGATGACGGTGTTAAGAAGGTTAAGGTGTTATCAGGAGGAGAGAAGGTAAGATGTCTTATCTCTAAGATGATGATATGTGGAGCTAATGTATTAGTATTTGATGATCCTACTAACCACCTTGATATGGAGTCAATCACAGCTCTTAACAACGGACTTATTAAGTTCCCTGGTGTTACATTATTTACATCACACGATCACCAGTTCATCCAGACAACTGCTAACCGTATTATGGAAATCGTTCCAAGCGGACAGCTTATTGATAAGATAACAACATACGATGAGTATCTTGCAAGCGATGAAATGGCAAGAAAGCGTCAGGGCTTTGCAGAAGCAGCTTCTGATGATGAAGATTAATATTTAGTAATGGACAGCCGCACTTATGTGCGGCTGTCTTAGTGTAAGAGTTGCGATGAGAATAAGAATGATTGACAAATACCACACATTTGTTATACTTATTGCATATTATATTTGCAGGGGAGCATAAGGGCTGTGTAAGCAGTGGCTGCTGAGAGGGATTAAGTTCCGACCCATAACCTGATGTGGATAATGCCACCGTAGGGATTCTTAAAAGGGCTTTTTAGCTCTTCATTTGATTGTTTCAATATCGAATTTCCACAAGGTTTATGATTTTTCCTGTTAATTACCCAGAATGGAGGAATACATATGGAATATGCAACACAGATGGATGCTGCAAGAAAAGGCATTGTTACTAAAGAAATGGAAATTGTTGCAAAGAAAGAAAATATAGATGTCGAGAGTTTAAGACAGCTTATAGCTAAGGGACAGGTTATCATTCCTGCCAATAAGAATCATAAATGTCTTGACCCTAATGGTATCGGAAATAAGTTAAGAACTAAGATTAATGTTAATCTTGGAACTTCAAGAGACTGCGTGGATCTTGATATGGAGCTTGAGAAGGTTAATAACGCTGTAAAGATGGGTGCGGAAGCTATCATGGATCTTTCTTCTTTCGGAGATACACAGAAGTTCAGAAGAAAGCTGACATCAGAATGTCCGGCAACAATTGGAACAGTTCCTATATATGATGCAGTTGTATATTATCATAAGGCACTTAAGGATATCACTGCACAGGAGTGGCTTGATGTTGTAGAAATGCATGCTAAAGACGGCGTTGATTTCATGACTATACACTGTGGTATCAACAAGGCAACAGCTAAGAAGTTCAGAGCAGATAAGAGACTTATGAATATTGTATCAAGAGGCGGTTCTATCATATATGCATGGATGGAGATGACAGGAAATGAGAATCCGTTCTTTGAATATTATGACAGAGTGCTTGAGATATGCCGAGAATATGATGTTACAATGAGTCTTGGAGATGCGTGCAGACCGGGATGTATTATGGATGCATCAGATATCTCACAGATTGAAGAACTTGTTACACTTGGCGAGCTTACAAGAAGAGCATGGGAGAAGGATGTCCAGGTTATGGTTGAAGGACCAGGACATATGCCTCTTAACCAGATTAAGGCTAATATGGAGATTCAGCAGACAATATGCAAGGGAGCACCTTTCTATGTATTAGGACCTCTTGTTACTGATATAGCTCCAGGATATGATCACATTACAGCAGCAATTGGTGGAGCTATCGCAGCTACTTACGGTGCTTCATTCCTGTGCTATGTAACACCTGCAGAACATTTAAGACTACCAGATCTTAATGATGTTAAGGAAGGAATTATTGCTTCTAAGATTGCAGCACATGCGGCTGATATTGCAAAGGGCGTACCGGGTGCAATGGACTGGGATTATGAGATGGACAAGGCAAGAAAGGTTCTTGACTGGGAAGCAATGTTTGACGTTGCGATTGACCCTGAGAAGGCAAGAGCTTACAGAGCTTCATCTAAGCCTGAGAAGGAAGATACATGTTCTATGTGTGGTAATTTCTGTGCAGTAAAGAATATGAACAAGATTATGGAAGGCGAGATTGTAAGTATATTCGATGAATAATTAATGCTTAATATGAAAGGCGGAATATGCATGGAAATGTGTATTCTGCCTTTTTCTTATATTTGCCTTGGAAGGGGATAAATGGTATAATATCATGATGCGTGATGATGATATGAAGGAGTGAAAGTTATGGCAGATACAGCCAGCAGGAATGGCAGAAAGAATACCACTCAAAGCAGAAAAACGGGTACTCAGGGGAGAAAAACAAGCACTCAGGGAAGAACTTCTATGCAGAAGTCTTCTCAGAGAAAGAAGACAGGTAAGAAGAATGCACAGACACAGACTAATCAGTTAAAGAATGACTGTATAATTCTTTTTTCGATAGCATGTGCAATAATTCTTATACTTAGTAATTTCAATATTGCAGGAACTTTAGGAAGAGGTATCAAATGGCTTATGTTCGGGCTGTTTGGTGTTATGGAATATGTTTTTCCAGTACTTCTTGCGGGAAGTATAATTTTTCTTATGGTTAACAGAGAACTGTTAAGAGTTGCAAGAATTAAGACAACGGCAGCATATGGGCTGTTTATTGTTTTATGTGCAATGGTGCAGTGTGTATACAACAATCCTGATATTGCAGATAACAGTATAGGAAAAATATTTACATATTGTGCAGATTATAAGGCTGGAGGTGGCTTTTTTGGAGCAGTGCTGTGTAAGGCATTAAGTCCTATTGGATTAATTGGAACATTTGTAATACTTATGATACTTGCAATAATATGCATAGTTATTATTACAGAGCGTTCATTTATATCAGGACTTAAGAAGGTTGGCAATGGCAGCCAGCGTCTTATGAAGGAAGCTAAAGAAGATTATTCAGCTTATAAGGAACATTCAGCAGGCAGACAGAATTATATGTCTGATGATGAATACAGAAAGTTAAGAGAAGAAGAGCGTGCCAGAGCAAGACTTAAAAAGATTGAGAAGAAAGAGAAACAGCTTGCGGAGAAGAAAGCAAGAGAAGAATATCTAGCCAACGCCCGTATGAATAATGTTGTGCGAGGAGTTACTTCGGATACTCTTATAAAGGATGCGCAGGAACAGGCACCGGACATAGATATTCATGAGATAGTCGTGGATACAGAACGCAACGATAAGTATTCACAGGATATATATGAACCTGATTATAATGCACATAACGAGGATACATTTGAACTCGCATATGATGATATTGATAACAATGATTATTATCCAGATAATGAATCACATGTGGAAGATATCCAGCCAGATTATATGAGTAACGACTATATGAGCGATGATGAGGTTACAGGAGCTGCACCGGAAGATGTAACTGGGTATGTGGAAAGTTCATATGAGGATGAGACTCCATATGATAACGATGAGATATTTGAAAATGATGTGACCAACGAAGAACATAAAGAGAAAACGGAAAAGAAACCAGAGCAGGTTAAGCCTGTACACAAGCCTAAGAAGGTGTATAAGTTCCCACCGGTAAGCTTATTAAAGAGAAATCCGGGCACAGCGTCTGGTGGAAAGTCTGAATACAGAGTAACTGCACAGCGATTACAGGAGACACTGCTTACTTTCGGAGTTAAAGTTACTATAACTGATATAAGCTGCGGACCTACAGTTACAAGATATGAGTTACAGCCGGAACAGGGTGTCAAGGTAAGCAAGATTGTTTCTTTATCAGACGATATCAAGCTTAATCTTGCGGCAGCAGATATTAGAATTGAGGCACCAATTCCCGGAAAAGCTGCTATTGGTATTGAAGTTCCTAATAAGGAAGCAGGAAGTGTATATTTTAGGGAACTTGTTGAGTCTAAGGAATTCAAGGAAAGCCAGTCAGCAATATCATTCGGAGTTGGTAAGGATATCGCAGGAAAGACTATTATTGCGGATATTGCGAAGATGCCGCATATGCTTATTGCCGGAGCAACAGGTTCAGGTAAATCGGTATGTATCAACACAATAATTATGAGTATTCTTTATAAGGCAAAGCCAGAGGATGTAAGACTTATAATGGTTGACCCGAAGGTTGTTGAGTTAAGTGTGTATAATGGAATACCACATTTGCTGTTACCTGTAGTAACTGATCCTAAGAAGGCTGCGGGAGCGCTTAACTGGGCTGTTAATGAGATGACAGACAGATATAAGAAGTTTGCGGCAATGCAGGTTCGTAATATAAAGGGATATAATGATGTTGTTGTTAAGAAGAATAAGGAAGGTATAGATCCTCCAATGGAGAAGCTTCCACAGATTGTTATTATCATAGACGAGCTTGCTGACCTTATGATGGTCGCACCGGGTGAGGTTGAAGATGCAATATGCCGTCTGGCACAGCTTGCGAGAGCAGCAGGAATACATATGGTTATAGCAACGCAGAGACCTTCTGTTAATGTAGTAACAGGACTTATCAAGGCAAATATTCCGTCTAAGATAGCATTTGCAGTATCTTCGGGAATTGATTCAAGAGTTATCATTGATATGAATGGTGCTGAGAAGCTGCTTGGAAAGGGAGATATGCTCTACTTCCCATCTAATCTTCCAAAGCCGTTGCGTGTACAGGGTGCATTCGTATCTGATGAGGAAGTTGAAAATGTTGTATCCTTCCTTAAGGAGAATGCAGAGGAAGTATCTTATGATGAGAGTATTGCACAGGCTACTGTAAGTCAGGAGAGCATGTCTGGCAGCAGTAAAGGTGATGAAGAGAGAGATTCACTTTTTGCTGACGCAGGAAGATTCGTTATTGAGAATGAAAAAGGCTCAATAGGAAGTCTGCAGAGACATTTTAAGATTGGTTTTAACAGGGCAGGACGAATTATGGACCAGCTTGCTGATGCAAAGGTAGTAGGACCGGAGCTTGGAACTAAGCCAAGAAAGGTTGAGATGACAATGGAAGAGTTTGAAACACTTCTAAAGCAGCAGTAATGTAAGTAATATATACTATAAAATAAGGAGACTAATGTATGAAGCTTTCAGAGATATTAAAAATATGTTCAGAAAATGAAGTTGCAGACTTCAAGTATAGTGTTGTATGCGGAAATACTGATGCAGATGTGACAGGAATTACATCTGATTCAAGAAAGATGCAGGATGGATATGCATTTGTATGCATTAAGGGTGCTGTGAGCGATGGACATAAATATATTGACCAGATTAAGGATAAGGCATCTGTAATTGTTGTTCTTGATGGTGAATACGAAGCTAAAGATTGCAAGACAGCAGTTGTAAGCACAGATAACACAAGACTGGCACTTGCACTTATGTCGGCAGCAGTATATGGCAGTCCTGATAAGAAGCTGTTTACAATAGGAATAACAGGAACTAAGGGAAAGACAACGACTACTTATATGGTTAAAAATGTTCTTGAAGCATGTGGCATTAAGACAGGACTTATCGGAACAATCGAGACTATTATCGGGGATGAGACAATTCCGGCACATAATACAACGCCTGAATCAATAGAGATTCACCAGTCGTTTGCCAAGATGGTGGACGCTGGCTGTAAGGCAGTTGTTATGGAGGTGTCTTCGCAGGGACTTAAGCTCGACAGAACAGCAGGAATTATGTTTGATATAGGTGTATTCACTAATCTTGAGCCAGACCATATTGGACCTAATGAGCATGAGTCATTTGAAGATTACCTTAACTGCAAGGCTAAGTTATTCAAGCAGTGCAGGGTTGGTATCGTTAATGCTGATGATAAGCATACCCAGGATATCCTTAGGGGAGCAATATGTAAGGTTGAAAGCTATGGTATCGGAGATAATGCTGATATTAAGGCTGAAAATATTGAACTTTTACATGAACCGGGTAAAATTGGTCTTACATATGACTGTACAGGACTTGTTAATATGAAGGTTGAACTTAATCTTCCGGGTAAGTTTTCTGTATACAATTCATTATGTGCAATCGCAATTACAAGGCATTTCGATGTTGATGAAGAGGCACTTAAGGAAACTCTTAAACACGTTAAGGTTAAGGGAAGAATTGAGCTTGTAAAGGTTTCTGATGATTTTACATTAATGATAGATTATGCGCATAATGCAATGGCTTTAGAGAGTATTCTTACAACACTTAAAGAATATCATCCTCACAGACTTGTATGCCTGTTTGGATGTGGTGGTAACCGTTCCAAGGAAAGAAGATATGAGATGGGCGAGGTTTCAGGAAAGCTTGCTGACCTTACTATTATCACATCAGATAATCCAAGATTTGAAGAGCCAGAGGCGATTATAGAAGATATCAAGACTGGAATTGCTAAGACTACCGGAAAGCATGTTGATATTACAGACAGAAAAGAAGCTATTAAGTATGCGATAGAACATGGCGAACCGGGTGATATTATTGTTCTTGCGGGTAAAGGTCATGAGGATTATCAGGAGATTAAGGGTGTGAAGTATCCTATGGATGAGAGGGTGCTTATCAAAGAAGTGCTTGAAGAATTGAAGGGTAATTAATGTACGCAGATGTAATAATAGACATTTCACATGAACAGCTTGATAAGACATTCCAGTATGCAGTTCCGGATGAATTGGCGGATGTAATTGAACTGGGAATGTCAGTTGATATTCCATTTGGAGCAGGAAACAGGCAGATAACAGGGTATGTTGTAGGTTTGGGAGATAAAGCGGCATATCCTGTTGAAAAAATAAAATATATTAAAGGAATTACCGAGGGAAAGGTCACTGCGGTAAGCAGAATGTTAAAGCTTGCGGCGTGGCTGAAGCACAATTATGGCTGTACCATGAATCAGGCAATTAAGACGGTTATTCCTGTAAAGGATAAGGTTAAGCAGAAGGAAAAACGCTCGGTCAATCTTATCATTGACGAGGCACAGGCGCAGAAGTATCTTGATACATTTGCAAAGAAAAATGCAAAAGCAAGATACAGATTGTTAGAGGCACTGATTAAGGAACCTGTAATAGATGAAAGTATTATTAAATCCAAGCTTAATATCACAGCACAGACGGTCAAAGCATTTGAAGATATGGGGATTGCTGAAGTCAGGTCAGAAGACATCTACAGGAATCCTGTAAGAAATGTTACGGGAGAAAGAAAGCACATTGAGCTTAACAAGCAGCAGAAAAACGCTGTGGATACAATAATAGCTGACTATGATAATGGTGATTATAAGACATATCTGCTTCATGGTGTCACAGGAAGCGGAAAGACTGAGGTGTACCTTGAAGCAATAGAACATGTGCTTAACAAGGGAAGACAGGCAATTGTGCTTATACCGGAGATTGCGCTTACATTCCAGACTGTGCAGAGGTTTTACCACAGATTTGGGGATAAGGTATCTATTATGAATTCCCGTATGTCAAAGGGAGAGCGGTATGACCAGTTTCTGCGGGCGCAGAGAGGTGATATAAGTGTAATGATAGGACCGCGTTCAGCGTTGTTCACACCGTTTTCAAATATAGGGCTTATAGTAATAGATGAAGAACATGAAGGAGCTTATAAGTCAGAGACTGTTCCAAGATATCATGCAAGAGAGGTCGCGTGCCATATTGCAAGGGAAGCAGGTGCTTCAGTGATACTTGGTTCTGCGACTCCTTCAATGGAAAGCTACTATGCGGCAATGAATGGACATATAGAGCTTATTAAACTTGACAGCCGGGCGGGAAACGGAAAGCTTCCAGCAGTTGATATTGTTGACCTGAGAGAAGAATTAAGACTTGGAAACAGGACGATATTCAGCAACAGGTTAAGAGAACTGATGAGTGAGAGACTTGCAAAGCATGAGCAGATAATGCTTTTTCTTAATAAGAGAGGTGTGGCAGGCTTTATATCATGCCGTTCATGCGGAAAGGTTATGAAATGCCCGCACTGCGATGTTTCACTTACGGAGCATGCTGATGGAAGGCTGATGTGCCATTACTGCGGATATACAACACCTAAGATAACTGCATGTCCTTCATGCGGTTCAAGATATGTTTCGGGCTTCAGGGCAGGAACGGAAGGTGTTGAAGCACAGGTTAAGAAAACATTTCCACAAGCGAGAGTGCTAAGAATGGATATGGACACTACAAGAGGTAAGGATGGACATGAAAAGATTCTGTCTGAATTTGCCAATGGTAATGCGGATATTCTTATTGGAACTCAGATGATTGTCAAAGGACATGATTTTCCAAATGTAACGCTTATGGGAGTGCTTGCGGCAGACATGTCACTTTATGCGAGTGATTACAGGGCTTCTGAGAGGACATTCCAGCTTCTTACACAGGCTGCGGGAAGGGCAGGAAGAGCAGAAAAATGTGGCAATGTAGTTATACAGACTTATACGCCGGAGCATTTTAGTATTGTTAGTGCGGCTAATCAGGATTATAATGCTTTCTATGAGCAGGAAATTGCTTACAGAAAGCTGTGTGGATATCCGCCGGCGGATAATCTTATGAAGATTATGTTATCTTCACCAGATGAGATGTTATTGACAAAGAATGCAGCGTGGGTTAAAGCATTTGTGGATAACAACTGTAAGTATAAAGGACTTATGTGTATAGGTCCGGCAGATGCACCTATATATAAGATTAAAGATGTGTATAGTAAGATAATCTATGTAAAACATAAAGACAGAGAAGTTCTTACAGGTATATATGAAAAGCTTGATGTTAATATTGTTGGGAATCAGGCTTTTAAGAATATTAATGTACAATACGATATTAATGGATAATTGCGAGGAGGATTATATGGCAATAAGAAATATTAGAACACTTGGAGATGATATACTAAGAGCCAAGGCAAAAGAGATTACAGAGATGACACCAAGAATTGAAGAACTAATTGACGATATGTTTGAGACAATGTATGAGGCCAACGGAGTAGGTCTTGCAGCACCTCAGGTTGGAATCAGAAAGAGACTTGTTGTTATTGACTGTGGAGATGATCCAATTGTTCTTATTAATCCTGTTGTGTTAGAGACAAGCGGAAGCCAGACAGGGCTTGAAGGATGCCTTAGTGTACCTGGAAAGACAGGTGAGGTTACACGACCTAATTATGCAAAGGTTAAGGCCCTTAATGAGGATATGGAAGAGATTATAGTAGAAGGAGAGGAGCTTCTTGCAAGATGCCTTCTTCATGAGATTGACCATCTTGATGGTATAATGTATGTTGATAAGGTAGAAGGAGAACTTCTCTCTACAGATGACATTGAAGAAGAATAATTAATGAAAAGGGGAACAGAATGCGAGTAGTATTTATGGGTACACCCGATTTTGCTGTAGGGACACTTAAAGCAATAATCGAAGCAGGACATGATGTGGCAGCAGTTGTTACACAGCCTGATAAGCCAAGGGGAAGAAGCAAATTACTTGTTTTCTCTCCAGTTAAGGAGGAAGCTGTGGCGCATGGAATCACAGTGTTACAGCCGGAGAGAGCAAGAGATGAAGCATTTGTAGAAGAATTAAGAACATATAATGCAGATGTAATTGTTGTTGTTGCATTTGGACAGTTACTGCCGGCAAGTATTATTAACATGCCAAGATACGGCTGTATCAATGTTCATGCATCACTTCTTCCTAAGTACAGAGGTGCATCGCCAATCCAGTGGGCAGTTATTGATGGCTGTGAGTATTCAGGTGTTACAACCATGAAGATGGATGAAGGCCTTGATACAGGAGATATCCTGATGGTTGAGAAGGTGAAGCTTGATGCTAAAGAGACGGGCGGAAGTCTTTTTGACAGATTAAGTGATGTCGGTGCGCATCTTTTGGTTAAGACACTTGAAGGACTTGAAGCTGGAACTATTACTCCTGTTAAGCAGGATGATTCAGAAAGCACTTATGTAAAAATGCTTCATAAGTCATTTGGTAAGATGGATTTTAATAAGAGTGCAGCTGAACTTGAAAGACTTATAAGAGGACTTAATCCATGGCCTAGTGCATTTACTTATATAGACGGTAAAATGCTAAAAATATGGGATGCGGATGTTGTGGATAATATCAGTGAAGTACAGACAGATGAAGTTAAGCCGGGACAGATTGTCTCTGTAGGAAAGAACACATTTGCAATAGCCTGTGGACAGGGGTATTTAGTTGTTAATGAGGTTCAGTTAGAAGGTAAGAAGAGAATGGACAGCGGTTCGTTCTTAAGAGGCAACCAGTTAGAAGCAGGTGTAATGTTAGGAGAATAAGCAGAATCTTAAATGATTCAGAAAAGAGGTATTATGGTAGCTTTATATGGTTATTATGGATATGGATATTACTATGATCCAATGTACATTCTGATAATAATATCATGCGTTATTGCACTGATAGCACAGGTAAAGGTAAAAAGCACATTTAACAAGTATTCCAGGGTGTCATCTTCAAAAGGAATGACAGGCGCAATGGTCGCAGAGCAGCTTTTAAGAAGCCAGGGAATATATGATGTATCTATTCAGAGAGTATCAGGAAGCCTGACAGATAATTATAACCCAAGAAATAAGACACTTAACCTGTCAGATTCTGTGTATAATTCAACATCTGTTGCGGCTATCGGAGTTGCTGCCCATGAAACAGGACATGCCATACAGCATGCTTACGGATATGGTCCTTTAAGCTTCAGAACAGCACTTTTTCCGTTAGCCAGCGTCGGTTCGCAGGTATCATGGATACTTATTGTGCTTGGACTTATATTTGGCTCAACTAATATACTTATAGATATTGGTATTCTTATGTTCAGTCTGGCAGTACTTTTCCAGCTTGTAACATTACCGGTTGAGTTTAATGCTTCGGCAAGAGCATTACAGCTTCTTGAATCAGAAGGATTCCTATATGGAGATGAGAACAGACAGGCAAGAAAAGTGCTTTCAGCAGCAGCCATGACATATGTTGCGGCAG
>OGPX01002279.1_pt1 | contig 11232 bp, 7 predicted proteins | sample 1553101 | NCBI WGS metagenome assembly OGPX01 (sample SAMEA2579964, study PRJEB22360) | human gut metagenome | biome: human gut; feature: human-associated habitat; material: faeces | place: Denmark | collected 2008/2010
CCGGCACCGACATGCAGGAAAAGGAAGGCATCAAGGACTCCGCCGACCTTCTTTTTGCGGACATCATGAAGGCGGGCGGCGGCCTCTGCCATCCCGCCCTCGCCCGCCGCATCGCCGATGAATCCGTCGCCAACTTCAAGTGGCTGCGCGACGACATCGGCGTCCAGTTCAAGGCCGTAACCTACCACGGCGGCCACTCCGTCAAGCGTTCGCACGCCGTGACGAACAACTCCGGCTCCGGCTTCATTCTTCCAATGCTCGCCAAGCGCAAGGAATGCGGCATTGAGCCGCGCCTGCGCTTCATCGTCGACGAAATCATCGTCAACGACAAGAAGGAAGTCATCGGCGTCAAGGCCCGCCAGGGCTATCGCTTCGGCCGCGAGAATTCCGGCAAGGTCCTCTACGTGCGCGCCACGAAGGGCGTCCTGATCGCAGCCGGCGGCTTCGCGCAGAACGTCAAGTACCGCATGAGCCAGGACCCGCGCCTCACGGACAAGTTCACCTCCACGAACCATCCGGGCGCCACGGGCGAAATGATCATGCAGGCCCAGGAAATCGGCGCCAACACCGTCCAGATGGACTGGATCCAGCTCGGTCCGTGGACCTCGCCCGATGAAAAGGGCTTTGGCGTGGCTCCGCTCTTCGTCGAGTCCTGCGTCGGCCTCGGGCCCATGGTCGACCCGGCCACCGGCAAGCGCTTCATCAAGGAAACGGGCAACCGCAAGGTCCGCGCCGACGCCATCGTCGCCATCGGCCACCCCTGCGTCATCTACACCTGCGAAGCCAACGTCATGAACGCCATCGTCGGCCACAACATGACCGACAAGCTCTGGGAGCACGCCCTCAAGACCGGCGTCGTCAAGAAGTTCGACACGCTCAAGGACCTCGCTGCCGGCTACGGCATCGACTACGCGACGCTCGAGAAGACCAATGAGACCTTCAACGGCTACATGAAGGCCATGAAGGACCCCGAGTTCGACTGCATGTTCTTCAAGGGCGCCAGCGTCAATGACAAGGGTCCCTTCTACGGCGTTCGCCTCTGGCCGCGCGTCCACCACTGCATGGGCGGCCTTGAGATCAACGAGCATGCCCAGGTCATGTCCGTGCGCGGCACCCCGATCAAGGGCCTCTATGCCGCCGGCGAAGCCACGGGCGGCGTCCACGGCATGGTTCGTCTCGGCACCGTCGCCGTTGCCGACTGCATGATCTTCGGCCGCATCGCAGCCCGCGATGCCTTCAAGAAGGCCTGATCCCGGTCAACGCCTGAAGATGCGCCCTGCGAGCGGGAAGCCTGAGACCTCCCGCGTGCAGGTATCGGCGGGCGCTTCGTCCGGTCGGACGCGGCGCCCGTTCCCGCCCGAAATCGGCGGAAGGAATGCCGGAGGTAAGGCGGTGATTAAAGACAGAAACAAAAGTACTCGTTGATACTGTATTATTCCGTCCTGCCCGCAGGAGAGGCGAAGCGCCCTCCTGACTCAAAGCGCATTCCGCTTTTCAACCCATTAGGAAATGAACATCATGATGAAGAAGTCTCTTCTCGCCCTTTCCGTGGCCGCTGCGGCCATGGGCGCCCAGGCCGCTGACGTCCAGGTCTACGGCCTCATCGACACCAGCCTCTCCTTCGTGTCGAGCGACGCCGACATTGCCGGCCACGACAGTGTGAACTCCTTCTCGATGGAGAACGCAAAGGAATTCGGCTCCCGCTTCGGTCTCAAGGGTTCTGAAGATCTCGGCAACGGTTACAAGGTGGCCTTCGTGCTCGAGTCCGGCATCAAGTCCGACGACGGCAGTCTCGACCAGGGCGGCAAGCTCTTCGGTCGCGAAGCCCACGTCGACCTCGTCGGTCCGCTCGGCAAGCTCTCCGCCGGCCTGATGCCCGTCTTCGGCAGCACGCTCGGCGCCGACGGCCTCTTCCGCGCCATCGACCCGCTCTTTGCGAACTACACGAAGGCCTTCGGCTCCGGCCACGTGACCGCCTCCTCCTGGACGCGCGTCGACAATGCGCTCAGCTACGTGACCCCGACCGTTGCGGGCTTCACGGGCTACGCCATGTACTCCTTCAAGAACGACTCCTCCAAGGGCGGCGTCGAAGGCCACGGCGGCGAATCCGACCGCTACGCCTCTCTCGCCGCACGCTACAAGGCCGGGGCTCTTGAGGCCGTGCTCGTCGCCGACACCACGATGTACGGCACGTACCGCACCGACACCGCCGCCAGCAAGGATGACGGCTGGACCGTCACCTTCGGCGGCAACTACACGTTCGACGGCGGCGTCAAGGTCCTCGCCTTCACGCAGTTCTTCGGCGACCAGGAACTCAAGGCCAGGCCGCGTGCCGGTGTCGGATTCGACGGCATCAATGCGGTTGCTGGCGACTACGGCTTCGTCGACGGCTACGGCGTGAGCCTCGGCGTGAACGTGCCCGCCATGGGCGGCGTCGCCAAGGCCCAGGTCGCCTACCGCGACATGGACAACAAGGACAACGTCGACTTCAAGCGCGTAATCGCCGCCCTCGGCTACGACTACGCCCTCTCCAAGCGCACCGCCGTCTACGCCATGACCGGCTGGTCTCAGGAGAAGGTCGAGAACGGCACGACCGAAGCCAAGCCCAACGGCTACGAGTTCACGACCGGCATCGTCCACCGCTTCTGATGAGAGCCCGTGTTCCTCTTCCCGGGGAACGCGGTTTCTCCCAAAAGGGCTCGTTCTTCGCCTTCCCTTTGTATATACAGAGGGGAAGCGGGGCGGGCCCTTTTTTCGTTCACCTCCTTCGTCCCTTGTCGTCATCTGCCCTATGGGGCCTGTCTTCCGGATTGCCGTCCGGACGGGCGTTTCAGATGGTTTTCCCTTGGAAACCTCAGGTAAACGCCGATGGCGGTTTCAGAGGGTGCCGCCTAAAATATGCGCCCTGAATGCCGGTCTTTCTCCCTTTCGGGCCGGCGCATTTTCTGAGGACATCCAAGATGTGCACTTCCGTCATTGTCGGAGAAAAGGCCACGGCCGACGGCTCCTTCCTTCTTGCCCGCAGCGCTGACAGCAGCGCCCTCAAGGCCCAGCACTTCGTGATTCACGAAGCGCGCGAATGGCCCGAAGGCTCGATGTACCGCACGCAGGACCACAAGGGCGCCACCGCTTTCGAATGGCCCCAGCCCGCCCGCAGCATGCGCTTCACGACCGTGCCGAACTGGCAGACCCAGCTCCACGGCGCCGTGGGCTTCAACGAAGCGGGCGTGGGCCTCACCGGCACCGAGTCCATCTTCGCCCGCGACGACGCGCTCGCGATCGACCCGTACAACAAGGCCTCCGGCATCACCGAGGACGACATTCCCGACGTTCTGCTCTCCCGCTGCACGACCGCCCGCGAAGCGTGCGCGCTTCTGGGCCGCATCATCGAGGAGGCCGGCTGCGGTGAAGGCTTCGGCGTCGGCTTCGTCGACAGCAAGGAGGTCTGGTACCTCGAGACCGGCACGGGCCACCAGTGGATGGCTCACCGCACCCCGAAGGACACGTACTTCGCCTCCGGCAACCAGGGCCGCCTGCAGCAGTACGACGCCAAGAGCGCCGACTTCATGGCCTCCAAGACCCTCGTGAGCTGGGCTGAAAAGAACGGCTTCTACGATCCGAAGAAGGACGGCGAGTTCAACTTCTCGAAGGCCTACTGCCGTGACGACGCCCGCGACCGCGTCTACAACGACCCGCGCGTCTGGCAGATTCAGAAGCTCTTCAACCCGAGCCTCGAACAGAAGCCCGACGAAGGCCGTACGTACCCGGTCTACCTCAAGCCCGAAAAGAAGCTCACCGTCGACGACATGAAGACGATGCTTCGCAACCACTACGAGGGCACGGACCACGATCCGTACAGCCCCGTCCTCAACGGCAACGAACCGTGGCGTCCGATCAGCGTGTTCCGCACGTATGAATCCCACGTCATGCACGTCCGTCCGTGGCTGCCGAAGGAAATCGGCGAAGTCGCCTACGTGGGCATCGGCATGGCCGACCTCTCCTGCTACGTTCCGTACTACCACGGCCTCGAATCCTACCCGGCCCACTACGGCATGGGCACGGACAAGGCCGACAGCAAGTCGATCTACTGGAAGTACCGCAAGCTCCAGACGCTCGTCATGACGGACTACCAGAAGCTCGCCCCGGTCGTGAAGGCTGCCTACAAGACGTTTGAAGCCGACACCGCCAAGGCCCAGGCCGACATGGAAAAGAAGTACATGGAAGTCGTGAAGAAGGACCCGAAGGCCGCCAGCAAGCTCCTCAACGAGTTCAACCTCAAGGTCATGAACGACGCCGAGGCGCTCACGGAGGACCTGACGAACCAGGTCTTCACGATCCGCACGACGGACATCCAGGCCGCCAACTTCTTCGCCAACAACAAGCGCAAGGACTAAGCGAGACCATCTGAGCCGCCTGCGCCTCGCCTGAGGCGCGGACGGCGTCGGATGAAACAAAATGGCCCCGCAGGACATCAAGCCTGCGTGGCCATTTTGTTTCGTGCGGTGCAAGTCAGAGGAGCTTCACGATCGTCCAGCGCGCGCCGAAGGCGAGAAGCGCCAGACCCGTGATGATGAGGATCGGCCCCTGAATGCCGAGCGGGCTGCCATTGACGGGAGCGGCCGAGGGATCGTCGTGGCGGTAGCCGATCTCGATCGGGTCGCCGGGGCTGCCGCGTGCCTCGTCATCGTTCTTCTCGGGCAGACGGGCCTCGACCTTGCTGCCGTCCCGGGCCGTGAACGAGACGACCTCGGTGTAGTAGTGCACGATCGCAGGCGCATCGTCTTTCCTGACGTGGGCCTCGCGAACCTCGACGCGCTCGATCGTCGCGGTCGTCTGCTCGCCGCTCGTCTTGAGCGTCCAGGCGGTGGAGGTGAGCTTCACGCCAGCGTAGAGGATGGCGGAGCCGGCAAGGAGCAGCGCGGTGGCGAAGATCCAGGGAAAAATCTCTTTCATGACTGAGTCCCAAAATGTCACCGCAGGGCGCGGTACCTGAGGCTACTTTAGCAACTTTCAGAAGGAGTGGAGCCGCAGGACGGTGCGGGCGGATGCGTCCCGCGCAAAAAGAGAAGCCCGCCCAGCATCGCTGCTGGGCGGGCTGTCCTCAGACCCATCAAAACACGATCTCGAACGCAGGAGAAAGAACGTTCGGTTTGTTCGAGGCGGTGCTCATCCGCCTGCCACTCAGCGCGACCCCTCACGCTGTTTTGCAGTGGAACCGTGTTTCGTTGAAATGAACTATATCGAACCTGAGAATCGTTCGCAAGGCAAATACCCGAGCAAATGACTCGGGTATTGTAAGAAAGTTTTTCCAAGGGTTTGCCCTGGTGCGGCGTTTCTTAAGAAAGCGGGCTGAACGCCTGCAGCACAGTCGTTTTGGATTAAGTCGGGCGGCAAGATGCCGCAACATTTGCGAGGGGAATTCTGAGGGCGGGAGGCGGTCGGATGGGGAGAAAAGGGGGCGCGAGTTGCGGACAATCTCGGTATGATGGACGGACATTGAGAGAACCCGAAATGGGAAGGAGACATAAATGACTCTTGTCCGCACCGCGGCCGCCCTGATGGCTGCCACGTTCGCCCTCGGCGCCCTCGCTGCGGGAAACGCCACGAACGAAGACTTCCGTGACTCGAAGAAGATGCTCGAGCGCAAGGTCTACTTCGACCATCGCGTGACGCTCTACTGCGGCTACGCCTTCGACAAGCAGAAGAACGTCAGTCTGCCTGCGGGCTTCGTCGCGCCCCAGCACAAGGAGCGCGCGGGCCGCGTCGAGTGGGAGCACGTCGTGCCCGCCGAGAACTTCGGCCGCGCCTTCAAGGAGTGGCGCGAAGGGGACGGTCGCTGCACGAATGAAAAGGGCCACTTCTACAAGGGCCGTCGCTGCGCCGAGAAGATGTCTGCCGAATACCGCCTGATGCAGGCCGACATGTACAACCTGTTCCCCGCCGTCGGCGCCGTCAACGCCATCCGCTCGAACTACAACTACGAGCTCCTGCCCGGCGTGCCCAACACCTTCGGCACCTGCGAGATGAAGATCGACGGCCGCCGCGCCGAGCCGCCCGAGCGCTCCCGCGGCGAGATCGCCCGCGCCATGCTCTACATGGAGGGCGCCTATGCACCCGTCTTCCGCATGAGCGACCGCCAGCGCCGCCTCGCCCAGAATTGGAACGAGCAGCATCCTGTCGTGCAGTGGGAGTGCACCCGCGCCGCACGCATCGAGAAGCTCCAGGGCAATGTCAACCCCGTCGTGAAGGACGCCTGCCTGAAGGCTGGTCTGACCTATCGCCCCTAATGGCTGAATCCGGCCTCGCCCGAGGCCGGGATCCTGCCCGATCCTTCAAAAGGGAGTTGAGCTCGCGCTCGGCTCCTTTTTTCGCATCCGTTCCTCTGACGGGTGACGGTTCCGGGAGGTGACGCATCGGCAGCCTCATGGATGCCGGCGGACAGTTCGCCGCGAGACGTCACCGCCTCGCGTTCCATTCGGGCTGAGGGACGCCCGCGCCGTCTGAAAGTGTCAGGGTTAACCCGGGTCTCTTGGGGGCGTCATCTAGGCACTTACGCCAATGCAGGTTGAGCAATGCGGTGTTGCGGCGCTTTTTCCCGTTGAAGTCTGTTACGCCTTGCTACACTTCGCATCAGCCTAAAATCCGCCACTACGTCCTCGCGGGACCGACACCTGCGGGGAAGAGGATTGAAGGACTTACAACCCAATGACAAACAGCGGCATCAGCTGCCTGCGTGCGGTCAAAGAGAGGCGCATGCGGGCCGCAGGGCTCCGGGACAGGGGGTCCTGCCGCACGAAAACCAAAGGACAGCGATTCTCATGGAACCGTTTAACGCCGGATGGCTTTCGATCGTCCCGCCGATCGTGGCCATTGCTCTTGCGCTCATTACGAAGGAGGTTCTCTCCTCCCTCGTTCTGGGCATTCTGACGGGTACCCTCATTTATACGATCGGCATGGACGGCAACGTCCTGATGGGCACGCTTGAAAGCGCGTTCACCGTGATGGGCAACAAGGTCGACTTCAACATCCTGATCTTCTGCTCGCTTCTCGGCGCCCTCGTCTACGTCGTCGCCATGTCGGGCGGCACGAAAGCCTACGGCAACTGGGCCGTCAAGCGCATCAAGGGCCGCAAGAGCGCCCTGGCAGCCACCACGGGTCTCGGCGCGCTCATCTTCATCGACGACTACTTCAACTGCCTCACGGTGGGCACGGTGATGCGTCCGATCTGCGACCGTTACAACATCGCCCGTGCGAAGCTTGCCTACATCATCGACTCGACGGCCGCTCCGGTGTGCATCATCGCGCCCGTTTCGAGCTGGGCCGCCGCCGTCGGCTCCTCACTGCAGGGCTCCACGGCCTTCGAAAGCGACATGGCCGCGTTCATCGCCACGATTCCCTGGAACTTCTACGCGCTGCTCTGCCTGCTGCTCATCGTCTTCATCGTCGTGACCGACTTCGACTTCGGCCCGATGCGCAAGAGCGAGGAGCGCGCCGCCAAGGGGGAACAGTTCACGTCGACCGCCGCTACGTCCTCCGCCGAGCCGCCCAACGCCAATCCGCACGGCACGCTCTGGGACATGCTCGTGCCCATCGCCTCCCTGATCGTCTTCTGCGTGCTCGCGCTGATGTACTCGGGCGGCTACTGGGGCGCTGATCCGAAGTACCACACCTTCGCCTCCGCGCTGGGCAACTCCTCCGCCGCGCCGTCCCTCGTCTGGGCCTCCTTCGGCGCCGTCGGCATTGCCTTCCTGATGTACGTCCCGCGCGGTCTCGTGCCGTTCACGGACTTCATGAGCGGCCTCGTCGAAGGCATGAAGCTCATGCTTCCGGCCAACATCATCCTGGTGCTCGCCTGGACGCTCTCCGGCGTCTGCCGCGACCTTCTCCAGACCCCGCTCTTCGTGCAGTCCATCGTGACCTCGGGCGGCGCCGAGTGGTCGATCTTCCTGCCGGCCGTGATCTTCGTGATCGCCGCCTTCCTGTCCTTCTCTACGGGCACGGCCTGGGGCACGTTTGGCATCCTGATCCCGATCGTGGTGCCGGTTGTCGAGGCCATCGATCCGGGCCTCACCGTCGTCGCGCTCTCCGCAACGCTCGCGGGCTCCGTCTTCGGCGACCACTGCTCGCCCATTTCGGACACGACGATTCTCTCGTCGGCAGGTTCGGGATGCAACCACATCGAGCACGTCTCGACCCAGATGCCCTACAGCCTCACGGTGGCGTTCTCCGCCTGCCTGGGCTACGTGGTCGCGGGCCTGACGGGCGGCAACTGGATCCTCTCGATTACGACCGCCGTCGTTGCGCTCATCGGCACCGTCCTGCTGCTTCACTTCTGGAACAGCCGCAGGACCGCCGCGACCTGATCCGCAGCGTCCTTTGATTGAAAACCGGCGCCTTCGCACCCTGAAGGCGCCGTTTTTTTTGCATTCGGGGCGGGTGATCACGCTCTGTTGTCAAGCCGAAAGGCTGTGAAAGCCGCTTTGCGGCCACAGGAGGAGACTTCATCTGTCGCCTTAAGGCGTCGCCCGCTCATTTCTCCTTGTTCGTCACGTGATTTGCGGGGGTGCTATTCGGGTTCTCCCTCGGCGTCGTCGGGGTTTGTCCTCTAGGGTGTGCACGGGCTCGTTTGGCAAAATGAATTGTCCGTCACGCTCCGACATGGGCGCGGACATGACCCGGGACCGCAGAGCCCGGATGTTGACCCAAACCAAAGGACAGACATGAACTTCAAGAAGACGCTTCTCGCCGCCGCGCTCACGCTTTCCGCAGGCTTTGCCATGGCCGCCGACCTTCCGCAGGTCGCGATCCTCGCCACGGGCGGCACGATTGCCGGCACCGCCGCCTCCGCCACGCAGACCACGGGCTACAAGGCGGGCGACCTGGCCATCCAGACGCTGATTGACGCTGTTCCGCAGATCAAGGACTACGCGACGGTGACGGGCGAGCAGATCGTGAAGATCTCGTCCAACAACCTGACCGACCAGGTCCTCCTGACGCTAGCCAGGCGCTGCAACGAGCTTCTCGCCGATCCGAAGGTGAGCGGCATCGTCATCACGCACGGCACGGACACGCTTGAAGAGACCGCTTTCTTTCTCAACCTCACGGTCAAGAGCAAGAAGCCCGTGGTGGTGATCGGCGCCATGCGTCCCGCCACGGCTATTTCGGCCGACGGTCCGATGAACCTTCTCAACGCCGTCAAGCTCGCCGCCGACCCGAAGGCGCAGGACCGTGGCGTGCTCGTGGCCCTCAACGACCAGATCTCATCCGGCCGCGACGTCACGAAGTCCAATACGACGAACGTCGCCACATTCAAGTCGCCCGACCTGGGCTACCTCGGCTACATCGCCGGCGGCAAGAACTATTTCCTGCGCAACCCCGCCATGCGTCACACGCACCAGAGCGAATTCGATGTCTCGAAGCTTGACAAGCTGCCGCGCGTCGACATCCTCTACACGCACGCCAGCGACGACCGCGTCCTTGCCGACGCCGCCATCGCCGCGGGTGCCAAGGGCATCGTGCACGCCGGTTCCGGCAATGGTTCCGTTCACGGCCAGACCGAGCCCGCGCTTGCCGAAGCCGTCCAGAAGGGCATCGCCGTGGTGCTCTCCTCGCGCACGGGCTCCGGCGTGGTCTGCCCGAACGTGGAGCAGTACAACAAGGCCGGCTTCATTGAAGGCCGCACGCTCAATCCCCAGAAGGCCCGTCTCCTTCTCCAGCTCGCTCTGACGAAGACGAACGATCCGAAGGAAATCGCCCGCATGTTCGAGGAATACTGATCCTTTCCCGAACCCGCCGGCATGACGCCGCCCGCAGGGTGAAAACCTCCTGAAGGCGGCTTCCCGAGCATTCGGCCGTCCTGCTCCCATGCGGAGTTGGGGCGGTCTTTTTCTTTGATGCGGAAAAAAAACGAAGGTTTGCATGGGAATGGCCAGAATCGGCGCCGGAGCAGGGTTTGAGGAAGGCAAAACCCTCTATAATGGCGACAACCTTTTTTCTTTTATTTTCCACCCCGTCACGGCCGTCGGAAAATCCGGGGCCTGCTGACGATTCAGAGGAAACTTATGTCGACCTGCAACGGTATGGTTTTTGAACTCAACGGCGCCCGCGCGCTCTCGGACTTCCGCGCCGCGCGCGTGCTCGCGGCCCTGCAGCGCGTCTCTTCCAACATCGAAGCGGTCTCGGGCCGCTTCGTGCATTTCGTGCATGCCTCCCGCGAGCTCACGAAGGCCGAAGAGGAACGCCTCGCTTCGCTTCTCACCTACGGCGACGCCGCCGAGGACGTCCGCGCCGACCTGGCCTTCATGGTGGTGCCGCGTCTTGGCACGATCTCGCCCTGGGCCTCGAAGGCCACGGACATCGTGAAGAACTGCGGCATCGAAGGCGTCCTGCGCGTCGAGCGCGGCACGGTCTACAGCCTTGCCCTCAAGGCTCCCCTCACGGAAGAGGAGGCCGCTCAGGCCGCCGGCGTGCTTCATGACCGCATGACCGAATCCGTCGTCGCCCGCGACTTCCCGGCCGAAAACCTCTTCGTCGAGCTCGAAGGCCGTCCGATGGCGACCGTCGCCCTCGTCGAGGAAGGTCGTCCCGCCCTTGAGCGCGCCAACGTCGAGATGGGCCTTGCGCTCTCTCCCGACGAGATCGACTACCTCACCGACGCCTTCACGAAGATCGGCCGCAACCCGACCGACGTCGAGCTGATGATGTTCGCGCAGGCCAACTCCGAGCACTGCCGCCACAAGATCTTCAACGCCCGCTGGACGGTCGACGGTGAAGAGCGCGAGGAAACGCTCTTCGGCATGATCCGCCGCACGCACAAGATGGCCCCGCAGGGTACGATCACGGCCTACGCCGACAACGCCGCCATCTTCGAAGGCGCCGAAGTCACGCGCCTCTATCCGCGTCCGGGCTCCGGCAATGAATTCGGCCGCGTCTTCGAGCGCAAGGACGAAATGACCCACACGGTCTTCAAGGTCGAGACCCACAACCACCCGACTGCCATTTCTCCGTTCCCCGGCGCCTCCACGGGCTCCGGCGGCGAAATCCGCGACGAAGGTGCGACGGGCCGCGGTGCTCGTCCGAAGGCCTGCCTGTGCGGCTTCACGACCTCGAACCTCAACCTGCCGGAACTTCCGCAGGGTTTTGAAAACGACTCCGACACGGTGACGGGTGAAAAGACGGATGCCAAGTACGGCGCTCCGTCCCGCATCGCCACGCCGCTCTCGATCCTGACGG
>OGPX01002292.1_pt1 | contig 11182 bp, 7 predicted proteins | sample 1553101 | NCBI WGS metagenome assembly OGPX01 (sample SAMEA2579964, study PRJEB22360) | human gut metagenome | biome: human gut; feature: human-associated habitat; material: faeces | place: Denmark | collected 2008/2010
TTATCATATACCTGAAGTCTAAAGTGTGGACAATTACAAGATTGGAAAATTTAAGGTGATAGATGTAGGTTAAACGTTATTGGTATTTATAATAAATATCTGTTTACCACTACAAAAATTGAAAACAGATAACCTTCAACATACAATCCTTCTGTTTGGAAATTCTTAATTTTATACGAGAATGTCTTCAGGTATTCATAAAAATATAAAGAAAGATAGAGGTACGAAATTCGTTTTTCGTACCTCTATCTTTCTTTATATTTTTATGAATACTTAATACATTTCCGTCATACAATTAAAATTTACACAGTTGCATGTGTAGATCTATTATCTGCTCCTTCATGGCTTTTCTGGAACAGTTTCTTAAAGCAGGAAACTGCAACCATAAGTCCAAGTGCCATCAGAAGTAAAGCGACGATCAACTGTAATCCATCGATCATAAATACGAATCCACCTGTTACAAAGATCTTTGTAAAGATTCCGATCACGGCCTGTACAAGGGCTGTAAATGTTACAACTAACATGATGCACATAGGTGCGTATAACATCCATCCTTTTCTTCCTGTTGTTAATAAGAAGACAGATAATGCGATCAATACCAAAGATGCTAATAACTGGTTTGCGGCTCCGAATAATGGCCAGATGTTGTTGTATCCACCTAAGCATAATAAGAATCCGAAGAATAATGTGATAACAGTTGAGAAATATTTGTTTGTAAATAATTTTCTTACCCCTGTAAGATCAGAGCCATCAGCAGCTTCTCCCATGAATAATTCCTGGAATGACATACGTCCGATTCTTGCTACAGAGTCAAGGGATGTTAATGCAAGTGCAGAAACACACATTGTCATAAAGCAAGTAGCTACATGTTTAGGGATTCCAAGTAATGTTAAGAATCCAGCTACATTTCCTGAGAAGATCTGGAATGGTGTTCCTTCAGGCATTTTACCACCGACAGCTGCTGCACCGACAACAACTAAGGCAATAACACCTAATAAAGATTCTACCATCATAGATCCATATCCAACACAAAGCATGTCTTTTTCATTGCTGACTGTTTTAGATGATGTTCCGGAAGATACCAAACTGTGGAATCCTGAAACAGCACCACAGGCGATCGTGATAAATAATGTAGGGAATAAGCTTTTTCCACCAACATTAAATCCACTGAATGCTGGTAAGTTCATTGCTGGATGAGCAACAAATACACCAAGGACAGCACCGATGATCATTCCGACTAATAAGAAGGTACTTAAATAGTCACGAGGCTGCATCATTAGCCACATTGGCATAACAGATGCAAGGAATAAGTAAACCATAACGACTGCGATCCAAGTATTTTTTGTAAAATATAATGGGAAGGCAATACCAACGGCTAACATAACGAGCAGTAATACAAGTCCTGCAACAAATTCTACTTTCTGGTTTGGTTTTACATATTTTGTGAATAATCCGAAAACAACAGCTCCTAAGATAAATAACATGGAGATAGAAGCAGCGGCAGCGTTTGGTGAACTTTTAGCACCTGTTACTGTGAATCCGTTAAATGTTCCTGCAACCATATCTGTGAAAGCTGCGATTACAAGTAAAGTAAATAACCAGGAGAACAGAAGAAATAATTTTCTTCCTGTTTTACCAATGTATTTCTCGATCAGGACACCCATGGATTTTCCTTCGTTCTTTACAGAAGCGTAAAGAGCTGTAAAATCCTGAACGGCTCCGAAGAAGATACCACCGATCAACAGCCAGAGAAGAACTGGCAGCCATCCAAACATTGCGGCGATGATCGGTCCGGTAACAGGACCTGCACCTGCGATGGATGAAAACTGATGGGAAAATACAACGGCTTTTGGTGTTGGGATGTAATCTTCACCATCTTCGTGTGTGTAAGCTGGGGTTTTCGCTTTAGGATCAATTCCCCATGTCTTAGCTAACCAGCGTCCGTAAAAGCCATAACCAGCAACTAATACGACGATTGCGATTGCTACGATTGTTAAGCTATTCATTCTTAATCACTCCTCTTAAAATAAACTCTATCATAAAATAAAATGTATTCAAAACACAGGATACAATAAAAATGAGTAAAAAAATCTCCTGAAATGCCTGCTCAGCATTCCAGAAGACGAATATTCTCCGCGGTACCACTTCTTTTTATTACTCAAATCGTAATCCCTTAGTCACATCATTTAATGTGCTCCTTGATAACGGAAGGATTCCGGTCGCACTTACTAATGAATCATCATGTTCAGCTGACTGCTCGCAGGGGATATGGACATAAGTTCTTTATTGCCTCACAGCAACCGGCAACTCTCTGAAAAAGAATTCAAATATCAATGTGTCCTGCTCATTGCATTCTGTATTTCGTTGCATTCATAATAGTCCTGTAAAAAAAGAATGTCAAGAGAAAATAATGTTCTATTTTTGATACAATCAAGCCATTAAGGCTTTGCTTACTTCCTTAAGATTCATACCGTTAGAGCCTTTGATCAGTACGACATCGTTCTTCTTTAAGTAAGTTTCAAGGAAAGCGATCAGTTCTCCGTTAGAAGAAAATGCACGGGTATGAAGAGAAGGATTTTCCTTCCATGCTTCCTCAATATAATGTCTGGAAAGTTCACCAGTGATAAAGAGATCTGTCACTTTTGTTGTAGCGATAAAACGTCCCACTTCTTTGTGGTATTCCGGTGAATCTGGTCCAAGTTCTAACATGTCAGATAAGACAGCGATCTTTCTTCCACGTGTCTTAAATTCAGATAAAATACTTAAACTTGCTTTCATGGAATCTGGGCTTGCATTATACGCATCATCGATCAGAATATAGTCGTTAACGTGGATAATATTCTGTCGCTGACCAGAAAATGTGGATAACTGTGCCTTGATCGCACTCATTGGAACATCATAGCGAAGTCCGATCGCAATGGCGGCTAATGCATTGGATACATTATGCTTTCCAAGTACATTTAAAGTGATAGGTTCTTTCATATCACCATAGTGGAATTCAAATAAAGTTTGTCCACCTTTTTCACGGATTTTTTCTGCACGGTAAGTACAATCATCTGCGAAACCGTAAAATTCATATGGTTTTTTGACATAATCGATATGTTTACGGATCATATCATTATCTCCATTTAAGAATAGGACACCATCTTCAGGCAGACCATTCTGGATATCTAATTTTTCGATACAGATATTGTCTCGGGAACCCATCATCTCAATGTGTGAAACACCAACATTTGTGACAACACCAACGTTTGGATGGATGATATTACCAAGAGTTGTGATCTGTCCCTTTTCACTCATTCCCATCTCAAGAACACCGATCTCATCTTCGGATGTCAGATGATCTAATGTTAATGGAACACCAACCTGACTGTTTTGATTGCCAATCGTTTCAAATACTTTGTATTTGCCCTTTAAAACATGTGCGATCATCTCGCGGGTTGTTGTTTTACCAACACTTCCAGTAACGCCGATGATCGGAAGAGACATTTTATTTCTGTAATAGGCAGCAATCTGCTGCATGGCTGTCAAAGTATCAGGAACTTTGATGTATGGAGCATTTCCTGAAGCTTCTGTATGTTCTTGTGTTAAGCAGGCACCGCCTTCTTTTAATGCATTAGGAATAAAAATATGGGCATCAACACGTTCTCCGATGATCGGTACAAATAAAGTGTTAGGACTGATCTCCATAGAATTCGTACTTAAGTGGTCAATCTTCATGGAAGGATCACCACATAAAAGTGTTCCGTCTGTTGCTTCTAAAATGTCTTGAATTGTTATATTCTCCATAGAAAACCTCGTTTCTTTCACTGTTAGATTTCAGCATAGGTGTGATTGATGATAACGGTTTAAAAAATTTATGCTGTTATCTACAGATTATAGCATAAAATGAAGTTGTATGATAAAATGATAGCCAGAAAATACAAAAAACATATTAGAAAAGAGGGTTCATGAGTTTTACACATTTACATGTCCATACAGAATACAGTCTGCTGGATGGTTCCAGTAAGATCAAGGAGCTAGTTCATCAGGCAAAAGAGCTTGGCATGGACAGCATTGCGATCACCGATCATGGAGCGATGTACGGAGTGATCGATTTTTACAGGGCAGCGAAAGCAGAAGGAATCAAACCGATCATTGGATGCGAGATTTATGTAACAACTGGTTCGAGATTCGATAAAGAAGCCAGTCAGGGAGATAAAAAATACTATCACCTGGTACTTCTTGCCCAAAATGACACGGGTTACCATAACTTGATGAAGATCGTTTCCAGGGGGTTTACCGAAGGATTTTATTACAAGCCACGAGTAGATTATGAAGTTCTGGAAGAATACAAGGAAGGTCTGATCGCATTAAGTGCATGTCTTGCTGGGGAAGTTGCAACTTATATCCGTGAAAATAACTACGAAAAAGCAAAGAATACGGCGTTGAGATTACAGGATCTTTTTGGAAAAGACAATTTCTTCCTGGAATTGCAAGATCACGGAATTCCAGACCAGACAAAAGTAAATACGGCACTGCTTAAGATGTCAAAAGAGACAGGAATTGATCTGGTTGCTACAAATGATATTCATTATACATTTAAAGAAGATGCCGAGGCACACGATATCCTGCTTTGTATCCAGACGGGGAAGAAAGTGCAGGATGAAGACCGTATGCGTTATGAAGGAGGTCAGTATTATTTAAAATCTCCGGAAGAAATGCAGAGATTGTTCCCATATGCAAGAGAAGCGATCGAGAATACAGGCAAGATTGCCAAACGTTGTAATGTTGAAATCGTATTTGGAGAACAGAAAGTGCCAGAATATGATGTGCCAGAAGGATACACTGCAGTTACGTATCTGAACCATTTATGCGAAGAAGGCTTAAAACGTCGTTATCCGAATATTACAAAAGAATTAAGAGAGCGGCTGGATTATGAATTGAAAACTATTGAAAATATGGGATATGTTGATTATTTTCTGATCGTATGGGATTTCATTCATTATGCAAAAGAACATGGGATCGCAGTGGGACCTGGTCGTGGTTCCGCAGCCGGAAGTATCGTTTCTTACTGTTTGGAGATCACAGATATCGATCCGATCCGGTATCAACTGCTGTTTGAACGTTTCTTAAATCCAGAACGTGTATCCATGCCCGATATCGACGTGGATTTCTGTTATGAGAGAAGACAGGAAGTCATTGATTATGTTGTAAGAAAATACGGGAAAGATCAAGTGGTACAGATCATCACTTTTGGAACTATGGCTGCAAGGGCTGTGATCCGTGATGTCGGAAGAGTTTTGGATATTCCATATGCAAAAGTAGATGGAATATCAAAGATGGTTCCAAATGAATTAAATATTACGATCGATAAAGCATTAAAGATCAGCAAGGACTTGAGAAATGCTTATGAGCAGGACGAAGAAACACATTATCTGATCGATATGTCGAAGAGACTAGAAGGACTTCCAAGACATGCCTCCATGCATGCAGCTGGGGTCGTGATCGGTAAGACAGCGATTGATGAATATGTGCCATTAGCAACAGGTGCAGATAACGCAGCTGTTACTCAGTTTACGATGACAACGATTGAAGAACTTGGTCTGCTGAAGATGGACTTTTTGGGACTTCGTACATTAACAGTCATTCAGGATGCAGAGAAAATGGTGCGAAGAAAAGTGCCGGATTTTGATATCACGAAAATTGATCCGACAGACAAAGAAGTTTATGAGATGATTGGAAATGGTCATACAGAAGGTGTGTTTCAGTTGGAAAGTTCAGGAATGAAGTCATTTATGAAAGAACTAAAACCACAGAATATGGAAGATATCATTGCTGGAATTTCTTTGTATCGACCGGGACCAATGGACTTTATTCCACGATACATTGAGGGAAAGAATCATCAGGAAAGTATACATTATGAATGTGAACAGATGGAAGAGATTCTGGAGCCAACCTATGGATGTATCGTTTATCAGGAACAGGTTATGCAGATCGTTATGAAACTAGCCGGATATACGCTTGGACGAAGTGACCTTGTACGTCGTGCGATGTCCAAGAAAAAAGGCGATGTCATGATCAAAGAACGACAGAATTTCGTTTATGGAAATGAAGAAGAAGGAATTCCAGGATGTATCAATAACGGTATTGATGAAAAGACAGCGAACCAGATCTGGGATGAGATGTTAGACTTTGCAAAATATGCATTTAACAAATCTCATGCGGCAGCATATGCAGTAGTTGCCTATCGTACAGCCTATTTAAGATGCCATTATCCAGTAGAATTTATGGCAGCCTTGTTAACCTCTGTTCTTGGAAATACAAACAAGATTTCAGAATACAGTTATGCCTGCAAGAAGTTAGGAATTAAGATTTTGCCACCAGATATTAACTATGGAGAGGGTGCGTTCTCTGTAGACCATGGAAATATCCGCTATGGACTGACTGCGATCAAGAGTCTGGGACGGCCAGTCATTGAAGCGATCATAAGAGAACGAAATTTAAATGGACCATACAGAGATTTTAAAGATCTCGTGGAACGATTATCAAGCAAAGAGATCAATAAACGAACTGTAGAAAATCTGATCAAATCGGGAGCTTTAGATTGTTTTCATGTAACAAGAAAGCAGCAGATGATCGTCTACGCCAGTGTGATCGATAGTATCCAGAAAGAACGGAAAAATGAGATCGCAGGACAGATGAGTCTGATGGATCTTCTTGGAGAAGAAGACCAGCAGTCTTTTCAGATTTCCTATCCAGATGTTGGGGAATATGAGAAAGAGCAGAAACTTGCCATGGAAAAGGAAGTGCTTGGGATCTACGTCAGTGGACATCCTTTAGAGGATGATATAGAACGCCTTGAACGAAGTGTAACAGCACATACTTCTGATTTTGTGATCGATGAAGAAACAGGAAAGACAAAGATTCACGATCGGGAAAGCTGTATCATTGGCGGTTTGATCAGTGAGATGAGTGTGAAACTTACGAAGAAGAATCAGAATATGGCATTTATCACACTGGAAGACTTAAGAGGAACCGTGGAAGTTGTCGTATTTCCAAGACAGTATGCGACATATCAGTCTCTTTTAAGAGAAGATGCCAAAGTATTTATCAAAGGAACAACACAGATTTCTGAAGAAGAAAGCAAAGTCATATGTAATCAGATCATCAGTTTTGAGGATAGCAGACAGGAATTATGGGTACAATTTGCGGATAAAGAAGCATTTTTTAAAGAAGAGGATGCATTAAAAGGTATTTTAACTTCCTATCCCGGTAAAAATCCAGTGGTGATCTATTGCAAAACAGAACGTGCTGTGAACCGTCTAGGGAGAGATTATATGGTTTCTGGTGACGAGAATTTATTATTTGATCTCGAAAAACGATATGGAAAAGAAAATATTCGGGTTAGATCGTTAGGAATATAACAAAGACTATTGAAAAATTTCTTTAAATGGATTAGAATAAAAGCCAAGTTAAGAATTGTATGGATTAATAATTGGAGGATATTGCAAATGGGAAAACCAAACATTAAAACAATTGGAGTTTTAACAAGTGGTGGAGATGCACCTGCTATGAACGCAGCAGTGCGTGCCGTAGCCAGAATTGGTAAAGAAAGAGGATTAAAAGTCAAGGGAATCCGTAAAGGTTACAATGGACTGTTAAACGAAGACATCATCGATTTAACACCAACAGAAACAGCCGATACGATCTTCCGTGGAGGTACAATCCTTTTCACAGCCAGATGTGAAGAATTTAAGACAGAAGAAGGTCAGAAACGTGGTGCTGAGATCTGTAAAGCACATGGAATCGACGGACTGGTAGTTATTGGTGGAGACGGTTCTTTCCAGGGAGCTAAGAAGTTAGCAGCGCTTGGAATCAACACGATCGCTGTTCCAGGAACGATCGACTTAGATATCGCATGTACAGAATATACGATCGGATTCGATACAGCTGTTAACACAGCGATGGAAGCGATCGACAAGATCCGTGATACATCAACATCTCATGAAAGATGTAGTATCGTAGAGGTTATGGGACGTGGAGCTGGATATATCGCATTATGGTGTGGTATGGCAACAGGAGCAGAAGATATCCTGATCCCAGAAAGCTTTGATGGAAACCTTCCTAAGGTAGAACAGCAGATCATCGAACATTTACTTCGTAACAGAGCAAAAGGTAAGACACATCATATGGTAATCAATGCCGAAGGTGTTGGACATTCTTACAGTATGGCGAAGAGAATCGAATCTGCAACAGGTATTGAAACACGTGCTACGATTCTTGGACATATGCAGCGTGGTGGAAGCCCAACAGCAAAAGACCGTGTATACGCTTCTATGATGGGTGCTTACGCAGTTGACTTATTATGTGCAGGAAAGACAAACCGTGTTGTTGGATACCAGAACGGAAGATTCATGGATATGGACATTGACGAAGGACTCGCAATGACAAAAGATATCGATGAATATCAGCTTCAGATCGCACATTTATTAGGAAAATAAATAAAACATGATCTTAGAGGAATCCTGTTTATCTAGGATTCCTCTATTTCTCTATATAGGAGCATTATTTTATGAAAGAGTTACGACCGGTACAGGTCATATTGCTTGGATTTTTAATTACAATATTTGCAGGATCGATACTGCTTGCACTGCCGATCGCAACACAAAGCGGGCAGGCAACGCCTTATATTGATGCATTATTTACAGCAACAACATCTGTGTGTGTGACGGGTTTGATCGTTGAGACAACAATGACACATTGGAGTATATTTGGGCAGGCAGTGATCATATTGCTTGTACAGATCGGAGGACTTGGTGTCATTACGATCACAACCGGAATGTTTTTTATGCTTCGAAAGAGGATCACTCTTGGAAATAGAATGTTGATCCAGGAGTCTATGGGTCTTAATACAATGACAGGTTTAGTTCCATTAGTTAAGAAGATTCTGATCGGGACAGGGATCATAGAAGGAATTGGAGCAGTTCTTTATGCGACTCAGTATGTGCCGGAATTTGGCATTGGATATGGAATATGGGCAGCAATCTTTAATTCAATCTCGGCATTTTGTAATGCAGGAATGGATATTGTAAGAGACGACAGTCTGCGAAGCTATGTAACGAATCCAGTTATGAATTTTACGACAATGGGGCTGATCATCCTGGGAGGTCTTGGATTTGTTGTATGGAAAGATCTTTGGCAGGGATTCAAAAAGATCGTAAAAGATAAAGTTCCTGTAAAAAGGATGATACAACAATGGAGATTTCAGACCAAGATCGTGTTATCCATTACGTCATTTTTGATCTTGTTTGGTACAATATTGATCTTTCTGTTTGAATATCATAATCCAGCAACTATGGAGAGTCTGTCATTGCCACAGAAGATACAGGCATCACTGTTTCAGTCTGTGACGACACGTACCGCAGGGTTTGAGACGGTAGCACAGGGCGCATTGACGGATGCATCTTCGCTGGTTTCTATGTTTCTGATGATCATCGGAGGATCACCAACTGGTACTGCAGGCGGTGTCAAGACAGTGACATTTGCAATTCTTGTATTTTGTGTGCTCTCTGTGGCAAAACAAGAAGAATCAATTACGTTATTTAAACGAAGAGTTCCACAGAATCTGTTGTCGAAGGCACTTGCGATCATTGTGATCAACCTGATCGTGCTGATGACATCTGTGTTATTGCTGTTGGTATTTGATCACGGGACTTTTATGGATTCATGCTATGAATGTGTATCAGCACTCGCGACAGTTGGTTTAACCAAAGGATTGACACCGAATTTGACAATCGCAGGGAAAGTGATTATCATCATTACCATGTATTTAGGGCGTGTCGGACCGATCTCTATGGCGATCGGTTTTTCACAGAAGAATAAGAAAAAGATGGTCATGTATCCGGAACAGGATCTGATCCTATAAGTGAAATAGATTCACATTATAACATGATATCGCAACGGAGGTAACGGAGAAGAATGAAGAAGTCAGTTGCAGTTTTAGGACTTGGAAAGTTTGGAAGCAGCATCGCAAGGTCACTTGCTAAAGGTGGAGCAGAAGTACTGGCAGTTGATAAAGATGAGGATCTTGTAAGAGATATCGCAGATAAAGTAACTTGTGCAGTCTGTGCGGATATATCTGATAAAGAAATGATGAACAACATCGGATTGGAAGGAATGGATGCAGTTGTGATCGCAACGGCAGAGCATTTAGATGCCAGTGTTATGGCATTGATGATCGTCAAAGAGATCGGTGTGCCATATGTTCTTGCGAAGGCAGACGGAACTTTAAAAGGAGAGATATTAAAACGTGTTGGAGTCGATGAGATCGTTTATCCAGAAGAAGAGATGGGAGCAAGGATCGCAAACAATCTGCTTGGAGGAAGTATGACAGATCTGTTTGATCTCTCTGCAGACACAAGTATCGTTAAAGTACCAGCAAGAAAAGAATGGATCAACAAATCATTAGTAGACATTAATTTCCGTGGAAAATATAACGTTAACGTCATCGCGATCGAAGGAGAAGGTGGTGTTGACGGGGCTCCAGATCCAACGAAACCGATCAAAGATGAGGAAAATCTTGTGCTGATCGGTAAGAAAGAAGATCTGGTCAAATTAAGAAAATAATAGATCGGAGGTGGATAAGAATATGATCACAACCACTCAGAATAAGCAGATCAAACAGATCATCAAATTAAAGAAGAGTGCAAGAGAAAGAAGAAAACAAGAATTATTTCTTGTAGAGGGAATTCGGATGTTCCGCGAAACGCCGAAAAGGCTTCTAAAAGAAGTTTATGCTTCGGAATCATTCTATAAAAAAGAGAAGCACATGACGGATGAGGCGCTAAAAGGCAGCGGCGCGCATCTTTTGATCCTGTCGGATACGGTTTTTGGCTATGTGTCGGATACGAAGACGCCTCAGGGAATCCTGTGCGTGGTCAGGCAGCTGGACTATAGCCTGGAAGAAGCGGCGGCAGGCAGGGCGGCACATATGATCGTGCTGAACCGGCTGCAGGATCCGGGTAATCTGGGAACCATACTGCGCACGGCGGAGGGCGCAGGCGTGACGGGAATCCTGCTGGATCAGGAATGCGTGGATATCTACAATCCGAAGAGACCTGCTGCCGCAGATCCGCTGCCCTAAACAAACTGTTTCTTTCTACCCGACATAAATAAAACTGCAAGGATTACACAATTCTGA
>OGPX01002293.1_pt1 | contig 11179 bp, 5 predicted proteins | sample 1553101 | NCBI WGS metagenome assembly OGPX01 (sample SAMEA2579964, study PRJEB22360) | human gut metagenome | biome: human gut; feature: human-associated habitat; material: faeces | place: Denmark | collected 2008/2010
GTAAGCAATACTTCACGAAGATAAAAAATTATCCCCACGAAAAATCTACTGAACCCTTATTAGCACTATTAGCATTAAATACTCCCATTTCTGCTGAATATTTCAGGCATATTGGATTATCCGAAGGATTGACGCAGCCATCGGTTATGTCCATACACCAAGATCAATTGGGAAGAATGTGGTTTGGTACAAGAGAGGGAATAAATCTGTATGATGGCAAACAAATCACTGCTTTCAAAGGTTGGTGCAACGCTTCCAATGATTCAGCTCCCATCTGGTTGGGAAATGAAGTTTCATCCATCGTTGAGGACAAACAAGGAAATATTTTTTTCTTAGTCGATGACGATATTATAAAATTTGATATACATACCGAACAATTCAGTCGTCTTTCTAAAGGAAGCCGCATCCCGGTTTTAACTTCACTTGAAGGAGACCTGTGGTATATGAGACGTGATTCCTTATTCAAGCATTCTTCAGGAGCCACGGAATCAACCTTCATGCTAAAAACCGGAATTACTTCTCCCATCACCTGCCTGACAATGTTACCCAATAAAATCTGTATTGGCTCACATGACGGAATTTTCTTCTATGACCGTTCCAGCGGGAAAGAAACACATGTACTCAGAGGTATTGACATCTACCGCATTTTTGAAAGCTCACAAAAAGAATTGTGGATTGGAACAAGAATGTATGGATTATACAGAATCAACAAAAAAGGAGAAATCAGGCAAGTGCCTTTCAGCCCCGGTTCCCCCACAGGAATCAGCAGCTGGCAAATTCGTGATTTTGTGGAAGACGGCGAACGGAACATCTGGTTTGGAACATTTGACGGACTACATAAATATAGTACGAAAACAGGACAGTATTCCCTTATCCAAATCCCCAAATACGTAGGAGGATTAAACCACCCATCTATCTTTTCCCTTTGTAAAGATATGCAAGGTACTATCTGGGTGGGAAGCTATTTTGGAGGAGTAAATTATTTCACACCCAAACAAGACAGCTTTGTACATTACGACTATGACCAAAACGCCACCAAAAATCAATATTATTCATATATAGGCGATATCGTAGTAGACAAGAATGAACACGTGTGGCTCAGCACAGACGGAGGAGGAATCAGCTGTACCGACAAGAACTGGAACATTATCCATCAGTTTACGGCAGGAGGCAAAAATTCAATCCCCCACAATAACATAAAAAGTATATGTTATGATGAAGAAAACGAATGCATATACATAGGTACTTATTTAGGAGGACTGTCTCGTTATGATTTGCAAACCGGACAATTCTATAACTATCTGGAAAGGAGGAAAGGAGAGCCCAATACTCCGAATGAAGTTGTTTTCCATGTAAAAATGTGGAAAGGAAAATTATATTTATCAGCACGCAACGGTGTATTTTCTTTGGATACCAAAACGCAAAAGTTTCACAAACTGGATATCCCAATCGCCTACTACGAAGATTTCGATATAGACCCGGAAGGATATTTATATCTGAGCGGAATGTTTAATCTGGTATGCATGCATTTAGACAAGCTGGAAGCATCTTATATTCCGCTGACGCAAAAAGGATATAATGCCAAAATAACCCGCATCTTGGCAACTAATAACGGCGCCTATATCAGCACTTTAGGAGGCGGGTTGTTTTTCTATGACAAGAAAACACATAAGACAGCCCATTACACAGCAGAAGAGCATCAGCTTCCCAGCAACTTTTGTTACAATGTTTGTTTATCACCCAGTGGGAACATACTGATAACCAGCGACAAAGGAGTAACAAGCTATTCTCCCGAAAAAAACAGCTTTACCACCATTAATTTAATGAGAAACTTTCCAACAGCCCACATTATAAGTGGCTGCGGCATTTTCGCCTCCGACCAAAAACGCATTTATGTGGGCGATACCAAAGGGGTAACCTCTTTTTCGGAAGAAGAATTTCACAAAGCCAATACCTTCCGCCATAACCCCAACCTTTATTTCTCGGAATTATGGATTAATAATCAAAAGGTAGTGGCAGGAGATGAAACCGGAGTACTTACCAAGGCTTTTCCATATACTCAAAAGCTCAAATTAAGCCATAATCAAAATAATTTAATTCTCAGTTTTGCCCTGCCTGACTATGAACAACAATTATCCCAAAAACAGTTCCAATATAAGTTGGACGGGTTCGATAAAAAATGGATTAAAACCAGCCAGACAGAAGTACACTATACCAATCTTGATCCGGGCACTTATACGTTGCGAGTAGCTGCCATCAATAACAGCAGCAACCAAAGCGGAGACATCACAGACAAAGAAATCAGTATGCAACTGACCATCTCTGCTCCTTGGTATGCCACTTGGTGGGCATTCTTGCTCTATATCATCAGTTTTATAGGATGCCTTTATTATTTTATATCCAGTCGAATCGCCAAGCGCACCTTAGCACTTTCGTTAGAAAAAGAGCGTTTTGAAAAACAACAGATAGAACAACTTAATCAAGAGAAGCTGGTATTCTTCACTAATGTCAGCCATGAATTCCGCACTCCCTTAACATTAATAATCAGTCATATAGATATCATTCTACAGAAATCTTCACTGAATCCTTCTATCTATAACCAAATATTAAAAATCAGAAAGAATGCACAGCAAATGAGCAATCTGATTTCAGAATTACTTGAGTTTAGAAAACTGGAACAAAACCATAAAACATTACAGATATCCCAACAAGATATAACTCCATTTTTGAAAGAAATTTATTTTTCATTTGTTGATTATGCCCATTTGCGTAATATCCATTATGACTTTCAACTATCAGAAACTCCCACACTATGTTGGTTTGACAGCCAATTACTTGAAAAAGTATTCTTCAATTTATTATCCAATGCCTTTAAATATACACCTGACAATGGGAATATTATCATATCCGGCCGTACAACAGATAATGAAGTAGAAATCAGTATATCCGACACAGGATCGGGAATTGCCAAAAACGATGTTTCACAAATATTCGCGCGCTTCTTCCAGGCAAACAACCAAAAGCCGGGTGAATATTCATCGCCCGGTACCGGTATTGGTCTTGCTTTGTCCAAAACCATCGTTGAAAAGCATCATGGTACGATAACTGTCGACAGTACATTAGGCAAAGGAAGTACATTTACCGTCCGACTCCCCAGAAACGCAGACGTTTTCCAGGCAGACAAAAACATACAGTTATCAAACCAGCAACAAGAAAGCTCCATTGTACCCGGTTCTTTAGATGTCCTGCCCGAAACAGATACTTACCTGACGGAATCAGTCCATACCGAAAACGCAGAAGAAAAGACCCACACCGTATTATTGGTAGAAGACAATGAAGAACTGCTCCAATTATTAACAGAGCTATTCTCCCCATTTTATGAAGTAATTTGCGCTACCAATGGAGAAGAAGGCCTAAAACAAGTATACGAGCATAAGATAGATTTGATTATCAGTGATATCATGATGCCCAAAATGAGTGGAACAGAAATGTGTCTGCAAATTAAAAACAACATTGATTATTGCCACATACCTCTCATATTGCTGACTGCCCTCAATTCTACCGAACAGAATATTGAAGGACTGAACCGAGGCGCAGACGATTATATCACCAAACCTTTCCATGCCCAATTATTATTAGCACGTGCCAATAACCTGATTAGAAGCCGTTTGCTCATGCAGCACCAATTTGATAAAAAGCCGATATCCGAAATTGATTTGACCTGTATCAATCCATTGGATAAGGATATTCTGAAACGGACAGCAGAGAGCATCGAACAGCACATTGATGATACAGAATATGATATTCCGGTACTTTGCAAGGAAGTCGGCATCGGACGTTCACTTCTTTATACCAAGTTTAAAGCATTAACAGGAATGACACCCAATAATTTCATTTTGAATTATCGACTGAAACATGCTGCAGCTTTATTGCAACAATATCCCGATATTCCTATTGCAGAAGTCAGTGACCGTTGCGGGTTTAGCTCACCTGTATATTTCAGCCGTTGCTTCAAGAATCAGTATGGATGTACTCCGCAAAACTATCGCAAGGAAAAGAAAACGGAAAGTTAATTCAAAGACTATCCGGCTCAATTTAAAGTCTTGGAAAATGACACTATGACATATATACGTGCAGGCTCATGCGTACGTATGTGCAGGCTCATGCGTACGTATGTGCAGGCTCATGCGTACGTATGTGTAGACCGATACGTATATACGTGCAGACCGATGCCTACGTGCACATTTAAAAATAGGCAGCCGGTACTGAATGATGCAAAAAGACCTTGATGTTTTTCAAAAAGCTCGGTATCTTTTTTTAAAACCTCGGTATCTTTTTCAAAAAGCTCGGCATCTTTTTGTAGGGGCAGATTATATCTCACCCTCACAAATTCGGTTATTCCTTCTTTTCCGTTCATCCTTTCATCTTAATCGGAACACACGGACAATCAACCGATTAAGAATGACAGGACATCCCCTCATCCTCCTTTCAGCCGTGCTTCCCGAGTCCTTTCACAAGCAGCCTTCAGCAATTCCCTTGTGTACTTTCTACACCTCTTTTTAGACTACCGTAAATGAAAGCGTTATCGAAAAAGTTCAAAAGCCGGAAGAAGTTTTATGAATGAAAGGAGGCTGAAAGGGGGATGACACGATATTCCTTCACAACCGGAACCCCCATCAGCAGGGAGTTTCAGCAGTAGATGAAAGGAGGAAGGAAGAAACGATGCAATCATTGATAGATGTCAGGATTCGGGACGATGTTCGTAAGCATTCAGCCTCGTGCGTATTTCTCTCCAAGCTATAATAAAGAAGGTGTGCCAAAACTACAATTGACGGTCACGACCTTGGAAATAATACACAAAGTAAGCTGTTTTCGGGCGAGCGACCTCTCCCCTACTAGCAAAATGACAGCATCATCAACGTTTATACACAACCTCATAATCAATTAAAGGTCTAAAAGAATAAATATTTTTTCCATAAAGCCATTTGAATATACAAAAAAAATCTTAGCTTTGCAGAACATATATATTAATGAAGAATAGCCACATGAAAGTATCATCCACTACCTACAAAGCATCAATAGGAATACTATTCTGTATTTTCTATTTGTGTTCTTGCCAATCTCCACAAAAACAAGTAAATAATCCACAAGAGACAGAAAACGGAATAATCACTTTAACCGCAGATTATCCAATAGAAAAAGATACGCTTACATTAAGCGAAATAGCCGACACTGTTTTTTATGTAAAACTACAACAACAAGGTATCAGCAACAATGCACGTATAGAATATCTTGACAGTCTAATTTTGGTTTATGATTTTTTCAACCTATATACGTTCAATCATTATGGAAAATTATTATACAAAATAGAGGCACGAGGAGGAAGTATGGACTTTTTGCCGGATAAATCGTATTTCTATCTATATACATTTATGGATGAATGCATCAGGAAATATGATTTAAAGGGAAATATACTTCAGACTATCCATTTAAAAGAAAAAGTGGATGGATATAGATATTCTTTCCTTTGTCTTAACGACAGTTTATTTGTCATGAGTCAAAACAATGAAGGAAATAATCCGAACGAATTATTTTTTATCAATGGAAAAGGAAGTATAATTGAGCGTAAGGCGAATATAAATCAATTCCAAGCAAGTGAAAAATCATATTTCAACAACATGGATTGGCGCCGATCCTTATTCAGAGGACAGAATGGATGTTATTACCACCGTGATTATAGTGACACCCTTTGGAAAGTACACGATGATATGACTTTGCAAGCACTGTTAGTAGAAAATAAAATTAAGAAAGTGCCTTTAGAACAGAGAACAGAATATTCGGGAAAACCCATGAGTGATTATATAACGACTACACTAGCCGAAAAGTTGAATGTAGTCCGCTATTATGAAACTTCCCTCTATTATATAGCGGAATATAAAGCCGGAGGGCATTCAAGGGGGCTTTCCAACTATTTGTTCTATGACAAAAAGACAACTAAATTATATCAAGTGACGAATAAATTTGACTATGAAAACAAGCATGCACTTTTCCATTTCGGCATATTCAATGATTATGACGGTGGTCTTGCTTTTGCTCCATCCGCACAATCGGGAGATTACTTAATAATGGTAAACGCCAGCGACCAGCAGGGAGATAGGCATAAGACCCTACCTAAAACACTTTACCAAGAAGGTAGAATAATACCAGAATTAGTCAATAAAAAGCCTGTATCCAGACAAAGACAAATGAGAAGTGATGTATATCATGATGAAAGACATAGGGACCAGCTTAATGAATTCTTTAAAGATTTCAATGAAAAAGAGCATACAATGCTGATGTTTGTCAAACTAAAGAAATAAGTATATATGTCAAAAAAGAAATTATACTGTGTGATTCTCCTCGTTTGTCTACTTTGCTGTGCGTGTGGGAAGAAAGAGGGATACAATGCCCTCAGTTATCAAGTAACAGAAAACGATACTTTGTTTATTTGCGATGCCGAACAATGGGGAAATAGTAGACAAATAAAGTTAAGCAATTGGGTCACAGACTTTAAGTGTATTCAATTGGAAAATTCAGACACTGCGTTAGTGAAAGGATGGAGAGTATATATCACTGACAATTATATTGGCGTATTGGACGAACAGGCTTTCAAATTGTTTAATCATCAAGGAAAATTCCTCTGCAATATTGGACGTACAGGGCAAGGACCAGGAGAATACAAAGTGCTATATGGTGCTACACTCAATGAAAAGTTCGACAAAATTTGCCTTGCACCGTTTTATGGGAAATCACTCTTGGAATATAATTTCAGAGGAGAATTTCTTCAGTCAATAGATGTTTCCGTCATAGTGAAAGGACAGGTACGCTATCAGCCTGATGGTTCATTACTTTTGACCCATTTACAATTTGCTAATTCACCTACTTTTCAATATTTACACGTAGATACGACTGGAATAAAGACTTATATTAACGATGATTCGAAATTAATTTCCAGCATAGATGAAGAAGGTAACTTTATAGGGTTCAACAATGAAATCTGGGCTGGAAACAATACATCGGAATTTACCTATCATATATTTGAAACGGATACTCTTTATCGTTTTAATCCTCAAACCCATAAAACGTATCCTCGTTTTGCACTGAATAATTTCCATGGTCGGTACATCGACCTCACGGAAACCCCCTCCTCTTTCCTCATTTATTTCTATCCAAGCGGAATGGAAGAAGTAAACGGCTGGAAGCCTGAAACCAATACTGTCTTAATAGATAAAGAGAAAACAAGAGCCTATTTTGCGGAAGTAGTCAATGACTTTATGGGAAATTTACCGGTCAATAAATTAGGAATTCCACAAGATGGTTGGTACTGTGAACTGTTTGAACCGCTACAACTGGTAGAACTGATTGAAGAAAAATTGTCCGATGAGAATTGCACTGATAAAGAGCGCAAAGCACTGGAAGAATTACGTTCCTCTTTTGATGAAGACGGAAACAATATTTTGTTTTTCGGAAGAATAAAATAAACACATAGCGAAAAAGTAAATTTGAGCAAAGCGTAGCGAATTGGCTGATACAGCGTTCGTTACGCTTTGTTTTTCTATTGAGCAAAGCCAACGAAAAGCCAACATGAAGCCAAACTGTGCAAGAGTTCAGTTAGCACTTCATTACTCCCGTAACAGGTGCAGATTTCTTGCTAAAAGGTTCTGTTTCTGCATTTTGCGTCGATTTGCATAGTTATCGGTAACTCACTAATAACTAATTTTGTGACCAAAAAAGGAGTGAGTATGCGAAGTACATTCAAGGTCTTATTTTACGTGAAGAAAGGCAGCGAGAAGCCCAACGGCAATCTGCCTCTGATGTGCCGTATCACGGTGGACGGCGAGATTAAACAGTTCAGTTGCAAGATGGACGTTCCCCCACGCTTGTGGGACGTGAAGAACAACCGTGCTTCGGGCAAGAGCGTCGAAGCACAAAGAATCAACCTTGCAGTAGATAAAATCCGTGTGGAAGTAAACCGCCGCTATCAAGAGTTAATGCAGACGGACGGTTATGTTACCGCCGCCAAACTCAAAGACGCCTATCTCGGTATCGGCGTCAAGCAGGAAACTTTGCTGAAACTGTTCGAGCAGCACAACGCCGAGTTTGAGAAGAAAGTCGGGCACAGCAGGGCGCAGGGTACATTTACCCGTTATCGGACGGTCTGCAACCATATTCGGGAGTTTTTGCCCCATACCTACAGGCGTGAGGATATTCCGTTAAAGGAACTCAACCTCACGTTCATCAACGATTTCGAGTATTTTCTGCGCACGGAGAAGAAATGCCGCACCAATACCGTGTGGGGCTACATGATTGTGTTGAAACACATCGTTTCCATTGCAAGGAACAACGGGCGTTTGCCGTTCAATCCCTTTGCCGGATATATCAACTCTCCCGAAAGCGTGGATAGGGGCTACCTCACCCAAACGGAGATACAGACGCTCATGGACGCACCGATGAAGAACGCCACCCACGAGCTTGTACGGGACTTGTTCGTCTTTTCTGTTTTCACGGGTTTGGCGTATTCGGACGTGAAGAACCTCACCGTCGACCGCCTGCAAACATTCTTCGACGGCAACCTGTGGATAATCACCCGAAGAAAGAAGACCAACACCGAATCAAACATCCGCCTTTTGGACGTTCCCAAGCGTATCATCGAAAAGTACAAGGGGCTGGCAAGGGACGGTCATGTTTTCCCCGTTCCGAGTAACGGAAGCTGCAACAAGATACTCAAAGATATAGGCAGACAATGCGGCTTCAAGGTACGTTTGACCTACCATGTGGCACGCCACACGAACGCCACGACCGTACTTCTGTCGCACGGCGTACCCATCGAAACGGTGAGCCGCCTTTTGGGACACACGAACATAAAAACCACCCAAATTTACGCCAAAATCACCGCCCAGAAGATAAGCCAAGACATGGAAACCTTGTCGCACAAGTTGGAGGATATGGAGAAGAATATCTGCCGAGCCATCTAATTAAAAACGGAATACCGATGAAAGAAGAAAGGAACATTATCACGATGGACGGGCAGGGCAATATCTTCCTGCCGAACGATATAGGTGCAACCGCCATGACCGAGTGGGAAATCTGCGAACTGTTCGGGGTTATCGCCCCGACGGTTCGGGCAGGGATAAAGGCACTCTGCAAAAGCGGAGTTTTGAGCGTATATGACATAAAGCGCATTATCCGCATATCGGACAAATACAGCGCGGAGGTTTACAACCTCGAAACGATAGCCGCCCTCGCTTTCCGTGTTGAATCGTTCGGGGCGGCGAAAGTCCGCAAAGTGTTGTTGGAAAGGATTATACACGGGCGAAAAGAGAAAACGACGGTATTCGTGTCGGTTGTTTCGGACGGCAAGCCCAACAGCAGTTGGAAAGCATGATGATATACCAACATATCAACATACCAACATGCAAACGTACCAGCATACCAGCATGCAAACATGCAAACCTATCACTATGGTGATATATATTGCAGGTTCTATTCCTCTTTTCAGAGGAAAGCGGAGCAATCATTTCCGTTTACAAAGGCAAAGCAAGCACGGGGCTTTATGTCGGCTAAAAGGTCAGGCGGCTGCCCCGTGCAAAAGAGCCTTTGAAAACGGAAACGACCGCCCCGCCGCCCACCACCGACCGAAAGGGAAAAATAATAAGGGGGGGGTTACGGTATGGGTTTCGTAGTTTTACACATGGAAAAGACGCACGGCAGCGACAGCGGAACGACCGCACATATCGAGCGTTTCATCATACCGAAGAACGCCGACCCCACACGCACACACCTGAACCGCAGGCTCATCGAATACCCCGACGGGGTGAAAGACCGTTCGGCGGCTATACAGCAGAGATTAGAAGAAGCGGGGCTGACACGCAAAATCGGAAGCAACCAAGTACGGGCAATCCGCATCAACGTGTCGGGAACGCACGAGGACATGAAGCGGATAGAGGAAGAGGGGCGTTTGGACGAGTGGTGCGCCGACAATCTGAAATACTTCGCCGACACGTTCGGAAAGGAAAACATCGTGGCGGCTCACCTGCACAGGGACGAGGAAACGCCGCACATACACGTTACACTCGTCCCCATCGTCAAGGGAGAGCGCAAGCGCAGGAAAAGGGAGGAACAGACGAAGAAGCGATACCGCAAGAAGCCGACCGACACCGTGAGGCTGTGCGCAGACGATATTATGACACGGCTGAAATTGAAGTCCTACCAAGATACCTATGCCGTGGCGATGGCGAAATACGGGCTGCAAAGGGGCATAGACGGCTCGAAAGCTCGCCACAAGTCCACGCAGCAGTATTATCGGGATATACAGAAACTCTCCGACGACCTCAAAGCGGAAGTGGTGGATTTGCAGCAGCAGAAAGAAACGGCACAGGAGGAACTAAGACGGGCGAAAAAAGAAATACAGACCGAGAAGCTGAAAGGGGCGGCAACCACCGCAGCCGCCAACATCGCCGAGAGTGTCGGTTCTCTTTTCGGGAGCAACAAGGTCAAGACACTGGAGAGGGAGAACACCGCCCTGCATAGGAAGGTAGCCACACACGAGGAGACCATCGAAGCCCTGCAAGCCGAGATACAGACCATACGGGCAGACCACAGCCGCCAAGTGCTGGAAATGCAGCAACGGCACTTGCTGGAAAAGAACGAGACGGTAACAAAACATCAAACGGAAGTATCAAGGCTTAACGCCTTGTTGATAAAAGCCACAGAATGGTTTCCTTGGTTTCGTGCTATGCTCCGTATTGAGAAATTGTGCCTTGCTGTCGGTTTTACCCATGAACAGACCGCCCATTTAATGACAGGCAAGCCATTGCCGTACAACGGCGAACTCTATTCCGATGAGCATAGGCGTAAGTTCAAGACGAATGATGTTACTGCCAAAGTTGGTACAAACAATGGAAAGCTGATACTTGCCATTGACGGACTGCATATCGGGGAATGGTTCAAGAAACAATTTGAACGATTACAACAGAATGTCGGCTTGAAGCCTATTCAGAAAAAGAATAAAGGCTTCAAGCTATAGTCAATCATGCGCATCACATACATGGAGGACATTTTTTGTCCCCCATGTATATATAGAGTCCAAGACTAACTCATGTTATTCCCAAGAAATTACTCATACGGTCAATACACCGTT
>OGPX01002298.1_pt1 | contig 11169 bp, 6 predicted proteins | sample 1553101 | NCBI WGS metagenome assembly OGPX01 (sample SAMEA2579964, study PRJEB22360) | human gut metagenome | biome: human gut; feature: human-associated habitat; material: faeces | place: Denmark | collected 2008/2010
GCAAGACGGTGCCGGAGTTCCTGTATTCCTTTATATTGATGACCCCGAATTTGACTTGAAGAAATATAAGGTATCGGTGGGCTTTTCTTGCCGTGTGGTAGTTAATATTGAAAATGAAACGGTAAAAGGAGGAATTACCGTTCCGTTATCTGCTGTAGTATTTGATAACAATCTGAATAATAAGGATGTATTCATTTATAATCCTTCTACCCAAAAAGTAGAGAAGCGTAAGATTTATGACGAAGGAACCATTGTGGGACGTAATGATTTAATTGTGACCGGAGAGGTGAAGGCCGGTGAACAAGTAGTAGCTGCGGGAGCTTCTTATCTAGTGGACGGTCAGCAAGTCAAAATATTAACCGAATAAAAGAGGAGAGTACAAATCATGAATATTCCAAAATATTCTTTAGAGAACCAGAAGGTTGTCTACTTTTTTTTGGCTATTTTGTTGATAGGTGGAGTTATCTCCTTTTTTAAATTGCCAAAGAAAGAAGACGCTCCTTTCGTGATAAAGACGGCGGTTCTTGTTACCCAATATCCGGGTGCGAATCCGCATGAAGTGGAGAAATTGATAACCGAACCGATTGAACGTGAGATTCAGTCAATGACTGATGTATATCAGATTAAATCGGAATCTTATTTTGGGCTGTCTAAGATTTCTATTGAGTTACAGCCTACTATCGACCCTGATTATATGCCGGTAAAATGGGATGAACTGCGTCGTAAGGTGGCAAATATCCAGCCGAAGCTGCCTAGCGGTGCATCTACTATCACGGTGAACGATGATTTTGGTGATGTATATGGTATTTATTATGCATTGACAGCCGATGAAGGTTTTTCATACAAAGACTTGCGTGACTGGGCACAGCATATACGTACGCAGCTTACTCCGATTGAGGGTGTGCAGAAAGTGATGCTTTATGGTGAGCAGACAGAAGTAATCAATGTGAAGATATCTACTTCCAAACTATCATCTTTGGGTATTGACCCGACTTCTATCATGGGGATTTTGCAAAAACAGAATGTACAAGTCAATACGGGAGATATCGCTACCGATATTTATCAGTTACGCTTGCGCACAGAAGGTACTTATACTAGTCTTGAAGATATCGAGAACCAGCTGATTGTTAGCAAAGATGGACGTGAAGTACGTTTAGGGGATATTGCAACAGTGGAACGCGGTTATTATGATCCACCTTCAACATTGATGCGTGTCAATGGCAAACGTGCTATCGGCATTGGTGTAGCCAGTGGTGCAAAGGATAATGTGGTTGCTGTTGGTGAAGCCGTGGATAAGAGCTTGGCAGAGATAGAACAATTGTTGCCTATCGGTATAGAATTGTCTTCTCTCTATCCCGAAGACAAGATTGCGGATGAAGCTAATAATGGATTTATTCTCAATCTGATAGAGTCATTGGTCATCGTGATTTTGATTATCTTTGTAGTGATGGGATCGCGTGCCGGTATGTTGATTGGTAGTTCGCTATTGTTTTCTGTAGGAGGTACCTTGCTTATCATGTTAATGTGGGGAGTGGGTTTGAACCGTACTTCTTTGGCTGCATTTATCATTGCCATGGGTATGTTGGTGGATAATGCCATTGTGGTGACAGACAATGCCCAAATCGGAATCAAGCGCGGAAAATCCCGTTATCTTTCTTTGATAGAAGGTGCTATCAAGCCTCAATGGGCATTGCTGGGAGCGACCTTTATTGCTATTTGTTCATTCTTGCCGTTGTATTTGGCTCCTGCATCGGTTGCTGAAATTGTAAAACCGTTGTTTATCGTGTTGGCCGTGTCATTGGGATTAAGTTGGATCTTGGCTTTATGCCAGACTACAACTTTCGGTAACTTTATTTTGCAAGAGGCTACTCCCGGTAGTGAAGGTAAGGATCCATACGATACCAAAATTTATCATAAGTTTGAGAAGCTCTTGGCTTTATTGATTAAGCGCCGTTTTATAACACTGACTACTGTTGTTGTTACTTTGGTGCTTTCTCTGGTCATTATGGCAGTTATGCCTCAGAGTTTCTTTCCGAAGATGAATAAACCTTATTTCCGTGCCGATTTGGTATTCCCGGAAGGTTTCAGTATTCATGCGGTAGACGAAGACGTGATGAAGGTGGAAGAGTATTTGGAGAAGAATGAAAAGGTAAAATCTTATTCTGTGACTTTAGGTGGTACTCCGTTGCGTTACTATCTGGCAAGTTCTTCTTTCGGTCCGAAGTCTAACTATGCCAATGTGATGGTGGAAACAAAAGACCCTGAAGATGCTGCCGAAGTAGAACAACAGTTCTATGAACACATGACTCAGAATTTTCCGAATATCATTACCCGTTCGGCATTGTTTGCGTTGTCACCGGTGCCCGAAGCTGCCATTGAAATCTGATATATCGGTGAAAATCCGGATACGCTGACCGCCTTGGTGGAGCGTGCGAAGAAGATTGCGCATGAATGTGATATGGTGACGGATATACGTTCTAACTGGGGTGATAAAGTGCCGGTATGGAAACCGATGTTCTCACAACAGAAAGGTTTGCGCCTTGGTATTACCCGTCAACAGGTTGCCAATTCGTTCCGTACTGCTACCAATGGCTTGCCGTTGGGCGAGTATCGTGAGGGGGATATTTCACTTCCTATCTTATTGAAGGATGAAGATGCAGAAAATATGAACCTGAATGATGTGAAGAGTGTTCCGGTATTCAGCACTAAAGGAAATTCAGTTAAGGTGGAGCAGGTGATTGATAATTTTTCTTTGGGTTATGATTATAACGTAGTGCGTCGTTTCAACCGTGAACGTTGCATGATGATGCAGTGTGAACCGAAGCGTGGTGCCAATACGATGGCTGCCTTTAAGCAGGTGTTGACCGCCGTACAGGAACAGATGCAACTGCCCGAAGGTTATAAGATGAAATACTTTGGTGAACAGGAGACACAAGATGTAAGTAATGCTGCTTTGGCAAAGAATATTCCGTTGACATTCTTGTTGATTTATGTCGTTTTATTATTCCTTTTCCCGAGCAATTACCGCAAACCGGTATTGATTATGCTGATGTTGCCATTGGTGTTCATCGGTGTGGTATGGGGATTGTTGTTGTTCGGTAAATCTCTTGATTTCTTTGCCATTTTGGGCTTGTTGGGCTTGATTGGTATGAATATCAAGAATGCGATTGTACTGGTAGACGAAATCGGACTTCAACTGAAAGATGGCAAAGGGGCAGTACCTGCCGTGGTTGAGGCTACCAAAACACGTATTGTTCCCGTAACTATGGCGTCGGGAACCACTATTTTGGGTATGCTTCCTTTGTTGGGTGATGCGATGTTTGCAGGTATGGCAGCTACCATTATGGGTGGTTTGTTCGTATCAACCATTCTTACCATCTTCGTGCTTCCGGTGACTTATTGTATATTCTTTAAAATCAGAGCAGACAGATAATGAAAACGAATCTTATATATATACTTGGAATGATGTGCTTGTCCGGCACGGTTTCAGCTCAGACTACCGTAAATTATACGGAGTTCGAACAGAAAGTGTTGGATTATAGTCAGACTTTGAAGCAGAGTGTGTCACAACGTACAGCCATGCAGAAAGCAATGAAAGCTGCGAAAACTGCTTTCTTCCCCGCAGTGGATGCCACGGGTAGTTATCAATATCGTATAAATAAATATGATATGGATTTTGGTGGAATGGCTGTTCCTATGGAGCATGATTCTTACAGTGCCGAAGTGGGAGTTGTCCAACCTATTTATGCAGGAGGAAGTATTTATCATACTTATAAGGCATCACAAATTCAGTCTCAGATAGCTGACAAGTCGGTAGATTTGACCACAGATAATCTTATTTATGCTGCAGAAGCCAGTTATTGGGGCACTGCGGCTCAGAAAGAGATGTATAAAACGATGTGTCAGTATGTGGAAATTATCAGTCAGTTGACCAAAGTGTTACAAGATAAGTATGATGACGGTTATATCAGTAAAACAGATTTGATACAAATGCAGACTCGCCTGAAAGAGGCAGAGTTGCAACGTTCCAGCAGTTATCAGTCTTATCAGATAGCTTTGCAGAACATGAATGTGTTGATGGGATTGGAACCGGATAAAGAAGTAGGTTTGGTTGATTCTATTTTCGTTGAGTTACCATTACCAGCTTATGTCGGTGCTGATGCTGCACTGAATGTTCGTCCTGATTATGCTATTTCTCAGTTGGATGTGGATTATCAAAAAAGACAGGTTAAACTGGCTGCTGCAAAATATAATCCATCCTTGTCTATCGGCTTTAAGGAGACTTGGGGGACACAAATGTTGAACATTTCGGGCGAAACTATGTTTAATAGTAATGTGTATGCTTCTGTCAAGTTGCCGTTGTTCCACTGGGGAGCGCGATTTAAGTCGACGGCTGCACAAAAAGCGATTTTACTTGGTAAGCAGTATGCTTTGCAAGATAAACAAGACCAAATCACGAAAGAGGTAGCCAAAGCATGGACTAGTCTGACAGAAAATACCCGTCAGATAGATATTGCTAAGGAAAACTGCAAGTTAGCAGAAGAGAATTTGGATTTGAATACATTTAGTTATACGGAAGGTAGGCTGACTATTTTGGATGTACTTTCTGCACAGTTGACTTGGGTACAGGCATATACAAATCTTATCCAATCATATTATGAGCAGAAAATAGCATTGGCAGATTATAGGAAAGCAACCGGTATAAGGTATTTAGGACAGAAATAAGTAATTTCAGACCAAAATCTTATAATTTAAAATGCCACTTTAAAGCAGGTTTGGATTATCTTTGCATCCAAATCTGCTTTTTTCTTATATATGAATACATTATGAAGAGATTGTTACTTTTAACATGGATATTCGTATGTATGGCGGGCATATCTTTTGCAACTCCCAGACACAGTGAGTTGTTTGAGTTTCCAACAGATACGATACAACACAAAGACAGCACTGTACGGAAAAGAAGCTTTTTCAATAAGTTTCTTGACTACTTTAATGATGCGAACAAGAATAAGAAGCACAAGAAGTTTGACTTCAGTATCATCGGTGGACCTCATTATAGTACAGATACCAAGTTGGGACTTGGATTGGTAGCTGCCGGGCTTTACCGTTCGGATAAGAATGATACTATTCTTCCTCCCTCCAATGTTTCCCTGTTTGGCGATGTATCTACGGTAGGTTTTTATTTGCTGGGAATTCGTGGTACCCATATTTTTCCACAAGATAAATATCGTTTGGATTATACCTTATACTTTTATTCTTTCCCTTCCAAATTTTGGGGAATGGGATATGATATGGGAAATGTAGATGCCAACGAAACGGATATGGACCGTTGGCAGGCACAGATAAAAGCTAGTTTTTTATTTAAACTGACAGACAATTTGTATTTGGGACCGATGGTAGCTTATGATTATGTGCATGGAAAGAACTTGGAACGTCCCGAATTGTTGGAAGGAATGGATTTGACTACAACTAATTATGGTGCCGGATTCTCCTTGGTGTATGATTCACGTGATGTATTGACTAATCCTCATAAAGGATATTATCTGAATATATCGCAATGTTTTCGTCCCAAGTTTATGGGAAATGATTACGCTTTCAGCACCACCGACTTGCGTACCAGCTATTATCATCCTGTTTGGAAAGGAGGTTTGCTTGCCGGAGAGTTTAGGGGGATGTTTAATTTTGGCAACCCGTCTTGGTCAATGATGGCTTTGTTGGGCAATTCTTACTCGATGCGTGGTTATTACGAGGGCCGCTATCGTGATAAACATAAAATGGAAGGGCAGATAGAATTACGCCAACATATTTGGAAACGTAATGGTATAGTGGCTTGGATTGGTGCAGGAACGGTGTTTAATAAGTTCAGTGCGTTGCGTGTCAATCGCGTTTTGCCTAATTATGGTATCGGATACCGTTGGGAATTTAAAAAGAATGTGAATGTTCGCCTCGATTATGGGTTTGGAAAGAACGGACAATCGGGGTTCTTATTTAATATAAATGAAGCGTTTTAAAGAGATCTATCAATGGTGTTGTGAGCCGAGACAATTATTTTTTCTGTTTATAATTGTATTAGCTATTCCTAATGTGGCATTGTTCTTCACAGAGCAAATGCCTTTATTGGTACGTATATGTAATATTATTTTGCCGGTATCGGTATATTGGATGGTGATGACGCTGAGCCGGAAACCCGGAAAGATAATATGGATATTGTTTCCCTTTGTTTTCTTTGCTGCTTTTCAATTGGTTTTGCTTTATCTTTTCGGACAGTCCATTATAGCAGTCGATATGTTTTTGAATTTGCTGACAACCAATTCCGGTGAGGCTATGGAGCTTCTGGATAACTTGTTGCCTGCTGTGATTGGCGTATTTGTGGTATATTTGCCCACTTTGGCTTTGGGTATTGTTTCGATAACAGGGAATAAGAAACTGGATCAATACTTTATATATCGCCAGCGGAGATATGCCCGGATGACAATGGGAGTAGGAGTCATCCTGACCGCATTGTGCTATGCAGACCATGAGGATTATGCATTGAAACTCGATATGTATCCGGTCAACGTATGCTATAATCTGACTTTGGCAATAGAGCGTGCCGGTGAAACCGCCGGTTATCAAGAGAGTTCAAAGGACTTTACTTTTGGTGCACAAGCCACACACGATAAAGATGAGGCAGAGATATATGTGTTGGTAGTGGGAGAAACTGCAAGGGCTTGTAACTTTGGGCTGTATGGGTATGAACGGAATACCACTCCGCTGTTGGATAAAACAGAAGGCTTGGTCGCATTTACAGATGTACTTACCCAATCAAATACAACGCATAAAAGTGTGCCAATGCTCCTTTCGGGAGCTTCTGCTGAAAATTACAATCGTATTTATCGGGAAAAGGGTATCATTACTGCTTTTAAAGAAGCAGGGTTTCATACAGCTTTTTTTTCCAATCAGCGGCCTAATCATTCTTTTATTGATTTCTTCGGAATGGAGGCGGATGAATGGAAATTTATAAAAGAAGATGCACCTGAGGAAACGAATATATCAGATGATGAATTATTGAAGTTAGTGGATAAACAACTAAATGACGGACATCGGAAATTGTTTATCGTGCTGCACATGTATGGTTCCCATTTTAATTATAAAGAACGTTATCCTTCGGATATGGCAGTGTTCAGGCCGGATAGCCTGACCGATGCGAAATATGAGAACCGTGAATATTTATTGAATGCGTACGATAACACAATCTGTTATACAGACGGCTTCTTGGCGTCACTGATTGAAATGTTGCAACGCACGAATGCTTCATCGGCTATGCTTTATACTTCCGATCATGGAGAGGATATTTTTGATGATGACCGGAAACTGTTTTTGCATGCGTCTCCGGTACCTTCATACTATCAGTTGCATGTTCCGTTCCTGATTTGGATGTCTGAGGCGTATCGTAAAGGATATCCTGTTCAATATGAGGCTGTGTGTATGAATCGTGAAAAGCCGGTGGCAGGGAATGCATCTGTTTTTCATTCAATGTTGTCGTTGGGTGGCATACAAACCGATTATAAAGAAGATAGTTTGTCTGTCGCCAGTAAGCGGTATGTCACTCGCCCCCGTTATTACTTAAATGACCATAATCTTCCTAAACTTTTAGATAAAATAGGATTGAAGGAGAAAGATATTAAACAACTTGAACAAAGAAAAATGATGTATCCATGATAGATGGAGGTGTGTCAAAATCATAAAGTTATCCTTCTATTGTTATTGACGCAAAACGATAAATCTTTTCATTTTGACACATCCTCATACAAAGTCTGCTTTCGTGCTTTTAAATTTTATCAAGTGCCTGTTCCAAATCGGCCAGCAGGTCATCAATATGTTCTGTTCCGATGGATAACCGTACTGTTCCCGGATAAATCTCCTGTTCTTTAAGTTCTTGCTCATTTAGCTGTGAATGAGTTGTGCTTGCCGGATGGATAACAAGTGATTTTACATCGGCCACATTAGCCAGTAAAGAGAATATTTCGAGGCTGTCTATAAACTTATGGGCCTCTGTTTGCCCTCCTTGCACTTCAATTGTAAAGATAGAGCTGCCTCCATGAGGGAAGTAGCGGTTGTATAAAGCATGGTCGGGATGTTCAGGCAGTGACGGATGATTTACTTTTTTTACTTTAGGATGTCTATTTAGGAATTCCACCACTTTCAGTGCATTTTCTACATGACGCTCTACACGTAGAGAAAGAGTTTCCAGGCCTTGCAGTAGGATAAAGGCATTGAATGGGCTGATGGCTGCTCCTGTATCTCGTAATAAAATGGCACGGATACGAGTGGCATAAGCCGCTGCTCCTGCCGCATCGATAAAACGGATTCCATGATAACTGGCATCGGGTTCGGTCAGTTGTGGAAATTTTCCTGAAGTTACCCAGTCAAATTTACCGGAATCTACAATGACTCCTCCTAAAGAAGTACCGTGTCCGCCAATAAACTTAGTTGCCGAATGTACCACAATGTCTGCTCCATGTTCTATGGGTCGGATGAGGTAAGGAGTTCCGAAAGTATTGTCTACAATCAAAGGAATCTGATGACGGTGTGCAATATCTGCTACAGCTTCTATATCGATAATATTAGAATGGGGATTGCCCAAACTCTCGATGAACAGTGCTTTCGTGTTTTCCTGAATTGCATTTTCAAAATTGGATAAGTCATTCGGGTCGACAAAGGTGGTGGTTATACCATAGTCGGGTAGGGTATGCGCCAGCAAATTATAACTTCCTCCATAAATTGTTTTGGCGGCAACGATATGGTCACCGGCACGAGTGATGTTCTGAAATGCGTAGGTAATAGCAGCTGCACCCGAAGCTACCGCAAGTCCGGCTACTCCTCCTTCTAACGCTGCTACACGTTGTTCAAAGACTCCTTGAGTGGAATTGGTCAGACGTCCATAGATATTCCCCGGATCCTGTAAGCCGAATCGTGCTGCTGCATGAGCTGAGTTGTGAAATACATAAGAAGTGGTTTGGTAGATGGGGACTGCACGCGCATCTGTTGCTACATCGGGCTGTTCTTGTCCTACATGGAGTTGTAATGTTTCAAAATGTAATCTCTTAGTTGCCATAGTTGTATTCTTTTTAGTTAAACTGATGATTGATTTATTGGCTGCAAAGTTATAATTGATGGTAATATCGAACAATATATTGTGGAAAAATGGAAAATATATCTATATTTGTTGTGATATATAGAATAAAATTATTGTTTTACTGTTGGATGTCATACTTTAAAAGAATATTGCACTATGGATACATTGGATAAAACAGATTTGCAGATACTTCGTACATTGCAAGAAAACGCACGACTTACCACTAAAGAACTGGCTGCACGCGTCAGTCTGTCTTCTACTCCGGTATTTGAACGACTCAAGCGTCTTGAAAGTGGGGGATACATTAAAAAGTATATAGCAGTGCTTGATGCAGAAAAACTGAATCAAGGTTTTGTGGTATTTTGTAGTGTGAAACTCAGGAGGCTTAATCGGGATATTGCAGCTGAGTTTACCCGTATGATACAAGGTATTCCTGAAGTGACGGAATGCTATAATATTTCGGGAAGTTATGATTATCTGCTCAAGATACATGCCCCCAATATGAAATATTATCAGGAGTTTATATTAAATGTCTTGGGAACCATAGATAGTCTGGGTTCGCTGGAGAGTACATTTGTGATGGATGAAGTGAAGCATGAGTATGGAATACATATATAAAAAAGAAAAACACGTTCGTATGTGTGGGGTTACACGTTAGTATGTATAAGTTAATACGTTAGTACGTGTGAGGCTATACATACGTATGTATAAGGTCACACGTACTAACGTGTAGAAAGTTGCTTTTATTTCTTTTCACCTACGGTCTTCAACATTTCCTGTACGGCTGCTTCCAACTGTTGGTCTTCTCCTGTGAGTGCCTTTTCGGGAGCATTATACACTTCAATGTGAGGTGTAAGCAATTGGTTTTCGGCATATTGTCCGCGCATATCCATACAGCCTACCTGCGGAATACCGAATACAATAGTTGGATCAATCTGTGTTTCCCACCATACGGCAGTCATGGTTCCCGGAACGGGCGCACCAATCAGTTTACCGATTTTCAGTTCTTTATATACCCATGGGAAACCGTGTGCATTGCTGTAATTATCCTCGCAAATCAATACACAGGAAGGTTTGAGCCATTTATTGAATGGATCACTACCGATATATTGTCCGCGTGGAACAAAGCGCTGATATTCTTTACCACTCAATAAGGTAGCCAAATCATCGTGCAGCCAACCGCCTCCGTTGTGGCGTGTGTCTACAATTACGGCTTCTTTATTGCGGCAACGTCCGAGCAATTCGCTGTATACTTCACGGAAACTTTGGCTGTCCATACCTCTGACGTGTACGTAGCCTATACGACCGTTCGACAGCTTATCCACATTCTTACGGCAGCGTTCTACCCAGCGTTTGTAAAGCAGATTGCTCTGTTCGCCACTACTGATGGCTTTGATGGTCACGTCAAATCGTTTTCCATTGGCAGGATTATACATGGCAAGCAATACCTTTCGACCGGCTTTACCTTCCAGTAGCGGGAAATAATCCCGGCCTTTTAAAATCGGTTTGCCATCTATCTTTTCAATGATACATCCCGGAGTAACGTCAGTTTTCTTGATGGCAAAGGGTCCTTTGGCCAATATCTCTTTTATCTTCAAGCCGTCTCCATTGTAAGTCTCGTCATAGAATACACCTAAAGCGGCTGTGGCAAGAGAGGCCCCTGAACCATAATAACGGGCACCGGTATGAGAACCGTTCAGCTCGCCTAACAATTCACTTAACATCTCTTGGAAATCATAGTTGTTATTGATGTAAGGCAAGAAGCGTGAATAGGCTTCACGATAACCCTTCCAATCTACCCCGTGCAGGTCTTTTACATAGAATTTATCTTCTACTTGTTGCCATACGTGGTTGAAGATATATTCGCGTTCGCCGTATGGTTGATAATCGAAGAAAGCTTCAAATTCAACTGTTTTAGGCTCTCCGGTACTTACGCTGACTTTTTTGATGCCTCCGCCTGTGCATAGGAATACATTTTCACCTTTTTTGTCGGGATACATGGCACCGCCACCGACAGATTTCATCACAATCTTCGTCTTATTCTCTTTTAA
>OGPX01002301.1_pt1 | contig 11161 bp, 7 predicted proteins | sample 1553101 | NCBI WGS metagenome assembly OGPX01 (sample SAMEA2579964, study PRJEB22360) | human gut metagenome | biome: human gut; feature: human-associated habitat; material: faeces | place: Denmark | collected 2008/2010
TTTTTTCTCTCTTTCCCTCTTTTTCTTCCTTTATATCGTTGTTTTTTTATCTGTATTTTTTTGTCATGATTAAAAGAAACGATCTTTACAGAACGTTTCTTTGCCTTATGACTATATGATTTCTTTACTGTCCAGGATGATCGTTGTTGGTCCATCATTGATCAGTGAGACTTTCATCATCGCTCCAAAGATATACTTATTTCTATAAAAAAAAGAAGCCTAACATTAAGTTAGACTATTAAATAACATATTAGAGCTTCTTTTTATAATTAACCAATTTTTTTGTAAACATCAACGAATTCTTGAGCTAAGTCAATGCATAATAATGATGTCATTAAGTGGTCTTGAGCATGTACCATTAATAAGCTTAATGGTGCTTTTTCTCCTCTAATTTCAGCTTGAATCATTTCAGTTTGTGAATGATGAGCTTCATTAACTGCTTCTTTAGCGTTTCCTAAAGATTCTTCAGCTTTTTCGATATCTCCAGCTTTTGCATATTGAATTGCTTCGATAGCTGAACTACGTGCGCTACCAGCATTAACAATTAAGTTAATTACGATTTGTTCTTGTTGATCCATTTTTATTATCTCCTTCTATAAACAAATATTCAGACTACTTACATCTGCACTATTATTTTATCAAAGTCATATCTATTATTCAAGCGCTTTCGTTAGATAAAGCACTATTTTGAACAAAAAGTCATTTACTACAAATAAGAAACATTCGTAATAAAAAATGCTTAAATATAAAAAGGTCCAGAAGGACCTTTCGTTAAAATTATTATTCAATAATTTCAGAGATGTTTCCAGAACCTACAGTTCTACCACCTTCACGAATTGAGAATTTAGTTCCTTGTTCAATTGCGATTGGGTGAATTAATTCAACTGTTAATTCTACAGTATCTCCAGGCATTACCATTTCAGTACCTTCTGGTAATTCGATTACACCAGTAATATCAGTAGTTCTGAAATAGAATTGTGGTCTGTATCCGTTGAAGAATGGAGTATGTCTTCCACCTTCGTCTTTAGTTAAAACGTATACTTCTGATGTGAATTTTGTATGTGGATGAATTGTTCCTGGTTTACATAGTACTTGACCTCTTTCGATGTCTTTTCTATCAATACCTCTTAATAATGTTCCGATATTATCTCCAGCTTCAGCTTGATCTAATAATTTTCTGAACATTTCTACACCTGTAACAACAGTTTTTCTTCTTTCTGTTGATAGACCGATGATTTCAACTTCGTCAGAAACTTTAACAATTCCTCTTTCTACTCTACCTGTTGCAACTGTTCCACGTCCTGTAATTGTGAATACGTCTTCAACTGGCATTAAGAATGGTTGATCAATTGGTCTTTCTGGTGTTGGTATATAACTGTCAACTGCATCCATTAATTCTTTGATTGGAGCATAAACAGGATCGTTAGGATCTGTTGATGTACTCTCTAATACTTTTAATGAAGAACCTTTTATAATTGGAATCTCGTCTCCTGGGAAACCATATTCTGATAATAGGTCTCTAACTTCCATTTCAACTAATTCTAATAATTCTGGATCGTCTACCATATCACATTTATTTAAGTAAACAACGATGTATTTTACACCTACTTGTCTAGCTAATAAGATGTGTTCTCTTGTTTGTGGCATTGGTCCATCAGCTGCTGATACAACTAATATTGCACCATCCATTTGAGCAGCACCTGTAATCATGTTTTTAACATAGTCAGCATGTCCTGGGCAGTCTACGTGTGCGTAGTGTCTGTTATCTGTTTCATATTCTACGTGAGCTGTATTAATTGTGATTCCTCTTGCTTTTTCTTCTGGTGCACCATCAATTTCATCATAAGCTTCGAATTTAGCTTTTCCTAATAATGATAAATATTTTGTGATAGCAGCAGTTGTTGTTGTTTTTCCATGGTCAACGTGTCCGATTGTACCGATGTTAACGTGTGGCTTTGTTCTTTCAAATTTTGCTTTTGCCATTTTTTATTCCTCCTTGTTTTTTTGGTGACATCTTTTAATATCACTCTATTTTATTTTTAATATTAATAACTTTTTTATGCACTTGCATTTTATAACACTTTAGTTAAAAATGCAAGTGTTTTTATAAAATTAGTCTTCTTTTTTAGCTCTTGAAGCAACTATTGATTCTAGAACTGATTTTGGAACTTCCTCATAATGAGATGGTTCCATAGAGTATGTTCCTCTACCTTGTGTTTTTGAACGTAAGTCTGTTGCATATCCAAACATTTCTGATAATGGTATAAATGCTTTAATTTCTTGCATTCCATCGTTTGCTTCCATTCCTTCCATTCTACCACGTCTTGAGTTTACATCTCCTATAACATCTCCCATATATTCTTCTGGAACTGTTATTTCAACTTTCATAATTGGTTCTAAGATAACTGATTTAGCTTGTCTACATCCTTCCTTAAACGCCATAGAAGCAGCAATCTTGAATGCCATTTCTGATGAGTCAACTTCGTGATAAGAACCATCAACTAATGATACTTTGAAATCAATTACTGGGTATCCAGCTAAGATACCGCTTTCAGCAGCTTCTCTCATTCCTTGTTCAATTGGTTTAATATATTCTTTTGGAACTGCTCCTCCAACGATTTTGCTTTCGAACTCAATTCCTTTTCCTGGTTCTAGTGGTTCCATTTCAAACCATACATCACCGTATTGTCCTTTACCACCAGATTGACGAATAAATTTACCTTGAACTTTTACTTTATTTCTAATTGTTTCTTTGTAAGCAACTTGTGGTTTACCTACATTACATTCTACCTTGAATTCTCTTTTTAATCTATCAACAATTATGTCTAAGTGTAACTCACCCATACCAGCAATAATTGTTTGACCTGTTTCTTGATTTGTATAAGCTTTAAATGTTGGATCTTCTTCAGCTAATTTTGCTAAAGCAATTCCCATTTTTTCTTGAGCAGCTTTGTCTTTTGGCTCGATAGCTATATCAATAACTGGTTCAGGGAATTCCATTGATTCTAGAATTATTGGATGTTCTGGATCACATAAAGTATTTCCTGTTGTAACATCTTTTAATCCTACTGCAGCTGCAATATCACCAGCATATACTTTTTCAATATCTTCTCTGTGATTTGAGTGCATTTGTAGAATTCTTCCTACTCTTTCTTTTTTATCTTTGCTTGAATTTAAAACTGTTGATCCTGTTTCTAGTACACCTGAGTATACTCTGAAGAAACATAATTTTCCTACGAATGGATCTGTTGCAATTTTAAATGCTAAAGCAGCAAATGGTTCTGAATCAGAAGTTTTAGCTTCTGTTGGTTCACCATCTAATGTTTCACCTTTGATATGTGGTATATCTAATGGTGATGGCATATAATCAATTATTGCATTTAATAATTCTTGTACACCTTTATTTTTATATGAAGATCCACATGTTACAGGAACGATTTCGTTAGCAATTGTTCCTTTTCTTAATGCTTTTTTGATTTCTTCTTCAGAAGGTTCTTCTCCTTCTAAATATTTCATCATTAATTCTTCATCTTGTTCACATGCTGCTTCAATCATTGTTGTTCTCCATTTTTTAGCTTCATCTAACATATCTTCTGGAATGTCTGTTTCTTCAATTTCTTTTCCTAAATCATCTTTATGGATGAATGCTCTCATTTTAATTAAATCAACTATTCCTTTGAAGTTATCTTCTGCCCCTATTGGTAATTGAACTGGAACCGGATTTGCACGTAATCTATTTTTTAATTGGTCAACACATAACATAAAGTTAGCTCCAACTATGTCCATTTTATTTACATATACCATTCTTGGAACTTGATATTTGTCAGCTTGTCTCCAAACTGTTTCTGTTTGTGGTTGAACTCCACCTTTTGCAGCTAATACTGTAACTGCACCATCTAGAACTCTTAAAGATCTTTGTACTTCTACTGTAAAGTCAACGTGTCCTGGTGTATCAATAATGTTAATTCGATTATTTTTCCAGAAACATGTTGTTGCAGCAGATGTAATTGTGATGCCTCTTTCTTGTTCTTGTTCCATCCAGTCCATTGTTGCTGCACCTTCATGAACTTCTCCAATTTTATGTGTTTTACCTGTATAGAATAATATTCTCTCTGTTGTTGTTGTTTTTCCTGCATCTATATGTGCCATTATTCCTATATTTCTTGTTCTTTCTAATGGGTATGCTCTTCCTGCCATATTTTATCCTCCTTTTTGGACAAGATATACATTTAATTTTAATACCTTCTAAAATTAATGTATTCTTTATATCTAAATCTCTAAATTTTGATTAAAAGTAGTAAGATGTTCAATTTTGGTAGTTATCACAAGCCGAAGTCGTACAAAAGTACGTCGAGGTTTGTGATAGATACTGAAATTGAACAGATTGCTGCTTTTAATCGAAATTCTACCATTTGTAATGAGCAAAAGCCTTATTAGCTTCAGCCATTCTATGTGTGTCTTCTTTCTTCTTGAATGCTCCACCATTTCCATTAACAGCATCCATAATTTCAGCTGCTAATTTTTGAGCCATAGTTTTTTCATGTCTATTTCTAGCATATAAAACTAACCATCTTAGTCCTAAAGTTTGTCTTCTTTCAGGTCTAATTTCTAATGGTACTTGGTATGTTGCTCCACCTACTCTTCTTGCTTTAACTTCAAGAACTGGCATGATATTTTCTAATGCTGCTTCAAATACTTCTAAAGGATTTTTTCCTTCTTTTTCTTTTATTATGTCAAAAGCATCATATACTATACCTTGAGCAACTGATTTTTTACCATCTAGCATTATGTTGTTTATTAATTTAGTAACAACTTTGCTATTATATATTGGATCTGGTAATACATCTCTTTTTGCTATATATCCTCTTCTTGGCACTATTCTTCACTCCTTTTCTTTTTTGATATCTATAAGATATCTAAGTTACTCTGGAAAGTTTATTCTTTCCCGCATAGTGCTACATAATCTATTCTAAATTTAAGTACCTTAATTTAGTAAATTGTGTGCACTAATCTAAATAATTAAAAATCAAATAAATTAGGTATATTGTGCATTTTTGATATTTATTGCAAGATGAGACTATCCGTTTGTATGCCGATTTTTGCAATAGATGTCGAAAATGTGCAAGATGCCCGATTTAGTTAATTTTCTATTTTTTAGGTCTCTTAGCTCCATATTTAGAACGAGCTTGCATTCTGTCTTTTACTCCTGCTGTATCTAATGTTCCTCTAATAATATGGTATCTAACACCTGGAAGGTCTTTTACTCTTCCTCCTCTAATTAGAACTACACTGTGTTCTTGTAGGTTATGTCCTATTCCTGGGATATAAGATGTTACTTCATAACCGTTTGAAAGTCTAACTCTGGCAACTTTTCTTAAAGCTGAGTTTGGTTTTTTGGGTGTTACTGTTTTTACAACTGTACATACACCTCTTTTTTGTGGTGCTCTATTGTTTGTTAATGTTTTGTTTTTTGAATTCCATCCATGTTGTAGAGCTGGTGCTGTTGATTTTGCCTTTGAAGTTTGTCTTCCTTTTCTTACTAATTGATTAATTGTTGGCACTTAAATTTCACCTCTTTCTTTGTTAAAATAAACCGCTATAAAGCTAGCATATATTGCCAGTTTTACTGCGGTTTATATTTTATCATTTTTTTATTGTTATGTCAATATTTTTATTATATTTTTATTCACATTTTCCTTCAGGTAGAGCATCAATGTTTTTTAAATTAAATAATCTTTTAAACATATATTTGATTTTGCTAAATCCTGTTATACCACCAATAATATCTATGTTCTCATTCGTACTAGCATTTTTACATATTTTTGAAATAACCTTCTTTTCTTTATTGCTCAAATTTGTATTTTTTAAATATGCTAAATTATATGTTATAGGAACTATTGTGTCTATTTCATCAAAACATTTTTTTGAAAATGACATTGTATAATTATATATTAAATTTCTTTCGTCAAAATTATATCTCTTTGCAAATACTTCTAATACCATACATATTGTTGGATCCATTTTTCTTATAGCAACATTATCAAATGTTTTATGTTCCCCCATAGCATAATCCATTACCAATTCCTTAATTTCATTTTTGTATTCTTTCTCGTTTAACAATATATTTCTTATTTCTTGTGTTGGATATATTTTAATTTCTTCTCCATTGCTAACCAAAGCTTTATATACAATCTCTCTATCTTCTTCTTTTGCAATAATATTTGATAATGTTATATTTTCTTTTTTTATCTTTGTTGTTATAGGGTTTATCTTTAATTTCTCTTTTGGTTCTAATTCTCCTGTTTTTACTTCATTTAACTTTTCCTTACTTCTAGTTTGTTCTGCTATAATTTCTTCAACTATAGCTCTAGCAAGTATTTCTACCTCATCAGATTGTTCTTGTTCACTAATAACTTCTGTCTCCTGTTTTTTATCTTGTTTAGTTTCACTGACAGAATCTATCTCTATTTCTCCTATTTCAATATTTGGTATAGGCTCAAATTCTTGAACATTTATATATTCTATTGGCTCTTGTTCTTCTACTTGAAATTCTTCTACTAGAGGTAATTTCACTGTTTCTTCTACAGTTTCTATATTTTGTATTGTTTCTTTTTCTTCTGCATTCGTCTTTTCAAAAATGTAGTTCCAATTTTTATTCTTAAATTCTCTTTTTACTGTTGCAAACTCTACAAGCCCTTTTTCCATATTTATAATGTAACCCTCTATTTCATTTATTTTTTGCTTGAAAAAAGAGTTTTGTTCATCTTGTTTTTCCTCCTCTTTTTGAGCTTTTACAGACAATTCTGGAACTCTTCCAAATCTCTCGAAAAATTCCTGTTTTCGAATTTCATATTCTATATTTTTTCCTGATTGACTTGATATTTCTTCTTCTATCTCTTGCTTTTCTTCTTCCATTTTGCGCACTTTTCTTATTTTATCTGTTATCGCATTATCAATTGTCAAATCAACTATCTTTTTTACTTCATTAAATTTAAAGTTGAGTTTATTTTGTAATTTTTGACTCTCATTACCTAATTTAGAAATTTTTTGTCCGAGCACATTAATATCAACAGTCCAATAATTAATATTATCCTGTTTTTTCTCATTTCTTTGATTTGCTAATTGCATTCTTTGATTTTCTAATTCTTGTATTTGTGCTTTTGTTTGTTCTGCCTCATTAACAAAATTTTTTATAATTCTTTTTATTTCCTCTAAATCGTTCATTTTTAAACCTATCAAGTAATATAATTACTCAATAAACTCCTTTCTTTAGTTATCTATCTCACCATATATCCTATTTTAACATAATATAATTTTTTCTACAAGCATTTTTATTACCTTTTTTTCATTTTTTGTTGATTTTCTTTGTTTTTTATCGTTTTTTGTAATCAAAATGTAATATAAAAGTAATATTTTTGTAATATAAAAAGCACTGATAAATTCTAATATTTATCAGTGCTTTTTATCATATTATTCAAATCTCTCATTCCTCTATCTGCAAGTTTTCCATATTTAACTTTTTTATCTTTTATTCTTTTACCTAATTCAGGAACTATTCCAAAATTAGCATTCATTGGTTGAAATTTATCATTTTCAGTTGAAATGTATTTTGCTAACGCTCCAATCATGGTTGTTTCCGGGAACCTTATTTTTTCTGAGTTATTATATTTTTCACATGCATTAATAGCTGCTACCATTCCTGATGAAATTGACTCAACATACCCTTCAACACCTGTAATTTGCCCCGCAAAAAATATATTCATATTACTTTTTAGATTATATGTATCATCTAATAATGTTGTTGAATTGATATATGTATTTCTATGCATTACACCATATTTTACAAACTCAGCATTTTGAAGACCTGGAATCATACTAAATACTCTTTTCTGTTCTCTAAATTTTAGATTTGTTTGAAATCCAACAATATTATATATTATACCTTCTGTGTCATCTTGTCTTAATTGTACAACTGCATAAGGTCTTTTTCCAGTTCTTGGATCATCAAATCCAACAGGTTTTAATGGTCCATATCTTAATGTATCTAATCCTCTTTTTGCCATTACTTCAACTGGCATGCATCCCTCAAAAATCTCTCTTTTTTCAAATTCATGTAATGTTACAATTTCAGCATTTATCAATTCGTTACAAAAGTTTTCATATTCATCTTTATTCATTGGAAGATTTATATAACTTGCATTTTGATTTTTTAATCTTTTATTCCATTCTTCTAACGTTTCATCTTTTTGTTTTTCTTGATCATACCTATTTCCGAAAAACGCAATATTAAAATCTATGCTTTCTTTTGTTATAATAGGTGCTGCCGCATCATAAAAATATAGTTTATCTTGTCCTGTAATTTTTGATATTTCTTGTGCCATCCCAGAAGATGTTAGTGGACCTGTTGCTATAATAACAATTCCGTCTTTGCTCATTTCTTCTACATTTATTATTTCTTCATGAATAATTTCTATTAATGAATTTTTTTCAATTTCTTCTGTTACTCTTTGAGCAAATATTTCTCTATCAACTGCTAATGCTTGTCCAGCTGGAACTTGTGTTTCGTCTGCTATTTTTATTAATAAAGAATCTAAATACCTAAGTTCTTCTTTTAATAGTCCACATGCATTTGTATGTAAATTTGATTTAAATGAATTGCTACATACTATTTCTGCTAAATTTTTATTACTATGTGCTTCTGTAAATTTAACAGGTTTCATTTCATATAATTTTACTTTTATTCCTCTTTTTGCAATTTGGTATGCAGCCTCACAACCTGCAAGGCCACCTCCAATTACTGTTATATAATCTTTCATAATTACTCCCTTTATTCAAATAATTTCATAATATCTTCTTTTGAAAGCTTACTAATAAATGATGTCTTTGTATCAAGTACATTGTCAATTAACTCTGATTTTTTTTGTTGCAAATCATATATTTTTTCTTCTATTGAATTTTTTGTAATTAATTTATATACTTGAACATTATTTTTCTGCCCTATCCTATATGCTCTATCTGTTGCTTGATTCTCTGCTGATGCATTCCACCAAGGATCATAATGAATAACCATATCTGCCCCTGTTAAATTAAGACCTGTTCCTCCAGCTTTAAGTGAAATCAAAAATACTTTTATGTCTTTATTCTCATTAAATTCATCAACCATTCTAATTCTCTCGTCAACTTTAGTTGAACCTGTTAATTTAAAATATGTTATCTCATTTTTTTCTAATTCTTTTTGAATAAGTTCAAACATTGAAGTATATCCAGAAAATAGCAAAATTTTATGTCCCGCTTCTGTAGCATCTTTTATTATTTCTATACATTGTTCCAACTTACTGCTTCCTTCTTGATAATCTTTAATAAATAAACTTGGATGACAACAAATTTGGCGTAATCTTGTTAAAGCTGCCAAAACTTGAATATGACTTTTTTCAAATCCCCTTAAATTTATAGTTTCCGCAAGATCTTGTTTTGCTTGTGCTAAATAATTTAAATAAATTTTCTCTTGTTCATCCTTCATTTGATTATTCAAAACTGTTATTGTTTTTTCTGGTAATTCTGTTAAAACTTCTTTTTTTGTTCTTCTAAGAACAAACGGTTCGATTAACATCTTTAACTTCTTCATTGCATTTTGATTATTATCTTTAACTATTGGCATTTCATATTCTGTTTTAAATTTTTTATATCCAAATAAGTATCCCGGCATTATATAATCAAAAATTGACCATAATTCTGCAAGTGAATTTTCTATCGGTGTTCCTGTTAAAGCATATTTTGTATCTGCTAATATTTCTTTAACTGCTTTTGCATTTTGAGTATTGCTATTTTTCAAATATTGTGCTTCATCCGTTATTGCAAATCTAAATTGATATTTATTTTCTTTATATGTTTCTATATCTCTTTTTAATAAATCATATGATGTTATTACTAAATCATATTCCCCCATTTTTTCTATTTGGCTTTTACGTTCCTGTGCACTTCCTCTTATAACAAGAGTTTTCAATTTATTAGTAAATTTTTGAGATTCATTTTGCCAATTTAATGTAAGTGAACTTGGACAAATTACTATAGACGCTCTTTTTTCACTATCTGAATTTTCTTCAACATATCCAGCAATAATTGATAGCATTTGTATTGTTTTTCCAAGTCCCATATCATCAGCTAATATTCCACCAAATTTATAATTATCTAATGTCTTAAGCCATTTATATCCTGCTTTTTGATAATATCTTAAAATATTATCTAAACTTAATGGTATTTCTATATCGTCTTCTCCATTTTGTTTATCTAGTCCATTTATTAATTTTTTATATTCTGAATTTTTATCTATTTGAGTATTTTTTACAGTTTTTAATAGTTGATTTAGATATAAACTCCTATTAACAGGTAATTTAATATTTCCTTTTTCTAAATCCTTATAACTTATGTCCATACCAGTCATTAATTTGTCAATAAATTCTATATCTGGGTTCTCTTCTAAATTCACAAAACTTCCATCTTTTAATTTATGATATTTCTTTTTTAATTCATACTTAGCCATTATTTCTTCTAATTCTTTAACATCTATATTTAAATTATCTAAATCAATGGTCAATAAATTATTTTCAACCTTTACTCCTAAACTTCCTATTTTAGGTTGTTTTATTTCTTTAGATTTAAAGTTATCTGTTACCATTACTTCAAATTTTTGCATATATTCATTTATATCATTTGTTAAAAAATTATATATTTTCTCTTCCTCTGGAAGGATAAAACATTCTTTTTGAGCATAGTACATGAAACCTGTTTTTCTAAACAAGTTTAATGCTCTATTTTCTGATACAACATCTCTTGGATATTTTATTTCTATTTTTTGTTGCAATGGATTAAATTCTTCTTCACCATAACAAAATTTTGTATCAGCTAATACATAATCATTTTCATCAAAATCTAAAAATAATTTTACACCAAGTTTCTTTGGCTTATATTGTTCTATCTTTTGTTCATCTATGCCTTCAAATTCTATACTGTTTTTTAATTTCAATAATATAACCGAAAATAATTCTGGCAATTGCTCTTTTCCAAATACTAATTCTGTTAAATAATTATTTTTTAACATTTTTAATAATTTAATAGTTGTTTGTTCATATTTTTGGTCACATTTATATAATTTATTGTCTAA
>OGPX01002308.1_pt1 | contig 11142 bp, 10 predicted proteins | sample 1553101 | NCBI WGS metagenome assembly OGPX01 (sample SAMEA2579964, study PRJEB22360) | human gut metagenome | biome: human gut; feature: human-associated habitat; material: faeces | place: Denmark | collected 2008/2010
TCCCACTCTTTAAAATCTCTCCCTCTTGCAGGCGGCCAGAAGCCCCGCCTGAAAGTCCATGAACTCGTCGGCGCTGAATGCACCCTTGCGGTAGGCTTCGGCATAGGCCTCGATCCGGGCGTCCATCAGGGCGACATCCATGCCTGCGGCTCTCACGAGCCAGCGGCTCCAGTTCTCTCCGCTGTCGACGGGGAGAAGCGTGTGATCAAGATCGAAGACTGCAAACTTCATGTCGTGAAAAAACGGGATCAGTATGCCTGACGGGCGTGCTGCCTCTCATCAAGAGAGGTCACGGCCTCGCGCAACAGAGGAAGCGTCACGCGACGCTGCTTCTGCAACCCGAGGCGGTCCGCCTCATCAAGCACACAGGTGAGCGTGCGCATGTCGCGCGGCAGGTTGGCCCCCATCCAGTGAAGGATGTCAGGCGTGAGCTCGATGCCGCGTCGTGCGGCCTGACGGTGAAGCTCGGCAAGACGCTCCTCATCGTCAAGCGGACGAATTGCATAGCAGAGTCCCCAGGCCAGACGACTTCTGACAACTTCGGGAAGCGGAAGCTGAGCGGCGGGCACCCTGCCCGCACACACGAGATGCATGCCCGGCGTTCCGCGCACGGCATTCTGCAGTGCAAGCAGCTGCAACGCCCAGCCCGGATCCAGTTCGTCCACGTCGTCAACGACGTAGAGCGGCACCTTCGGATCGAACATCGGCACGCGGAAGCCCTCTTCAGGCACCAGACTCCTCAGCAAATGCGTGAGGCCCGCCCCCTTGGGACCGTAAAGATACACGAAGGTGGGCCCGCAGCCTGCGGCCACTTCTCGCAGAACACTGACGGCTTCGCCGTTGGCACCGACAACGAAGTTGTCGAGCGTCGGCTTGTCGCGCTCCTGCAGGTCGAGCAGATACTGATCGGGTTCGTGTTCGTACATAATCTCGGGCGGTGGAAATCTGAGCGCATGATGCGCACACGTCCAGAATCTTAGAGTTTACCTCGAAAACATTGTTTTCGTCCGCTCCATTTGTCATGCCTCCGCTTCACTCAAACCCTTGCTCCGCCTGCGACCTCCCCTGCTCAAAAATCGTCTTATCCGCCTCATGAGACGGCTCTTTGGCTTATACTTTCGCAAACTCTTTTATTAGACAACCCGTCCCCGGTCACACCCTTCGGCACGACGTGCCCCCTCTTCTGCGTGTGCCCGCGGACCCTCTTTACTCGAGATACTTTCCATGAGCCAACTTTCCTACGCGGCTGCCGGCGTTTCCATCGATGCCGGCGACGAACTCGTTGAACGCATCAAGCCCTTTGCCAAGCGCACGATGATCCCGGGCGTCCTCGGCTCCATCGGCGGCTTCGGCGCGCTCTTCGAAGTCAGCAAGGAATACAAGAACCCGGTTCTCGTCACCGGCACGGACGGCGTGGGCACCAAGCTCATGCTCGCCTTCAAGCTCGGCCGTCACGACACGGTCGGCCAGGACCTCGTTGCCATGAGCGTCAACGACATCCTCGTGCAGGGTGCCCGCAGCCTCTTCTTCCTCGACTACTATGCCTGCGGCAAGCTCGACGTTGACGTCGCCGGCCGCGTTGTCGCTGGTGTCGCCAAGGGCTGCGAACTCGCAGGCTGCGCTCTGATCGGCGGCGAAACCGCCGAAATGCCGGGCATGTATCCGGAAGGCGAATACGACCTCGCAGGCTTCGCCGTCGGCGTTGTCGAAAAGGACCAGATCATCGACGGCCGCACGATCCAGCCGGGCGACACGATTCTCGGCCTTGCCTCGAGCGGCCCGCACTCCAACGGCTTCTCTCTCATCCGCAAGGTGGTCGAAGTCGCCGGCGCTGATTGGAACATGCCGTTCGACGGTGCCACGCTCGCCGACCGCGCCATGGAACCCACCCGCATCTACGTCAAGCAGGTTCTCGAAGTCATGAAGTCCGTGAAGATCAAGGGCATGGCCCACATCACGGGCGGCGGCCTCGTCGAGAACGTACCCCGCGTTCTTCCCGAAGGCGTTCAGGCCGTCATCGACGGCAAGTCCTGGACGCGCCCGGCCATCTTCGACTGGCTCCAGGAAAAGGGCAACATCGACAGCCATGAAATGCACCGCGTCTTCAACAACGGCATCGGTCTCGTCGTGATCGTCTCCGCCGAAGACGCCGAAAAGGCCCGCGCAGCCTTTGAAGCTCAGGGCGAAAAGGTCTTCACGATCGGCACGGTCGCCAAGCTTCCCGAAGGCGAAGCTCCCTGCGTCGTCCGCTGATCGGCCTTAGGCCACTGACCAAGAATTGCGGCACTGCAACGGATGCAGTGCCGCTTTCTTTTTATTCAAACAAGCGCAGGAGAAGTCACCTTCTCCAGCAGCCCGAGCACGCTGTCGAGCGCGCCCGCGTCAAGTGGGTCCAACAGAGCAACGTCGGGCATGCTGCGCATCCAGGTCATCTGTCTCTTGGCCAACTGTCGGGTGGCCGCAACGCCTGCCAGATAAAAGGCCGCCATGTCGGTGCGCCCCTCGATGAAATCAATTGCCTGTCGATAGCCTACGGCCCGCATGGCCGGGCTGTCAGGATCGTAGTCTGGACGCATCATCAGAGACCTAACCTCATCCAGAAAGCCATCGGCAAGCATCTGTTCAAACCTTGCCTCGATTCGGGCATGCAGCCACTTTCTGTCCGAGGGCAGCAGCCCCATCGTCAACGTCTCCACCGCAGGTCTGCGAACACTCTCTGCATGGAAGGCCGAGATCGGCCTGCCCGTCATTTTCCAGACCTCCAGAGCGCGCCCGATGCGCTGGCTGTCGTTGGGCGCCAGTCTGGCGGCCGTCACGGGATCGATCCTCCCGAGTTCTGCATGCATGGCTGGCCAGCCGCGCTCAGCCGCCTCAGTCGCCACCGCCTCGCGAACCTCATGCGTGCTCGAGGGCATGTCGTTGATGCCGTCCCTGAGAGCCTTGGCGTAGAGCATCGTGCCGCCCACGATGAGCGGAAGCCGCCCTCTCGAGCGGATCTCACCCACGAGTCTCACGGCATCCTCCAGAAAATCGGCGGCGCTGTAGGCCTCACCAATGTCACGGATGTCGATCAGATGGTGCGGGCATACCGCCCTTTCCTCCTTCGTCGGCTTTGCCGTGCCGATGTCCATGCCCCTGTAGACAAGCGCAGAATCCATGGAGATGATCTCAACGTCATGACGTCGGGCGATCTCCAGAGAAAGAGCGGACTTGCCGCCCGCCGTAGGCCCAAGAATCATCAGCGCCTGCGGCTTTTGCCCGCATTCATGCAGGACCTTTTCAATCGCGTCCATCACTTGCCCCTCATGAAGAGCTTGTCCAAGTCTGTAAGCGTCATCTGCCGCCATGTCGGACGGCCGTGGTTGCACTGGTCGGCCCGCTCGGTCTCCTCCATGTCCCTCAGAAGCCTGTCCATTTCGGGCAGGGTGAGACGGCGGTGCGCGCGCACGGAGCCATGACAGGCGACCGTGGCGAGAAGCCTGTTTCTGAGCTCCTCGATGACAGACGTCTCACCGAAGTTCTGAAGATCCTCTAGAAGACACTTCACCATGGTCTCCACCGTCTGGGACGGCATGTCCTTGCAGAGCATCGGGAGCGCACGCACGGCGACGGCGCAGTCTCCGGCCCCCGTGAGCTCAAGGCCGAGCGTGGAAAGAAGCTCGCGGTTTTCCTCAAAGACGGAAAAGAGAAGCGGGTTCACGCGGAAGACCTGCGGGATCAGAACCTGCTGTACGGCGATGCCGCGGGCGTCCATCTCGCGCTTGAGACGCTCGTAGGTGATTCGCTCAGCCGCCGCGTGCATGTCAACCACCACGAGCCCGCGCTCATTCTCCGCCAGAATGTAGATGCCGCCGATCTGGGCAATGGCGCGGCCGAGCGTCCCCGGAGGAAGCGTCGCGGGCTTGCAAGCTTCAGATGCGGGAGTGGCCGCAACACATGCCGAGGTCTTGTCGGAAGCGGACGGAACCGCCTCGGCAATCTCCTCGAAGCTCATGCCCTCGGCCGTTTCGGGCGGGGGCACGTCAATCGGCCCGAGAGACGTTGCCTCATTCGTCTCCTTCAGGAAGGATCCTCCCTGAAGGTCGAGACGTCCGGATTCGGGTTCGGCAGGCGGCACTTTCTCGCTCTTGAGCCAATTGCCGTCTTTCCGTCCCGAGAAGCGTCCCTCAGGAACTCTGCCCTGCGCAGCCGCTCTGGCAGTATCGACGTCCGCGCCGAAAAGGCGCATAGCCGTGCTGACGTCAGGACAGGATTCGGGCTTGAACACGGGACGCAAAGGTGCGGTGAATGCGGGAGTGCTACCGAGCGAGCCTGATGAAAAAACGGACGGTGCAGACGACTGCACGGGACGTGCGGCCTCCTGCCGTTTCTGAGCAGGCAGGGCTGCCTCGGTCTCCTCACCATTCAGAAGCGAGGCGGTGGGCGGCGCGAGAGCCGCCTTCACGGCATGCATGACGAACTGGTGTACCCTGCTCGACTCCCTGAACCTGACCTCAAGCTTGGCGGGATGTACGTTTACGTCGACCGCAGTCGGATCCAGCGTCAGATAGAGACAGAAGACGGGCTGGCTCTGGCCGTGCAGCACGTCCTGATAGGCGGCCTTGACGGCATGCATGAGCGTCTTGTCGCGCACATAGCGGCCATTGACGAAAAAGTACTGCCCGTCCGCACGACTGCGGGCGATGGCCGGAATGCCGGCGAGTCCTCGAATCGTCATGCCGTCCTCCTCGGCCGCCACCTCGCGGTGCTGTCCCTTGAAGGCTCTGGGCATCAGCGCCTCAATGCGGTCAACAACGTTCGTGGCGGCAGGAAGCTTCAGAACATTGCGACCGTTTGCCGAAAGCGTGAAGCCGATGTCGGGGTTGGCGAGCGCCAGGCGCTCGAGATATTCGGTCACATGAGCCGTTTCCGTCGCGTCGGACTTCATGAACTTGCGGCGAGCCGGCGTCTTGTAGAAAAGGTCGAGCACCTCCACGCGCGTGCCGACGACGCCTGCGGCGGGATGCACCTCTCCGTCGGAGATCTCCCATGCGCTGTCGGCCTCAGGCGTGCGGCTGCGGATGCTCATCTCGGCAACGGCATCAATCGACGCCAGGGCCTCGCCGCGAAAGCCGAGGCTTCCGACGCGCTCGAGCTCAAGAAGGTCGCGGATCTTGCTGGTGGCGTGCCGTCTGAGGGCTAGCGCCAGCTCGTCCTTCGGAATGCCTGAGCCGTTGTCGGTTACGACGATGCGCTTGAGGCCACCGCCATCGAGCTTGACGTCGATCTCACCGGCGCCAGCGTCGATTGCATTCTCCACCAGCTCCTTCACAACGGAGGCAGGACGCTCGATCACTTCGCCTGCCGCAATCTGGCTGATGAGCTGGCTCGGTAGTTCAGCAATGCTTCGTTTGGGCGCAAGCGTGCGCGGCATCAGGTTTTGCATAAGCCTCGGGCAATTTCAATTCGTTAAGATATGCCCCGTCAGCCGGGGACTGCATTCAGTATGATATGTGCAATCTCCGCTCCTTGCACATGGCCGGCCCTCCCTCGGGGGCAGGAAACAATCACCTGGGATTCTCAGATGGACATCCTCGATCTCGTAGTCAACCTCTTTACCAATACGGACGCCTTTCTCGTTTCCCTCGCCACGGACTACGGCACCCTCATCTACGCCGCCATGTTCCTCATCTTCTTCCTGGAGACTGGCTTCGTGATCATGTCATTCCTGCCGGGAGACTCTCTTCTCTTCGTTGCAGGCACCGTCGCCGCCTCCGGTACGGCCAGTCCCTGGCTCATCATGCTCGCCGTCATCGTCGGCGCCATCGCAGGCAACACGCTCGGCTACGAGCAGGGCCGCTGGCTCGGCAACCGCATCTACAGCGGCAACATCTCCTGGATCAACGAAAAGAAGCTCCGCCACGCTCACGACTTCTACATGCGCCACGGCGGCAAGACCATCCTGCTCGCCCGCTTCGTGCCGATCGTCCGCGCCTTCGCGCCGCTCATTGCAGGCGCAGCCCGCATGAACGGCATCCGCTTCGAGCTCTTCAGCGGCGCAGGTGCCATTCTCTGGGCTGTCTCGATCGTCGGCGCAGGCTACCCCCTCCGCCAACATCCCGTTCATCAAGAACAACCTCTCTCTCATCCTTCTTCTCGGCATCATCGCCGCCATCTCAGGCCCCGTCCTCGTGGGCATGGTCTGGAAGTTCATCCAGAAGCGAAAGGGACTTGACGCGGAAGACCCGCAAAAATAAGTCGACTTGTGAGAAAAGCCTGCCGGATCGGCAGGCTTTTCTGCATTCAGACCTTTCTCACGGCAAAAGGACGGGGGCTGCGGCGTCCTTCTCGGAGAGGATGGGATTTTCGCACCGCCAGTCGATGTTCAGCGTCGAATCATTCCATCGACACGAGGCCTCCGACCCCGGCACCCATGGCTTGTCGACCTTGTAGAGCACGATCGTATCGTCCTCCGTCGTCACGTAGCCGTGCGCATAGCCGGCTGGCACATAGAGAGACTCCCCCTCGCCAGCCTTGAGCTCGACGGAAATCCACCTGCCGAACAGCGAGCTCTCGGGCCTCACGTCTGCCACAACGTCAAGGAGCGCTCCTCTGACGCACTGCACGGCCTTGGCCTGCGCATGCGGCTCACGCTGCCAGTGCATGCCGCGCAGCGTCCCTCTGCGGGCGTTGCAGACGAGATTGTCCTGCATGAAGGCAATGTCCACGCCCGCCGCGCGCCAGTCAGCCGCCTGCCAACTCTGCGTGAAGCTGCCGCGCGCATCCGCGTGAACGATGCTCTTCAAAAGCAGGACGCCCGGCAGACCGAGTGCCGTCACATGAAGCTGTGTCGTCATGATTTCCCTTTCCGTTTCCGTCCTGCCGCCCTCACGAAAACGGGCGTCCACTCACAGCGTGAGGACGCCCGTTCAGGTTCAGAGCAAGCCTGACCTTAGTGCTTCGTGCCTGCAATCAGGTCGATCAGGGTGAGCGTCACTTCCGTGCTCTTCACGGCCGCACCAAGCGGCAGGAATTCGCAGTTACTGTGAAAGTTGTGGCCGCCCGTGAAGTAGTTGGGCGTGATGACGCCCTGCGTCGAGATGAAGGAACCGTCCGTGCCGCCGCGCATGGCAATCGTGTTGGCCTTGACGCCGGCGATCTCGAGCGCGCGATAGAGATGGTCGACGGCGCAGCGGTTGTCGTCCGTGAGCGCGTCGGCGATGTTGCCGTACATGTCCTTCACTTCAAGTTCGATCCTGGCGCGCGGATTGCGGACCTTCAGGTATTCGACAGCGGAGGCGATGAGCTCCTTCTTGGCCTCGTACTTCTCGCGATTGTGGTCGCGGATCTTGATCGAAACCGTGGCCTGCGAGGGGTTCGAGACGATGCTGTTGACCCAGACGAAGCCTTCGGTGCCCTCGGTGCATTCAGGCGTCGAACCACGGTCCATCATCTGCACGAAGTCCGTGGCGATGAGAGTCGGGTTGACGAGAACGCCCTTGGAGGACATCGGATGGGCCGTGACGCCCTTGATGCGGATCGTGGCGCTGCCTGCATTGAAGGTTTCGTAGACCACTTCGCCGAGCTCGCAGCAGTCGACCGTGTAGGCGAAGTCGACGGGGAACTTCGAGAAGTCGATCTTCTTGGCGCCGAGAAGGCCGATCTCCTCGTCGGGGACGAAGGCGACGTAGATGTCGCCGTGCGGGCGGTTTTCCTTCACGACGATGTCGAAGGCCGTCATGACGTTGGCGATGGCCGACTTGTTGTCCGCACCGAGCACCGAGGTGCCGTCGGTGACGACGATGTCGTCGCCCACGTACTTCTCGATTTCAGGATGCTCGGACGTGCGCATCCACAGGTCCTTTTCCTTGTTCAGGCAGATGTCGCCGCCCTGATAGCCGCGGATCACCTGAGGATGGACGTCGGGGCTGAGGCCGGCATCCACAGTGTCGAGATGGCAGCACCAGCCGACCGTCGGAACGGCCTTGTTGTCGGGAAGATTGCCCGGAAGCAGTGCCGTCAGCACGCTGTATTCGGAAATCTCAATGTTGACGAAGCCGAGTTCGGCAAGTTCTTCGGCGAGCATGCCGGCGAGCTTGCGCTGGCCTTCGGTGCTCGGGACGACGCCTGCCTTCCCGTCGCTTTGGCTCGTGACGGCCACATAGCGCAGGAATCGTTCAAGAATGGCTTCCTTCATGATGTTTTCTCTCCTCAAAGGGGTTTCTCTGCATGCGGTTGGCGTCCCGCCTCAGGCGGGGCGCCTTGTTGTCCGGACGGAGGCCATGGGTCCTGCCGCCGTCCGGATGCGGATCAGCGATCCTGTTACTGAGCGGCGCGCTCTTCAAGCACGGCCACGGCCGGGAGCTTCTTGCCTTCCAGGAACTCAAGGAAGGCGCCGCCGCCCGTGGAGATGTAGGAGACACGGTCGGCAATGCCGAACTGGTGCACGGCGGAAACCGTGTCGCCGCCGCCGGCGATCGAGAAGGCGCCCTTGTCGGTCGCCTCGGCGATGGCGTCGGCCATCACGCGGGTGCCTTCGGCGTAGGGAGCCATTTCAAAGACGCCGACCGGGCCGTTCCAGACGATCGTGCCGGCGCTCTTGAGAATGTCGGCAAGGATCGCGGCGGTCTTGGGACCGACGTCAAGGATCATTTCATCCTCGGCAACGTCGTCCACGTCGGCAACGCGATGCTCGGCGTCGGCCGAGAAGGCCTTGGCGACCACGACGTCGACGGGCATCGGCAGGCTGGCGCCCTTGGCGGCGAGCACGGCGAGCACCTTGCGGCATTCATCGACGAGCTCAGGCTCGGCGAGGGACTTGCCGATCGGCTTGCCCGCAGCGAGAAGGAACGTGTTGAGAATGCCGCCGCCGACGATCAGGCGGTCGACCTTTTCGGCGAGGTTGGAGAGGATCGTGAGCTTCGTGGAAACCTTGGAGCCGCCGACAATGGCGGCGAGCGGGTGACGGGCCTCCTCGACGGACTTCGTGAGGGCGTCGATTTCAGCAGCCATCAGGGGGCCGGCGCAGGCAACGTCAGCGTAGCGGGCGACGCCGACCGTGGAGGCCTGGGCGCGGTGAGCCGTGCCGAAGGCGTCGTTGACATAGACGTCGCAGAGGGCGGCGTACTTCTTCGAGAGCTCGTCGTTGCACTTCTTTTCGCCAACGTTGCAGCGGCAGTTTTCGAGCATCACGACATGGCCGGGCTCGACCTTGACGCCGTCACCCCAGTCGGCGACGAGCGGCATGTCGCAGCCCAGAAGCTCGCCCATGCGGCGGGAGACGCCCGCGAGGCTGTCGGCCGGCGTCACGGTACCTTCCGTCGGACGGCCGAGGTGGCTCATCACCATCACGGCGGCACCGGCGTCAAGCGCGGTGCGGATGGCGGGAACGCTGGCCACAAGACGGGTTTCGTTGGTAATGCGGCCGTTTTCATCGTGCGGCGCGTTGAGGTCGCTGCGGATCAGGACGCGCTTGCCGGCGAGAAGACCGTCCTTGGCAAGCTTTTCAAGAGTCAGAACGTGCATGACTTGTTCTCCGAAAGGGAGTGCGGCGCATTGCGCCGCTCAGGAAACATAAAGTGCGAAAGCCACGCCGAGGATGCGGATCCGGGGCATGGCTTTCATGATCATCGGAACTTGCCGTTTACTTGGCGGCCATCATCGCGCAGGCCGTGTCAAGCATGCGGTTGGAGAAGCCCCATTCGTTGTCGTACCAGGCAGTGACCTTCACAAGACGATTGCCGGAGACCTTCGTCAGCGTGGAGTCGAAGATCGAGCTGTGGTCATCGCCGTTGAAGTCGGTGGAGACGAGAAGCTCGTCGTTGTAGCCGAGGATGCCGGCGAGGTCTTCGGACTCGGAGGCGGCCTTCACGAGGGCGTTGATTTCCTCGACGCTCGTGTCGCGCTTGGCGATGAAGGTGAGGTCGACGAAGCTGACGTTGATCGTCGGGACGCGGACGGCGAAGCCGTCGAGCAGGCCGTTGAGCTCAGGAAGCACGAGGCCCACGGCCTTGGCTGCGCCGGTCTTCGTCGGGATCATGGAAAGCGTGGCAGCGCGAGCGCGGCGCATGTCCTTGTGATAGACGTCGGTGAGGACCTGGTCGTTCGTGTAGGAGTGGACCGTGGTCATCAGGCCACGTTCGATACCTACCGTGCGGTGCAGGGCCTTGGCGAGCGGAGCGAGGCAGTTCGTCGTGCAGGAGGCGTTGGAGACGACGAGATCGGAGGCCTTGAGGACCTCCTGATTGACGCCGTAGACAACCGTAGCGTCAGCCGTCTTGCCGGGAGCGGAGAGCAGGACCTTCTTGGCGCCCTGCTCGATGTGCACCATGCTCTTTTCCTTCGAATTGAAGGCGCCCGTGCACTCCATCACGACGTCGACGTTGAGTTCTCCCCAGGGGATCTCCTTCGGGTCGCGCGTGGCGAAGACGCGAATGCGGTCGCCGTTGACGATCAGCGTGTCCGTGCCTTCGACCTGCACGTCAGCGTTGAAGCGGCCGTGGCAGGAGTCGTGCTTGAGAAGATGGGCGTGGATGGCGAGGTCGCCGGGGGCATTGATCGCGACGATTTCGACGTCATGCTTCTTGCCGCCCTCGTAGTGAGCGCGGAGAACGTTGCGGCCGATGCGGCCGAAACCGGTGATGGCAACACGAATGGTCATGTCTAATCCTTCTGTCTTTGTTGTTACTTGAGAAGCTGCTCAACCTTGGCAACCACGTTTTCAACCGTAAAGCCGAAACGTTCCCAGAGGACGCAGGCCGGCGCGCTTTCGCCGAAGGTATCGACGCCGATCACGGCGCCCTTGCCGGAGAAGTACTTGTACCAGAGGTCGGACTTGGAAGCCTCGATGGCAAGCACGGGCACGCCTTCGGGCAGCACGGCGCGGCGGTATTCCTCGTCCTGTTCGTCGAAGAGGTTCGCACAGGGCATGGAAACGACGCGGACCTGAACGTTGCGGGCCGTCAGCTCGGCGCGGGCCTTCATGGCGAGACCAACTTCGGAACCCGTGGCGAGAAGCACGACTTCGGCTTCACCGGCGCCGGCAGGCGCTTCGGCGGCAACATAAGCGCCGCGGGCGATCGCGTCGGCATCCACTTCGTCACGATCGAGGAACGGAACGTTCTGGCGCGTGAATACGAGGCAGGACGGGCCGTTGCGGCGCTC
>OGPX01002309.1_pt1 | contig 11137 bp, 10 predicted proteins | sample 1553101 | NCBI WGS metagenome assembly OGPX01 (sample SAMEA2579964, study PRJEB22360) | human gut metagenome | biome: human gut; feature: human-associated habitat; material: faeces | place: Denmark | collected 2008/2010
ATGCAGTCACAATTCCAGATGTTGAGATCGAACAGATTCCGATCATCAAAGGAGATGCAAAAAGTGCATCGATCGCAGCGGCAAGTATTGTTGCGAAAGTTACAAGGGACCGTATGATGAAAGAATATGATATAATTTATCCGGGATATGACTTTGCAAAAAATAAAGGATATGGAACCAAAGCACATATTGAAGGAATCAAAAAGCAGGGAATCTGTGATATCCATAGAAGAACATTTGTAAAGAAATACATATAAAAAACAAAAAAGTATATATAATATGAAGAAAAATAACAGGGAGACAGGGGCAAAAGCAGAAGCGATTGCCTGTTGGTTTCTGAAACAGCAAGGATATGACGTCCTTGAACAAAACTTTTATACAAAAGTCGGAGAGATTGATATTATAGCAAAAGAAGATCAGACATTGGTATTTGTGGAAGTAAAATACAGAAAAGATGACAAAAAGGGATATCCGGCACAAGCTGTAGACCAAAGAAAACAGCAGAAGATCCGAAAGAGTGCAATGATTTATTTAAAGAAGAATCATCTATCTTTTGAACAGCCGATCCGTTTTGATGTAGTGGAGATTTTAGGAAAGAAGATCAGGGTGATAAAACATGCATTTTAAAAAATCAAACGATAATCAGTCTACGATATTACATGAGGGGTCTGTTCCATATCTGACATTTAAAAAATTGGATCAGGCAGGAGTCAGACATGGATTTTCAACACGTATGGGTGGAGTCAGCGAAGGAATGTTTTCCACGTTGAATTTAAGCTATAACCGTGGAGATAAAAAAGAAGCTGTGGATGAAAATTTCAGAAGAATCTCAGAAGCGATCGGATTCGATCATACAAAGCTGGTATTTTCAAATCAGATTCATGAGACGAGAATCCATAAGGTAACGAAAGAAGATTGTGGAAAAGTTATGAAAGATATGGATGGGCTTGCTACAAATGAGCAGGGGATTCCGCTTTATACAGGATATGCAGATTGTGTGCCTTTGTTTTTTTATGATCCGGTAGAAAAGGCTGCAGCTTTAGCACATTCAGGATGGAGAGGCACTGTTGGAAGAATCGGTGCCAAGATGGTACAATTTTTAGAAAATGAATATGGAAGTAAAAAGGAAAATATCATCGCAGCCATTGGACCATCAATCTGCCGAAGTTGCTACGAGGTTAGTGAAGATGTTGCAGATGAGTTTAAAAAAGAACTGACAGGACATGATGCAAAAGAATTTTTGGATGATAAAGGGAATGGAAAATACCAGCTTGATCTCTGGAAAGCAAATGAGATTATTTTGACAGAAGCAGGAATCCGTCCAGAAAATCTTGATATTACAGATATCTGCACATGTTGTAATCCTGATCTACTGTTTTCGCATAGAGCAAGTCATGGGAAACGTGGTAATCTGGCAGCATTTATTGTGTTATAAAAAGGTAAATAAAAAGAATATATCTTGTGAAATTCTTCACACTGGACGAATTTCATAAGATAAGGTATACTAAGAAACAGTACAGGTTTTGAAACATTTAGAGAGGTATATAGATTATGAGTAAGCCGATCATTGCCATTGTAGGAAGACCGAATGTAGGAAAGTCTACATTGTTTAATGCACTGGCAGGAGAAAAAATTTCAATTGTTAAAGATAAACCATGAGCTACAAGAGACCGTATTTATGCAGATGTGACATGGTTAAACTATCACTTTACATTGATTGATACAGGTGGTATTGAACCAGATAGTGGTGATCTGTTATTAAGCCACATGAGAGGACAGGCAGAGATTGCAATGGAGACAGCAGATGTGATCATTTTCCTTACAGACGTAAGACAGGGGCTTGTCGATGCAGACTATCAGGTGGCAGATATGTTAAGACGATCAGGAAAACCAATTGTGTTAGCAGTCAATAAAGTAGATAATTACGAAAAATTCGTTCTGGATACTTATGAATTTTACAATCTGGGGCTTGGAACACCATTTCCAGTTTCAGCGAATTCCAAGATTGGATTTGGTGATCTGTTAGATGAAGTTCTTGTTCACTGCAATCCACAGGATGCAGATGAGAAAGAAGATGAAAGACCAAGAGTTGCGATCATCGGAAAGCCAAATGCAGGAAAATCTTCATTGATCAATAAATTATTGGGAGAAGATCGTCTGATCGTTTCTGATATTGCAGGAACAACAAGAGATGCGATTGATACAACGGTCAAACGTAATGGAAAAGAATATGTATTCATCGATACAGCCGGACTTCGAAAGAAAGCCAGAGTCAAAGAAGATATCGAACGTTACAGTGTGATCCGTACGGTTGCAGCAGTAGAACGTTGTGATGTGGCGATCTTAGTCATTGATGCGGAAGAAGGAATCACAGAACAGGATGCCAAGATCGCAGGAATTGCCCATGAACGTGGAAAAGGTATGATCATTGCGGTTAACAAATGGGATCTCATCGAGAAGAACGATAAGACAATCTACAAGTTTACAAACCAGGTTAGAGAAGTGTTATCTTATATGTCATATGCAGAACTTGTTTTCATCTCTGCTAAGACAGGACAGAGACTTCCTAAGATTTTTGATGTTCTTGATATGGTGATCGAGAATCATGCATTACGTGTACAGACAGGAGTCTTAAACGAGATCCTTACAGAGGCGGTAGCGATGAAACAGCCACCATCAGACAAAGGAAAGAGATTAAAACTTTACTATATCACACAGGTTTCTGTAAAACCGCCAACATTTGTTGTGTTTATCAATGATCGTCAGTTAATGCATTTTTCATATACAAGATATCTTGAGAACCAGATCCGTAATACATTTGGATTCAGAGGAACACCAATTCATATTATTGCGAGGGAAAGGAAGGAAAGATAATGGCAGTTTGTATTGTTGTGTGTATGATCGTCGGATACCTGTTTGGGTGTATTCAGACAGGATATATTGTCGGACGAGTAAATAAGATCGATATCAGAGATTACGGAAGTGGAAATTCTGGGATAACGAATACATTAAGAACTTTGGGAAAGACAGCAGCGATCATTACATTTCTTGGAGATGCCGTCAAAGGACTTGTGGCGGTGAATCTTGCGAGATATGTGATCATGCCGGCTTTTCATGTAGAAGGAGAAGCTTATCTTTGGCTTTTGACAGGATTTGCAGTAGTACTGGGACATAATTTCCCGTTTTATCTTGGGTTTAAAGGTGGAAAGGGAATAGCGACAACTGGGGGAGTTATTTTTGCATTTCACTGGCAGCTTGGGTTGGTCTGTGCAGCAGTATTTTTGATCATTACGGCTATTTCTAAGTATGTATCGTTAGGATCGATCTGCATGGTGCTGATCATTCCATTTATTTTGTATTTTAACAATCCACATGATTGGAAATTAGTTATTGTTGGATGTATATTTACAGCTATGGCAATCTGGCGCCATCGTGCGAATATTGGGCGTTTGATGAATGGTACTGAGAATAAATTAGGTCAGAAAGTAAAACGTTAGGAGGAACTTAAACAGATGAAGAAAGTTAGCGTTATCGGTGCAGGAAGCTGGGGAAGTGCCCTTGCGGTATTATTAGCAAATAATGGACATGAAGTGACATTGTGGACACATGATCCGCATGAAATAGAGATGCTTTCCACAAAGAGAGAGCAGGTAGAGAAATTACCTGGAGTAAAATTGCCAGATAATATTATGATCGAGGCAGATCTTAAAACAGCTTTAACAGATGAAGATGTTGTTGTTATGGCAGTTGCTTCACCTGTTGTTCGTATGGTTGCAAAACAGATGTCCCCATTTATAAAAGACGGGCAGATCATTGTTAACGTTGCAAAAGGTATCGAAGATGTTACATATAAGACATTATCGGATATCATTGAAGAAGAGATTCCAAATGCAGAAGTTTGTGTACTATCAGGGCCTAGTCATGCAGAAGAAGTAGGAAGAGGAATTCCTACAACGGTTGTAGTTGGTGCAAAGAATAAAGAGACAGCGGAAATGCTTCAGGATGTATTTATGAATAAAGTATTCCGTGTATACACAAGTTCCGACATTGTTGGAATTGAGCTTGGAGGAGCATTAAAGAACGTTATTGCATTAGCAGCAGGAACGGTTGATGGTCTTGGATATGGAGATAATACAAAAGCAGCATTAATGACAAGAGGAATTGCAGAACTGACACGTCTTGGAGAAGCACTTGGTGGAAAACCAGAGACATTTTCAGGTCTTACAGGAGTTGGAGATCTGATCGTTACATGTACAAGCGTACATAGTCGAAATCGTAAAGCAGGATACTTAATGGGAAAAGGTATGACTGCAGAGGAAGCTATGAAAGAAGTAAAAATGGTTGTAGAAGGGGTATATTCAGCAAAAGCAGCCCTTGGACTTGCAAAGAAATGCAATGTAGCTGTACCAATTGTGGAAGCAGTGAACAGAGTGTTATTTGAGAATGCGGATCCAAAAGAAGAAGTTTCAAACTTACTCCTTCGTGAGAGAAAACAAGAACATACAAATCTTGAATGGAATTAATCAGGATATATAAAAACATAAATATATACAAAACATAAAAACATGAAGGAAGGAAGACAACAATGGAATCATTTAGGGAAATGTCAAAAGAAGAGTTACAGGCACAGGAAGTGGAAGTGAACAAAAAGTATCAGGAATTTAAAGATCTTCATCTTTCACTAAACATGGCAAGAGGAAAACCAGCACCAAATCAGATCGATCATGCAAATGGTATGCTTGAGACAATGACAGATTATCATGCAAAAGATGGTCTGGATGTGCGTAATTACGGAGTTCTTGATGGACTTCCAGAGATGAAAGAAATATTCAGCGATTTATTAGATATTCCAGCAAAGAATATCATTGTTGGAGGAAATGCGAGTCTGAATCTGATGTTTGATCAGATGATGAGACTGGTTGTATTTGGAACAGCAGGTGAGAAGCCTTGGGGACAGTTAGAGAAAGTAAAATTCTTATGTCCAGCCCCTGGATATGACCGACATTGCTCAGCTACAGAAACTTTAGGATTTGAACTGATCACAGTCGATATGACATCTGAAGGTCCAGATATGGATCAGGTAGAGAAACTGGTTGCGGAAGATGAAAGTATCAAAGGAATCTGGTGTGTGCCAAAATATTCCAATCCACAGGGAATCTGCTATAGTGATGAAACGGTTGATCGTTTAGCTTCTATGAAGACAGCAGCCAAAGATTTCAGAATCTTCTGGGATAATGCATATGGAGTACATCCAATCTTTGAAGATGTAAAAGTTAAGAATATCTTAGATGCATGTAAAGAAGCAGGAAATGATAACAGAGCATATTATTTCTTCTCAACATCTAAGATCACATTCCCAGGTGCAGGAGTATCTATCATTGCATCAAGCGATGATAATATTGCAGAGATCAAGAAAGTGATGACAGCCCAGACGATCGGATATGACAAGATCAATCAGCTTCGCCATGTGCAGTTCTTTAAGAATGCAGACGGAGTCAGAAAACATATGCAGATCTTAGCAGATTGTTTAAAACCTAAATTCGAGACAGTTCTTAATACGTTAGAGAAAGAGTTAAAAGGAAGCGGACTGATCACATGGGAGAATCCAAAAGGTGGATATTTTGTATCTGTAGACGTCCTTCCAGGATGTGCAAAGAGAGTTGTAGAACTTGCCAAAGAAGCAGGGGTTACATTAACTGGAGCAGGAGCTACATATCCATATAAGAATGATCCAAAAGACAGCAATATCAGACTGGCACCTTCTTACCCAACAGTAGAAGAGTTACAGCAGGCAATGGATCTGTTTTGTGTATGTGTAAAGAAAGCAGGAATTGAAAAACTGTTAGAACAGGCATAAGAGTTCATAAAAAATACTATGAGGAATATTCTTTATCAATGGTGATAAGGCATGTTCCTCATTTGTTTTTGTAATACTAGTATTTGGTTTTTAAAATATAAATTCAAAGATTGTATCTATACAATTAACACGTTGATGTGGTAAAATAAAACTGTTTATTCGTAAAATAATAAAAAGGAGTTGATTATACATGAAATTTACAAAGATGCACGGTTGTGGCAATGACTACGTATATGTAAACTGTTTAGAAGAAAAGATCAATAACCCAAATAAAGTGGCAAAATTTATCAGTGACCGGCATTTTGGAATTGGTTCTGATGGAATGATCTGTATTTGTCCATCAGATAAAGCTGATTTTAGAATGGCCATGTATAACTCTGATGGTTCAGAAGGAGCCATGTGCGGAAATGGTGTCCGCTGTATTGCAAAATATGTCTATGATTATGGACTGACAGATAAAACAACGATCACGATCGAGACAAAAGGCGGAATTAAAGAATTAGACCTAACAGTTGAAGACGGCAAAGTGACATGGGTGAAAGTTGATATGGAAGCACCGATCACAAAAGCTTCACAGATTCCTGCAATCTATGATGATCTTGATGAAGTGATCGATCAGCCAGTGATCGTTGATGGAAAAGAATATAATATCACATGTATTTCTATGGGAAATCCACATGGAGTTGTATTTGTAGATTCTGTTGCAGATATCGACATTGAGAAGATCGGACCAAAGTTTGAAAATCATCCAATGTTCCCAGATCGTGTGAATACAGAATTTATTGAACTTGTTGATGATAAAACGATCAAGATGCGAGTATGGGAGAGAGGCGCAGGAGAAACTCTTGCATGCGGTACAGGAGCCTGTGCAAGTGCTTATGCATCTTATCTGAATAAGAAAACAGGAAAGAAAGTCTTGGTACATCTTTTAGGTGGAGATCTTCAGATTGAATATGATGAAGAAAAAGATACGATCTTTATGACAGGACCAGCAACAACAGTGTTTGATGGCGAGATCGATCTTACAGGAATTGACGATTAAGAGTACAAAGATAGAAGAATTATTGGAGATAGAACATGATATTAAAAGAATTATTAGAACGTTCAGAATATACCCTCGTGCAAGGAAGTGAAGATGTAGAGATTTCTACATTAGTATATGATTCAAGAAAGATTGAAAAAGGCAGTGTATTTGTATGTATCAGCGGAGCAGCCTTTGATGGTCATAAATTTGTAGCACAGGCTGCTGAACTTGGAGCGGCAGCAGTCGTAGTAGAAAAAGATGTAGAAGTACCAGAAAATCTGACAGTGATCAAGTTTGATAATACAAGACTTGCTTTAGCCGAGATGTCAGCAGCATACTTTGGATATCCAGCAGAAGAACTGACAACGATCGGTATCACAGGAACCAAAGGAAAGACAACAACAACGTATATGATCCGTGCAGTCCTAGAACATGCAGGACAGAAGACAGGATTGATCGGAACGATTGAGACAATCATCGGAGATGAGAGAATTCCATCCGTCAATACAACACCAGAATCTTATATCGTACAGGAATCTTTCCGTAAGATGGCGGACGCAGGATTGAAAAATGTTGTTATGGAAGTATCTTCTCAGGCATTGATGCTTCATAGAACAAGTGGATTTGAATTTGATTATGGAATTTTTACAAACCTTGCAGAAGACCATATTGGGGAAAATGAACATAAAGATATGGACGACTATATTCATTGTAAGAGTCTGTTATTTAAGCAGTGTAAACAAGGAATCGTCAACGGAGATGATGACTATGTAGAAAGAATCATCAAAGATCATACATGTGCGATCGAAACATATGGAATGAAGGATACAAACGATGTTTATGCAGAAAATATTACAAGAATTCAGGAACCTGGATACCTTGGAGTTGCTTACGATCTCAAAGGAAAACAGGAATATAACGTACATGTAGATATCCCAGGAGACTTTACAGTTTATAATTCCTTGGCAGCAATCTCTCTTTGCCGCCATATGGGAATTGTCAAAGAAGATGTATTATCAGCATTGAATACAATTCAGGTCAAAGGACGTTTGGAGATCATCAAGACTCCAGGAGATTACACATTAATGATCGACTATGCACATAATGCTATGAGTCTTGAAAGTCTTTTAACAACGATCCGTAAATATAACCCTAAGAAGATCTACTGCTTATTTGGATGCGGTGGAAACCGTGCAAAAGCAAGACGTTATGAGATGGGAGAAGTATCTTCAAAACTTGCAGATCTTACCGTTGTAACATCTGATAATCCAAGAAATGAAGAACCAATGGATATCATCAACGATATTTTGATCGGGGTTCACAAAGCAGATGGAGAATATGTTACGATCCCAGATCGTAAAGAGGCGATCAAATATTGTATGGAACATGCTGGAGCAGGAGATATTGTTATTCTTGCCGGAAAAGGGCATGAAGACTATCAGGAGATCAAAGGTGTGAAACATCATATGGATGAGAGAGATTTGATCCAGGAAATTATCGAAGGAAGATAAAACATCTGTCTTTTGAAATATATAAAGAAACGAAGGAGAATTACAAACGTGGAAGCAAGAATTTCAGGAACAACAAAATTATTCGGATTGATTGGTTCACCGGTTTCACATTCCGCATCACCAGCAATGCAGAATTACGGTTTTCAGGCATGTGGAGTCGATGGAGCGTATCTTGCCTTTGATATTAAAGAAGAGGAAGTGCCAGAATTCGTAAAATCCATGCGTCTGTTAAATATTCAGGGATGTAATGTTACAATGCCAAATAAAACAGCAGCAGCTCAGAATATGGATGAATTATCACCAGCAGCAGAATTGATCGGTGCCGTTAACACAATTGTAAACAGAGACGGAAAATTATACGGACATATCACAGATGCTGAAGGTTTTGTTGCAAACTTAAAAGATCATGGAATCGGCGTTGAAGGAAAAGATATCGTAATCTTTGGAGCAGGTGGAGCAGCAACAGCGATTCAGGTACAGTGTGCATTAGATGGAGCAAAATCTATCACGATCTTTAACCCAAGAGATCCATTTTTCGAGAGAGCCCAGAAGATGGTAGAGAAGATCAAAGCTAAGGTACCAGAATGTCAGGTAGAATTATATGATCTCGATGCGAAAGATACAATGCGTGAAAAGATTGATGCAGCAGATATTTTAGTTAATGGAACATTACTTGGAATGAAACCAAAAGAAGATACAACAGTGATCTCAGATACAACAATGTTTCATGAAGGATTAGTTGTAGCTGATGTTGTATATAATCCAGAAGAGACAAGATTCTTAAGAGAAGCAAAAGAACATGGATGTATCACAGTTCCAGGAAAAGGAATGCTATTATGGCAGGGAGTTGCATCTTTCAAATTATTTACAGGGAAAGATATGCCGGTTGATGAAGTGAAAGAAAGATTCTTCCAGGGAGTATAAGATACATAGATCATATATGGAAACAAAAAGATCAGAAACTGTAATAAGCAGATTTCTGGTCTTTTTTTCTTATTGTCTTCATATACTTTATCAGTCTATAAAGGAGGAACTTATGGATCAGTTTAATGTATATAAGGATATGAAAGCAAGGACAAACGGAGAGATTTACATTGGTGTTGTTGGTCCGGTGCGAACAGGAAAGAGTACATTTATCAAACGTTTTATGAATCTGATGGTATTGCCAAATATCGAAGATGAAAACGACAGAAATCGTGCAAATGACGAACTTCCACAATCTTCAAGTGGTAAAACGATCATGACAACAGAACCGAAATTTGTTCCAAATGAAGCAGTATCAATAAAGACGGAAGAAGGAATCGAATTAAATGTCCGACTGATCGATTGTGTGGGATATATGGTGGAAGGCGCTACAGGACACATGGAAGGAGAAGAAGAGAGGCTTGTAAAAACACCTTGGTTTGATTATGAAATACCATTTACGAAAGCAGCGGCAATTGGAACAAAGAAAGTGATCACGGAACATTCAACGATCGGTGTAGTTGTAACTTGTGATGGTTCTTTTGGGGAAATTGCAGCAAAACAATATGAGCCAGCGGAAGAAGAAACGATCAAACAACTGAAAGCATTGAAAAAGCCATTTGTTGTTTTATTAAATACGATTCATCCATATTCAGAAAGCACAAAGCAGCTAGCGGCTGAAAAGGAAGAAAAATATCAGACAAAAGTGCTACCAATGAATTTAGAACAGATGAAAAAAGAGGATATTTATGAAATTATAAAGAGTGTGTTGATGGAATTTCCGATTTCATCAATTGGATTTTATGTTCCAAGATGGACAGAGATGTTAAAGAAAGATCATCCATTAAAAATGGAATTACTTCAAATGGCCAGAGATGTGATCACAGAAAAAACAACAATGAGAGACATTTATGAAGAACAAGAAAAAGAATATGAGTACATAACGGGGCAGAAACTAGAATCTGTTGCGATGGACAGTGGGGAAGTGGTCATCACAGTAAAAGTTGGGGATGTATATTATTATGAATTTTTAAGTGAAACAACAGGGATGGAGATTCGCAATGAATATGAATTTATCAAGATCATGGGAGAATTAGCAAAGAAAAAGAAAGAGTACGAAGAAGTTGGAGAAGCATTGGCGGCAGTAAAACAAAGAGGATATGGTGTTGTGACACCGACGAAAGAAGAAATTGTATTAGAAGAACCGCAGATTGTAAAACATGGAAGTAAATACGGAGTAAAAATTAAGGCAAGTGCACCTTCTATTCACATGATCCGTGCAAATATTTCAACGGAGATCGCTCCAATCGTTGGGGAAGAATATCAGGCAAAAGATCTGATGGACTATATTGAGCAGGGATCGAATCAGCCAGGGGAAAGTATGTGGGATGTCAATATTTTTGGAAAGACGTTAGAACAGCTGGTTGGAGACGGTATGCAGACGAAGGCATTAAAAATGACAGATGAGAGTCAGCAAAAGCTTCAGGATACAATGGAAAAGATCATAAATGAAAGTAATGGCGGTCTTGTCTGTATCATTATCTAAGAACATTGACAAACGGATGGAAAAAGAATATACTTTGATAGACAAAGTGTTTTTTGATCTGACAGTTATGAGTACAGATCAAGAAGAGAAAAAAAGAAGCGATTAAGATAAGTGGAGTAGTTATGTCTGTAAAAATATTAGGAACAGGAAGTTTTCTTCCAGAAAAATCAGTGAGCAACGATGACCTTTCCAAAGTGATGGATACAAATGATGAATGGATTTCATCCAGGACAGGG
>OGPX01002315.1_pt1 | contig 11123 bp, 10 predicted proteins | sample 1553101 | NCBI WGS metagenome assembly OGPX01 (sample SAMEA2579964, study PRJEB22360) | human gut metagenome | biome: human gut; feature: human-associated habitat; material: faeces | place: Denmark | collected 2008/2010
ACCTGTCATGATTTTTGACAATAAATACACCGGGGAGGATATAAGCTCAAAGCTCTCTCCGAGAATTTTCTGCCCTGCAAGCTGACTAAGAGGTACAAGCTTCACGCAGTTTGTGACTATGGCGGAGCATATGGAATAGCCGTATACCGCAAGCCCCTCTGAAAGCTCGATGCCATTGTCACGCATATAAAGCCCATAGGCGATGCACTGATGACCCTTGCATATGCCCTGCTCCGTCAAGCTTTTATAAAGCCCTGTGAAGCTTTCCCGACCATTGTTGCATATTTTGAAAAAACGCCTTGTGACCTTTTCTGAGCCGCTTCGTATCTCAAATGGTGTTTTCGCCGCAGAGTATATCTCATCAAGACGGCAAAGCTCCTTTTCGTCAGCATGGTATGCCGCTGCCGCCGCACCAAGCTCATTGTAGGGCAGCACTGAGATGTAAGAATGGAGATATTCTTCAAGCCCTTTTGGCGAAGTAATGATATCATGCTGAACGTAGGTTTCAAGCCCGTTTGAAAGCGTGAACGCACCCACTGGGAAAAGGCTGTCGCATATTTGCAGAATGTGCATAAGTCCTGCGGTATCGGTCATTTTTTATCAGCTCCGTTTAGTGTGAATGTTCGTGGTGATGATGTTCCCCATGCTCGTGGGAGTGGCTGTGTGAGTGTCCGTGAGCTTTGCAGACGATAAAATCGTCAAATCTGCCTATGATGTTCTCGCACTCAAAGCCGAGGTTTTTCAGGTGCTTTTCTGTAGGCTCGTCATGTGGGATAAGCACGTTGTCGTCAGATATTTTAAGTGACAAATGCCTGTTGCCTATCTCAAAGCAAAGCCTGCCCATTTCCTGCATAGTGTGAACGTTTATCTTGATAAGGGGACAGCTTGTGAGCTTCACTGCTACGCAAAGCTTATCGTCAAGATAGATGATATCCCCGTCCTTTAGGCTTTCGTCAATGGCAATGCCTATGTCACGTCCTCCTGCGGTGGTTTTTCTTATGCGCTTTTTCTCGGCTTCAAACCAATCAAGCTCAACTGTGTCTACTTCTACAGAGGGGGTGCTTTCAGAGAGATTGCCTAATATTTTTTCTGCTATCATTTTTGTTTCCTCGCTTTAGAACATAAAGTAACGCTGTGCCAATGCAAGCTCGTCAAAAGGCTCGCAGGTAATAACTTCGCCGTCAACTGTGACAGTGTAGGTCTCAGGGTCTACTCTTATATCACCGCAGACGTTGTTGTATACCATATCAGCCTTTGAGATGTTTCGGCAGTTCTTCACAGGAAGCACCTGCCTTTTAAGACCAAGCTTCTCTTTTATGCCGTCCTCGTAGGCGTATTTTGATACGAACGTGATACAGGTGCTTGAAAGGGCAAGCCCGTGACCACCGAACATTTCTGTGTAACACACAGGCTGAGGGGTAGGGATAGAAGCGTTTGCGTCGCCCATTTTTGATGCGAAAATAAATCCGCCCTTTATTATCATGTCAGGCTTTGCACCGAAAAATGCAGGATTCCAAAGAACAAGGTCTGCCACCTTGCCAACTTCCACTGAGCCCACATATTCTGATACGCCGTGGGTTATAGCAGGGTTGATAGTGTATTTTGAAATGTAGCGTTTTATTCTGAAATTGTCGTTTCGCTGGCTGTCCTCAGGGAGTGCGCCACGCTGTTTCTTCATTTTGTCAGCGGTCTGCCATGTTCGTGTGATAACTTCGCCTACACGTCCCATTGCCTGAGAGTCGGAACTCATCATTGAGAATATTCCCATATCGTGCAAAACGTCCTCTGCGGCGATAGTTTCAGGACGTATCCTTGAATCCGCAAAAGCAATGTCCTCAGGGACGTTCTTGTCAAGATGATGACACACCATGAGCATATCCAGATGTTCGTCAAGAGTGTTTGCGGTGTAAGGCATTGTAGGGTTCGTTGAGGAAGGGAGAACATTCGGGAACGCTGCTGCTCTGATAATGTCAGGAGCGTGTCCGCCGCCTGCACCCTCTGTGTGATAAGTGTGGATAGTCCTGCCCTTGAAAGCATTGACGGTATCTTCAACAAATCCGCCCTCGTTAAGAGTGTCGGTGTGGATAGCCGCCTGAACGTCATACATATCCGCAACAGTAAGTGCGTGGTCGATAACGTCAGGGGTAGAGCCCCAGTCCTCGTGTATCTTCAAGCCTATACAGCCTGCCTTTATCTGCTCCTCGAGAGTTGTGATGTCGCTTGAATTTCCCTTGCAGAGATAGCCGAAATTCATTGGCAGGTCTTCGGATGCTTCCAACATTCTGTGGATATTGAACTCGCCAGGTGTACAGGTGGTGGCATTGGTGCCGTCAGCAGGACCTGTACCACCGCCTATCATGGTGGTGATTCCGCTGTAAAGGGCTGTTCTCACCTGAGTTGGAGAGATAAAATGAATGTGCGTGTCAAGTCCGCCAGCGGTGAGGATAAGTCCCTCGCCTGCGATAGCTTCCGTGGAAGCGCCTATTATCATGTTTTTGTCAACGCCATTCATGATGTCAGGGTTGCCTGCTTTGCCTATTCCTGCTATCCTGCCGTCCTTTATGCCAACGTCAGCCTTTATGATGCCTGTGCTGTCGATGATAAGAGCGTTTGTGATAACAGTGTCAAGGCACTCCTTGTCAGTGGCTTTGCAGGATTGCCCCATGCCGTCACGGAGAGATTTTCCTCCACCGAACTTTGCTTCATCGCCATGAACTGTCAAATCTTTTTCCACTTCTGCAATAAGAGAAGTGTCGCCCAAGCGCACCCTGTCGCCAACTGTCGGACCATACATATCGCAGTAAGCTTTTCTCGATATCTCGATCATTTCCTACACCCCCTTGAAGCCAAGCTTTTTAGCCTTTTCAAAGGCTGCCTGCTTGATGTTTTCATCGTCCATTTTTCCGTTTACAAGACCATTCAGACCATAGCCTATGCGGTCGCCGCCGATAGGTATAAGACGGACGGTCTTTTTCTCTCCCGGCTCAAATCTTACCGCTGTGCCTGCGGGGATATCAAGCCGCATACCATAAGCCGCCTTGCGGTCAAACTCCAAAGCCTTGTTTACCTCAAAAAAGTGGAAGTGGGAGCCTGTCTGGATAGGTCTGTCCCCTGTGTTTGAAACTGTAAGCTCAATGCTTTCTGTTCCCTCGTTGAGCTTGACAGTGCCTTCCTCAACGATAAATTCCCCTGGGTGAAGCTTGCTTGCACCCTTTATAGGGTTGTGTACTGTCACAAGCTTTGTGCCGTCGGGCATTGTGGATTCTATTTGTATTTCGTGTATCATTTCAGGAACGCCGTCCATGACGTCATCAGCGGTAAGAAGCTTTGTGCCATATTGCATAAGCTCAGCGGCTGACGCTCCTGCTCTTGCTTTTTCCATTACTTCCATGCTTATGTATGCCACAGCTTCAGGGTAGTTGAGCTTTAATCCCTGTGCCTTTCGGTCACGGGCAAGCATGCCCGCATAATGGAGCATAAGCTTATCCTGCTCTCTTGGAACAAGTCGCATTATTATTCCTCCTATTTATATAGTATAGTGTATCTACTGCTTTTTCTCTGTAAGGGCTTTTCTTACTACTCCCTCAGGGTCGCTTATGAGCATAGTGCCGAGCCATACGACGGTGCCGAGTGCAACAACGCAGATTCCTAAAAAGCTGTCGTTTATCATGTCTGCGGTGGCAGGGGTGAAATATCCTGCGCCCTGCTCTTTGTATTCAAAAAGTGCGTCCACGAGCCACATTATAGATGCGCCCCAGTACATATAGCACATCAGCCCCACTTTAAGCTTTCTGGCTTTTGGTGATGTGTACCATACTATGGTAATGATAACGGCTGCTATGAGTGTGATAAGAAGCGTCATACGGCGTCACCGCCCAGCTTTGCAGTCTCTTTTGGCTTACGTTTCAGTATCTTGTCAGACACCACAGTCATCACAGCCCATACCGCTGTCACAAGAACAGCCATTGATGTTCCGACAGTCGCCATTTCGTGGAATGCTACTGCCATTTCCGAAGGGTCGTTAGCCGCTGTCAGGAATGGGAAGAACGGAGATATCTCGCCATGCCACAGATGCTCAAATGCCAAAAGTCCTGAGCCGCCCCACAGAAAGCCTGAGAGCCTTGTTATCTTTTTAGAAAGAGGAAGCTTGTCCTCCGAAAGAGCTTTGACCTTTGTCTGCTCCTCTGCCTTTGCCTCGTGAGACTTTACTGCCTTTGCCACAATAGTTGTAACGATCGCTTCTGTTGCTGGTACTAAAAAACAAGCCATAATAAAACTTCCTTTCAAAATTGTTTTCTGAGTTTGACCTAGTGATAATAAAAAAACAACGCCCTTATAAACCGACAGGCATTGCCGTATCGGTTATAAGAGCGTCATTGCTTTGATTATCAGTATAGCACAGAGCTTTTTATTTGGCAATAGTGTTAATGAAAAATTCTTATTTTATTCAGCTTTGAATAAAAAATAGATATGAACAAAATGAAAGTCTGACACCTGAATGTTGCATTATTGTCATTTGTAGATTTGTACAAAGAAACTATTCAAAAATGAATAGTTGTGACTTTGATATGGACGAAATGGCGTAAATGCGCTATATGAGTGATAACAAAACTTATTCCAAAGTGAATAATTTTCAGAAAAATTGAAAATTAGCTCTTGACAACTTGCAGGAATGGTGATATAATTCTGCACATAGAGCAATTCAGAAATGACTTGAACGGTCATGCGGATATGTTCCTCAGTGATTTTGAAAGGAAAGTGACCTCAAATGATCAACAACAATTGTCAGCCACCGAGCGCCTCAGGCTCTCCTCGTTTTTGTAATATGGGTAATTTCATGAGGCTTCCTCACGCGACCTCAGCAGAGGGATTGGATTTCGCTATCGTTGGTATACCATTCGATACCGCCGCTTCTTTCAGAGCAGGTGCAAGATTTGGTCCTAACGGTGTAAGAAACATCTCGGCAATGATAAAGCCTAACAATGTTGCAATGGGCGTCAATATTATGGATTCACTCAAGGGCGCAGACCTTGGCGACGTTCCTGTGATCCCTGATTATATCCACGAAACATATGCAGCTATCGAGCAGACCTTGGACGGTGTTCTTGAATGCGGTGCAGTTCCGATAAGCATTGGCGGCGACCACGCTATCACCCTTGGCGAACTTAGAGCTATCGCAAAGAAGCATGGAAAGGTAAGCCTTGTGCATTTCGATTCACACCTTGACCTGTGCGATACGGTTTTCGGTCAGAAATACAATCACGGCACACCATTCAGAAGAGCAATGGAGGAGGGTCTTATTGATCCTGAGAAGTCGGTTCAGATCGGCATGAGAGGTTCTCTTTACGATCCTGACGATTTCAAGATCGCCGCAGACCTTGGCTTCACGGTTATCCCAGGGGACAAGCTCCACACATATTCTCCTGAAGATCTTCTCAAGGTCATAAAGGAAAAGGTTGGCGACAACAAGGTGTTCCTTACATTCGATATCGACTTTGTTGACCCGGCTTATGCACCAGGTACAGGTACTCCTGAGGTGGGCGGATTTACTTCCTTTGAAACACTTCAATATATAAGAGCGCTGAAAGACCTGAACTTCACAGGCTTTGATGTAGTAGAAGTTGCTCCTCCATATGACCACTCAGAGATAACAGCTTATATGGGCGCAAATATCATTTTTGAGTTCATGTCTATCCTTGCTTATCAGATGAAGATCGGCAAGAGAAAATAAAGATAGAAAAATAATTCACCTTCCAATAAATATAATATCAAACGCAACGGAGCGTTGACGGCGGCACTAGGGTGTCCGGCTTGTCAGCGCTCCGAATTATTTAGAAAAGTAAGTGAAAGGTTGGAATCAGTTATGAAAAGCGGAAGAAGATTTGGAATGTTAAGAAAAGTTTGTGCAGTGGCAGTGGCTTCAGTACTTGCGGCAGGATGTCTTACAGCCTGCGGAAGCAGCAAGAACACAGGACCGCTCACACTGGATCAGATCAAGAAAAACGGTAAGCTCACAGTTGCGACGGAAGCCGCTTATGAGCCTTTTGAATACATGGACGGCGATAAGATCATAGGCTACAACGCAGATCTCTTCGCTAAGATCTGCGACGATCTGGGGGTAGAGCTTGATTATATCGACCTGCCGTTCCAAGGAATACTTGCAGGACTTGAAGCAAAGAAATATGACGTTGTTGGAGCAACACTCGGCGTAACTGCTGAACGTGCAGGCAAGTACACGATGACTTATCCTATCCAGAACGGAACTACAGTTTTCGTAAAGAGAAAGGGCGATGACAGCATCAAGTCTATCGAAGATATGTCAGGCAAAAAGGTCGGCACACAGACTTCTTGCTACAATGATGACGATACATAGAAAATCTATGAGAAGCTAAAGTCAGAGGGCAAGGACGGCTATGCTGAACTGCTCAAATACGACTCATTCCCTGAGGCTTTTGCAGAGCTTAAGAACGGCAAGATAGACCTTGTTGCTCAGAACTATGCAAGTTGCGCTGCAGTTGTAATGAAGAATCCTGACGATTATGAGATAGTGGCTGACGATTCAGGCAAGGCTGAAATGGTCGGTACAGACACTTGGGTATCATGGGCTGTTCGTAAGGAAGACACAGAGCTTTCTGACTATATCAACTCTGAGATACACAAGTTCAAAGAGGACGGAACTCTTGCAGAGCTCCAGAAGAAATGGTTTGGTGAAGCCGTTGACCTGCCTGAGAGCGATTATATCCCTGCCGAGTAAAAAGCATCTTTGAAAGGAGGAAATGCTTCGTCGCAAATGGCGGAGCATTATATATCAATGGAGAATTTCAACATAGTATGGCATTATAAAGACCTGCTGCTGAAAGGTCTTGGCTATACAGTATTCGTATCCGTTGCAGCGATACTTATAGCGCTTTGCGTTGGTATGCTGCTTTCGGTGATGAGAATGGGCGGCGATTCGCTTCCTTCAAGGATACTGAAAAAGATAGTCGCAGTTTATATAAGCTTTGTCCGTGGCACGCCTGTGCTGGTGCAGATATACATTATATATCAGGCGCTTGCAGTAATGGGTCTAAACCTTTCAAACCTGGCGTCAGGCATAATCGCTCTGAGCCTTAACAGCGGCGGATTTATCGCAGAAATAATCCGTGGCGGGCTTACGGCTGTGCCAAAGGGTCAGACGGAGGCGGCCAGAGCCTTGGGCATGAGCGAGCCAAAGATACTAATGAGGATAGTTTTTCCGCAGGTATTCAAGGTAGCTTTGCCACAGCTGACAAGCGAGTTCATAAACGTTATAAAGGTGTCGCCGATGCTTTCTGTGTTGGCAATCGTAGAGCTTACAAGAACGGCTCAGCGTCTTGTAACGCAGACATACATAAACCTGCCTTTCTATATTGCTATCGCAGTTATGTATTTTGTTATCTGCACAGGACTTGAAGAGCTTGTAAAGCTTCAGAAGAAAAGACTTGAAAGAAGATAAGGAGGCGCAATAATATGGACGAATTTATGCACGTTGCGGAAATAGCGCTTCCACTGCTTTTGCAGGGCCTTGGAACAACGGCGGCAATATCGGTGCTGTCTATCCTTATTGCAATGGTGTTAGGCTCGGCGGTAGGCTATATGTGCCTTTCAAAAAACAAGGCTGTTGAGCTTATCGCAAGGGCGTTTATAAAGATATTCAGATGCACCCCTTTTATGGTGCAGGTATATCTTGCATATTACGGACTCCCTGCTCTTGGTCTGAACGTTTCAGCGTTCTCAACAGGCGTTATAATTCTTGGAATGTACACAGCGGCTTATACCGCAGTTATCCTTGAAAGCGGCGTCAGCGCTATTCCAAAGGGACAGTTTGAAGCTTCATATGCAATGGGAATGTCAAGATTTAAAACAATGGTGAGAATAATTTTTCCGCAGACTTTGAAAATAATCGTTCCGTCACTGACAGGACAGTTTGTTCAGACTGTTAAGGACTCATCTATCCTTTCTATCATCACAGTTGCAGAAATGACAATGATGACAAAAGAGGCTATCGGTATAACTTTCAGCCCTCTGATAGTTTATATCTGTGCAGGCGTTCTTTACTGGGCGCTGAACCTTGTTATCGAGTTCGCATCAAGATGTATAGAAAAGCACAACAACCGTGTTGCTATCTGACGAAAAAGGAGTGTAAAATACAATGGCTGAAAGCAGAAAGCCTGTTATATCGGTTCACGATCTGGCAAAGAATTACGGGGAGCTTAAGGTCCTCAGAAAAATAGATATGGATATTTACAAGGGCGAGGTGGTAAGCGTTATCGGCCCTAGCGGCTCCGGCAAAAGCACTTTTCTCAGATGCCTGAACTATCTCGAGGAGCTGACATCAGGCGAGATAGATATAGGCGGAGTTTCCCTAAAGGGCATCGACGAGGACAAGCACAACAAAAAGCTTAACGAAAAGGCTGCAAAGGTCATAAGAAAGAACGTTGGAATGGTGTTCCAGCAGTTTAACCTTTGGCCGCACAAAACAGTGCTTGAAAACGTCATGGAGTGTCCTGTTCAGGTTAAAAAGGCTAACAAGGAAGAAACAAAGAAGAAAGCCATGGAGCTTCTTGCGAGAGTTGGAATGGACGGCAAGGCAGACGCTTATCCTACTCAGCTTTCAGGTGGTCAGCAGCAGCGTGTGGCTATTGCGAGGACCCTTGCAATGGAGCCTGAGGTCATACTCTTTGACGAGCCGACTTCCGCCCTTGACCCTGAGTTCGTTGGCGAAGTTCTGAACGTTATGAAAGACCTGGCTCAGGCAGGAATGACGATGATAGTTGTCACACACGAAATGGGCTTTGCGGCAGAGGTGGCAAACAGAGTCTGCTTTATGGACGGCGGCTATGTTATCGAGGACGGCACTCCTGAGGACGTGTTCAAGCACCCTAAGGGCGACCGTGCAAAGCAGTTCTTCTCAAAGATACTTAATGTGTAAACTATAAAGCCGCAGAAAGGAGTGCAGACAAATGGATTATGAGCAGCTAGGGCACATTCTCGAAAGTATCCACCCAGGAGTGACTATTGCCGACAGCAGCGGAGTGTTCAGATTTGTTTCAAACTCCTATCTCAGCGGCAGAAGCGTAAAAGGCTATGACATAATAGGTAAATTCGCAGGCTCAGAGGAAATGATGAAGATGTTTTCCCCTTGCGTGACGCAAATGGTTTTTGAAAGCCACAAGCGTGTCACAACAGTGCAAAAAGGCGTTGACAATGAGGAAACTTTCGTCACGGGAATACCGGTATTCAAGGACGGAGAGCTTGAGATGATAATAAGCTATTCCTCTTGGGAGATAACAGGCTTTGACGACCTGCGGGAGCGTTACAATGTTTTGCAGTATCAGAACAAAAAGCTCCTTGATGAAATAGAGCTTATGACAGGACGTGACGGCGGACAGCGTTATATCGCCCAAAGCAGCCGTTCAAGAGACGCAAGGCGGCTTGCAGGAGTTTTCTGTGACGCAGGCTGTCCGTGTTACATCTATGGTCCCACAGGAAGCGGCAAAAGCTATCTTGCTTCCACTATATACGGCAAAAAAGGAACGCTTTACACCTATGACTGCGCACCTGTCGGGGAAGAAGTCATAGAAAAGGAGCTTCTTGGAGAGGGGTCGATGATATCGCCGCTTTCGGGCATTTACGCTGTGATAATAAAGCATATAGACAGGCTGTCGCCTAGGCTTCAAAGGGCAGTCCTTGAAAAATGCGCAAAAGCAGGCATTGTGCCTGTGGGACTTTCTGAACATTCGGTGGAAGAGTTTAAAGGTGCTGACAAGCTGTCGGAGGAGTTTATAAGCGAGTTCGAGCCTTATCAGGTGCAGATGTATTCTCTTGGAGAGCGTGCGGAGGATCTTAAAAGCTTTATCGACTATTATCTCGGCTCGGCAAACAAGAAATACTCACGGAGCGTTGAGTTCACGCCTCGTGCCATGGGCTGTTTGTTGGGATATGATTGGAAAGAAAATATCGACGAGGTGCACAGGACTATAGAGCGTATCGTCCTTACTACCGAAAAGAAAAAGGTGGACGTTTTCGACTTGCCTGACAGGATAACAGGCGGTTCGTCTGAGGTATTTGCACAGAATGCTTCCCTAAAGGATATGCTTGAATTTTACGAAAGCGGACTTGTGATGAGAGCCTATGAAAAATACAGAACATCTGTGGCTGTGGCACAGAAGCTTGGCATAAGTCAGGCGACGGCGGTGCGGAAGATACACAAATATGCAGGCAGGGACGTTGAATGAATGAGCGTTTTGATGTTATCGTTACGATACTTGAACTTATCGGCACTGCAGCGTTTGCGGCAAGCGGTGCGCTGACAGCGATAAAAAGGCGTTTTGACCTTTTCGGCGTTATAATAATAGGAGTGACAACGGCTGTGGGCGGTGGGATAATGCGTGATATCGTCATCGGAAGTCACCCTGTGGCGGCGTTTCGTGACCCCCTTGCAATGAGTGCGGCGGCTTTGATATCGGTGCTTGTGTTTGCTGCCTTGGCTGTCAAAGGCGACCTAGGTGGCACCGCGTTGAAGCTTTATGATACTGCAATGCTCATGCTCGATACTATAGGGCTTGGCATTTTCACTGTTACAGGTATAACAGCGGCAATGAGGAGCGGCGTGTCAGACAACACTTTTTTGCTTGTGTTTTCGGGAGTTATAACAGGCGTTGGGGGCGGAGTTCTCAGGGATATTTTCGTGAACAAGAAGCCTGAGATATTTGTGGGCAACATTTATGCCTGCGCTTCTGCCACAGGTGCAGTGGCTTTTCTGTTTTGTTATGGCATGATGTCGTTCATGCCTGCCTGCATGATGAGCCTTGCGGTGACGTTTTCCCTAAGGCTCATGTCGGTGAAATTCGGTTGGAATTTGCCGAAGATCCAGATAAAAGCCAGACAGGAGCGGAGAATAGCCGCCACGAAAGAAAATCTCATAAATAAAAAAGGAGCATAGACTATGAAAAAGTTTATTATTACCATAAGCCGTGAGTTCGGCTGCAACGCAAGAGAGGTCGCAAGAAAGGCGGCGGCTGAGCTTGGCGTGGAGTTTTATGACAAGGACCTTGTAGATATGGCGGGAGGGGGGGCAGGGCAAAACACGGACAGGCGCATAG
>OGPX01002331.1_pt1 | contig 11064 bp, 8 predicted proteins | sample 1553101 | NCBI WGS metagenome assembly OGPX01 (sample SAMEA2579964, study PRJEB22360) | human gut metagenome | biome: human gut; feature: human-associated habitat; material: faeces | place: Denmark | collected 2008/2010
CAGGATGATGAAAATCTCCGGCTACGTGTGGAGTTATGATCACATTTTCTACGTTCCATAATTTATGTTGCGTCTGCAGCGGTTCTGGGTCTGTAACATCCAGTCCTGCTCCATAAATCTGTCCTTGGATCAATGCTTCGCAAAGATCCTCTGTATTAACTGCACTGCCTCTTCCAGCATTTAGCAAGATTGAGGTGTTCTTCATTTTTTCAAAACGATCTTTATTGAAGATATTTCGTGTTGCTTTAGAATCTGGAAGTACAGATAATACAACATCTGCTTTGGGCAGCAATTTATCCAGATCATCCATGGTATGGAGTTCATCGATATCTTGCGGTACCTGCCCTGGTCTTCGTTTGATTCCGATGATATGGTAGTCAAAATTTTTCATTAATCTTGCAAAGTATAATCCGATGTCACCGAGTCCCACGATCAGAAGTGTTCCTCCGCATAAGGACATGATACCTCCTTCATCTTGCCATTCACATTGATTTTGGTTATCTCTGTATAGATGTAATTTCTTTTGCAGGGAAAATAAGACTGCCAGCATATGTTCTGCAACGCTTGGTCCATAGGCCCCTGTAGCATTCGTCAATATTACATCTTCAGGAAGCACGCCTTTCTTCACATAAGGATCAGCCCCTGCTGAATTAAGCTGCAGCCATTCTAAGTTTTTTGCTTCCTGTAAGTAAAATGGATCTACATTTCCAATGATCACATTTGCTTCCTGTACCATTTCCTGAGTTACATTATCGTATGAACTGTATATAAATTTATTGCCTTGAGAATGTTGTTCTAATGTTTTTTTATGTTCGTCTTTTACTGGCATAACAACCAGAATGTTTTTATCTTTTTTCATTGAATTACTTAATATCCTCCTGTTTATTTTATACTATTGTAACGCAAGAGTTATAGAAAGAAAACCCATAGAAATTAAATTTCAGGAGTTTTCAAAGAACAATTCATATAGACAAATTTTGTATACGTGCCGTATAATAAGAATTATACAAAAATAATAGGAAAAGGAAATATCAATATGAACGATTTTAAATATGTATTTGGTCCGATCCCATCCAGAAGACTAGGAAGATCCTTAGGTATCAGTCCACTGCCTAAGAAGACATGTAACTATTCCTGCATCTACTGTCAATTAGGAAGAACTGATAAAATGACAAATAAACGTCAGGAATTTTATAAAACAGAAGATATCATAGCGGAATTTAAACAGTATCTCAAAGACTCTGACAAATTTGATATCGTAACGGTCGTTGGAGAAGGAGAACCTACTTTAGCAGCAAATCTTGGTGAATTAGTAGTTGCTCTGAAAGCATTGACAGACAAGCCAGTCGCAGTGATCACAAATGGTGCGTTGCTTTCTGATCCACAAGTCAGAGAAGAATTATGCCATGCTGATATGGTATTGCCATCTCTGGATGCTTATAATCAAGAAATTTCCAAGAAGATCGACCGACCTTATGGAACGATCAAATTTGAAGAAGAATTTGAAGGTCTCAAAAAGTTCACTCACATGTATGAAGGAGAACTTTGGTTGGAGATCATGCTAGTTGATGGGATCAACGATGATGAGCAGTCTATTCTTAAATTTCAAGAATTATTAAAAGAATTAAAATATGACAGACTATACTTAAATACACCAGTTCGTCCGCCAGCAGAAGCAGATGTGAATGTCGTATCTGAAGAACGCATGCGATATGCGGTTGAGACACTTGGTGGTATTTCGATTGAGATGATGAGTTCTGGTGCATTTTTCAGTGAGATTGAAGATGACTATGAAGCGGTTAAATCCATTATCGGAAGACATCCTATGAATCAGTTTGAAGTACGAGGATTTTTAGAAAGCAGAGATGTGAAAGATCCAGAAGCGATGATGGAACAGATGAAAAAAGATGAAGCGATCCATGTGATCGATTACAAAGGAATCCTGACGTTCCGTTTAAAATAGTACAATGATCGGATTATAAAAAGGAGAAACAAAATGAAGCATAGTGTAAAAAGAGTGGCAGCAATTCTTGATCTGTCTGGTTTTGGAAGAGCTTCGTTGACAGCGATCATTCCCATCCTTTCATCCATGGGAGTGCAGGTCTGTCCATTGCCGACAGCGATCCTTTCCAATCATACTGGGGGATTTGATACCTTTAGTTTTGTAGACTTTACAGATCATATGCAAGACTATATCGATCATTGGAAAGAGCTAAATATCGATTTTGACTGTATTTATTCTGGATTCTTAGGATCTGAACGTCAGATTGAGATCGTTTCCGGATTTATTGATGATTTTGGAACAGAGGATAATATGGTTGTGATCGATCCAGTCCTTGGAGATAATGGAAACTTGTATTCAACGATGGATCAAGGATTAGTTGAAGGAATGAAACGTCTGGTAACAAAAGCTGACATTATCACACCAAACTTTACCGAAGTAAGTCTCTTATTGGGGGAAGAATACAAACAGACAACAACCGATGAAGAGATCAAAGAATGGGTAAAACGTTTGTCTGATATGGGACCAGATATCATTGTTGTGACAAGTGTTCCAGATAAAGAGAAAGATAAAGATTCTAATGTGATCGCTTACGATAGAACTTGTAATACATATTGGAAGATAAAATGCCGTTATATCCCAACATTTTATCCGGGAACAGGAGATGCTTATACTTCTGTTATGATAGGAAGCCTGTTAGACGGAGACAGTCTGCCAATCGCACTGGATAAGGGTGTGCAGTTTATCACACAGGCAATCAAGGCAAGTTATGGATTTGATTATCCAAACAGAGAAGGAGTATTGCTTGAGAGAGTATTGGAAGTATTGAAAATGCCGGTAGTTTTAGGTGGATATGAAATGATTTGATATCGAAAGCTAAAAAAGGAGGTGTCTGACATGTTTTATTTACTAGACCCAGAAAAATGGGAACGACAGAAACATTTTGAATATTATATGCAGATGATACCATGCGGTTATACTGTTACAGTACGTCTAGATGTGGAAAATCTGTATCAGCAGGTCAAAAAATGTGGATTAAAGTTTTATCCGGCATTTATTTACTGCACAGGAAAAGTTGTCAATGAGAAAAGAGAATTTAAAATGGGAGTCGATCAGGAAGGAAGACCTGGTTATTTTGATGTGATGCATCCAAACTTTACGATCTTTCACAAAGATGACCATACATTTTCAGACATCTGGTCTTATTATGATGATGATTTTCAGACATGCTATCAAAACATTATAAATGATATGGAAACATACAAAGATGTCAAAGGACCCAAAGGAAAAGAAGGGCAGCCGCCAAACTTCTTTTGTATCTCCTGTGTGCCATGGATGGATTTCACAGGCTACAGCACATGGGTGCCAACCGGAAGACCAAATCTATTTCCGATCATTACATTTGGAAAATATGTGGAAGAAGAGTGCAGAAGAAAGCTGTCTGCTGCTTTGACGATATCTCATGCATCCGCAGATGGATATCATGCTAGTATGTTCTTTGAAAGACTGCAGGAAGTATTAGATGAATTTGTAATTGATCAGTAATTGATGCATTGATCAAAGTTTATAAGTGATATAGATAATTTCTGTATACATAGTGAAATCTATTGATATTATAACGGAAAATATTTCTGATCAGTCATCAGATCTAACATAATATACAATTGGAATTTTTATTTTTATAAATATTTGCATTTATATTGGATTACATGATACAGATTAAATACAAAAAGCACTATCATAATCGATGGTGCTTTTTGTATTTAATGGGGTAGAGAGGTGTGGTTATAAAATTATTTCCCTTGCAAAAATCCAGCCGAAGTAGAAGCAGACAATTTCTCCAACAAAGAAGAAACTTCCTCTTCGGACTCCTGAAATCCACCCGTGATCCACTGTTGGATCACAGCCATGCATCCGCTCACAATATAAATATGCAAAGAAGACAAAGCCTCCGCATCGTAATCAGGCCGGCGGCTCTGCCACATTGGCATGGTCCAGTGTTGGGTGGCAAGCAGAAGTTTATTCTGAAATCCTGGATCACCATGGTCTGAGAACAACAATCTTATCAACTGCTTATGCTCACTGATATAAAAGATAATAGAATTCATCAACTGTGAAATTGAATTTTCCTTCTCAAACTGGATCATATCTTCTTCTAGAGTATTTAAAATCTCATCTTCAATCGACTCCAGAAGATCCATCGGACTGGAATAATACGTATAAAATGTACTGCGGTTAATATCCGATTTCTCACACAAACGGGAAACGGATATTTTCTGTATTGGCTGTTCTTTTAATAAATAAAGCAGGCTCTCTCTGAGCGCACGTTTTGTTTTCAAAATACGACGATCAGTTTTCTTCTCTACCATATCAAAAACTCCTTTAAAATCATATAAAAAAGATAATCTACAAAACAATGAAAAATGTTCGATAACCACCAAAAAACACTATTTTGGTGGTTGTTGTATACACATACATTTATTATAATATACATATGAATGAAAAACAACAGTTGTATGATAAAAGGAGGCACAAACATGAACCGGCAAGATTTTTATGATGGAAAATTATTTGATGCATATCGTTATATGGGTGCACATAAAGACGGTGATAAGATTCGTTTTGTAACCTATGCACCAAGAGCCTCCAGGATATCGATCATTGGGGAGTTTAATAACTGGAATGAAGAATTTATGGAACAAGACGCACAAAGTGGTTTCTTTTTATTCTACTCCGACAAAGCTAAAGAGGGTCAGATGTACAAATATTGCATCTACGGACCAGATGGCAATCGGCAGGAACATTGCGATCCTTACGGATTTGAGATGGAACTAAGACCAGGAGCATGTTCGATCATCAGAGATATCACAACATACAGATTCAATGACAGATCATGGATGCAGATGAGAAGTGTCGGAATGGAAGATGCCATCAATATCTATGAGATGCATATGGGTTCATGGAGAATGAATAAGAAAGATGAGAATGGCTGGTATCAGTATGATGAGATTGCCAAGATGCTCGTTCCATATCTAAAACAAAATAATTATACCCATGTAGAATTAATGCCACTGTCAGAACATCCATTTGATGGATCATGGGGATATCAAAACACTGGATTTTTTGCACCAACGAAACGTTATGGAACTCCAGATAAATTAATGAAATTTGTTGATATGATGCATCAGGCAGGGATTGGAGTCATTATGGATTTTGTGCCAGTTCATTTTGCAGTAGATGGATATGGACTGAAATTATATGATGGAACTCCATTATATGAATACGATAATAAAGATACTGGAGAGAGTGAATGGGGAAGTTGCAATTTTATTCATTCCAGAAGAGAAGTTCAGTGCTTCTTGCAATCAGCGGCCAACTATTGGCTGGAAGAGTATCATTTTGATGGAATCCGTATGGATGCAGTGAGCCGCCTGATCTACTGGCAGGGAGATGAAAGCAGAGGAGTCAATGATACAGCGATCGACTTCTTAAAAGCATTCAATTTAGGTTTAAAACAACGTCATCCAACCGCCATGCTGATCGCAGAAGATTCCACTGCTTATCCAGGTGTGACAGAACCTGTATGGAAAGGCGGGTTAGGATTTGATTACAAATGGGATTTAGGATGGATGCACGATACTCTGGAATATTTTCAGACTGGACCAGAATATCGAAGTCGTGATTATCACAAACTAACATTCTCTATGGTGTATTTCTGGAATGAACGTTATATGCTAGAATATTGTCATGATGAAGTTGTACATGGCAAGGCAACGATCTTACAGAAGATGTATGGGGATTATGAAGATAAATTTCCACAGGCAAGGGCTATGTATATGTATATGATGATCCATCCAGGAAAGAAATTAAACTTTATGGGGAATGAATTTGGACAGATCAGGGAATGGAGCGAAGCACAGGAACAGGATTGGATGATCTTAAAATATCCGATTCATGATGCCTTCCATAAATATATGGTCAAATTAAATGACATTTACAAGAAAGAAAAAGCTTTCCATTATGATTATCATAGAGAAAACTTTGAATGGCTGGACTGTCATCAGGAAGAACGATGTATTTATGCGATCGGAAGAAAAACGGCAGATCACATGATCGTTGGAATCTTTAATTTCTCTGATAAAGAGCAGAAAGATTATAAATTAACGATCAAAGGACACCATACGAGAAGAACATTGTTACATACTGAATGGGAACAGTATGGTGGAACGATGAAGAAACGTAAAGAAAATATTCATCTAAAGAAAAAAGGAAAAGACAGTGAGCTTACGATCACACTTCCAAGATACAGTGGAGTTTTATTAAAACTAACGAAGAAAGAATAAGGCAGAAATTTTGAGTAAAAGGAGATAATATCATGAAAATATACGATTTAGTAATCATAGGTTCCGGACCAGCTGGAATGTCTGCAGCAATCTATGCACAGAGAGCAATGCTTGATTTTGTTATGATCGAGAAAGAATATATGCCAGGAGGACAGGTTGTACAGACTTATGAAGTTGATAATTATCCTGGAATTCCAAAGACAAATGGAATGGATCTTGGATTAAAATTTTCAGAGCATGCGAAAGAACTTGGTGCTAAAAGTATTACAGCAGAAGTTAAAGAAATCTATGCAGACGAAGAAATCAAAGAGATCATGCTTAAGAATGGAGATACATTAAAAACAAGGACGATCATTCTTGCAACAGGAGCAGTTCATCAGACTTTGGGAATAGAAGGAGAAGAAAAATTAAAGGGAATGGGAGTATCTTATTGTGCAACATGTGATGGAGCATTTTTTAGAAATAAGGTAACAGCAGTTGTTGGTGGTGGAAATGTTGCATTGGAAGATGCAATATTCTTAAGCCGTATGTGTAAAAAAGTTTATCTGATCCATCGAAGAGATGAATTTCGTGGTGCAAAGATTCTTCAGGATGAAGTAAAGAAGAACGACAAGATTGAAATCTTATGGAACACGATCGTGACAAAAATCGATGGAGATGAGGTTGTGGAGGGACTTCATATACAAGATGTAGATAACCATGTGGATAAGTTACTAGATGTTGATGGAATTTTTATCGCTGTGGGGACAAAACCAGCTTCCGAGCTTTTATCTGGAAAGTTATCAACAGACGAAAAAGGATATATTATCGCAGGAGAAGACGGTGTTACAAATATTCCGGGAATCTTTGCTGCAGGGGATGGAAGAAGCAAAAATCTTCGTCAGGTGGTGACGGCGGTGTCAGATGGTGCCAACTGTGTGTATTCAGTCGAGCGATATCTTCAAAATGCCTAATTTTCAGACAATTTAAGCTATTTTTATATAGTGACTCATAAATTAAAAATCAACCGCTTTTTGTCGATTTGTGCTAGTTGTATAACAAAAAGCAGGTTGATTTTTTTATGGAAAAATTACACACATATTGCTAACAAAATACCCACAAAGTTATCAACATACAGAAATGGCATATTTTAGCCAAAAATGAGTTACCCACAGAGTTATCCACATTATCCACATCCACAATTCGACAAATAATAACTGTGGATAACTTCAAAAAGAAACATATGTTTTGTTTACTATTTATAAAAAGATTTTGTTTTCTTAATCAGAATTATATGTTATAATGAATTCATACAAAAAAGGTAAAGGAGATGGGAGCCATGAAATTCATTATTAGTGGAAAGAACATTGAAGTTACAGAAGGTATCAAAGCAGCAATTGAAGAGAAACTCGGACGTCTCGACAAATATTTAGTAGACGATACGATCGTGAATGTAACTTTAAGTGTTCAGAAGGGAAGACAGAAGATAGAAGTTACCATTCCTATGAAAGGGCACATTATCCGTGCTGAAGAAGGCAGTGAAGACATGTATGTATCTATTGACCTGGTAGTAGATGTGATCGAACGCCAGATCCGCAGATATAAAACAAGACTTATGAATCAGAAATATGATGGAACAAGCTTCAAACAGGAATTTATGGAGCAGGAAGACGATGTGGAAGATGATGAGATCAGAATCATCCGAAGCAAGAAGTTTGCTATTAAACCAATGGATGTAGAAGAAGCTTGTGTACAGATGGAATTATTAGGACATGATTTCTTTGTATTCCGCAATGCTGATACATTTGAAGTCAATGTTGTATACAAGAGAAAAGGAAATACATACGGACTGATCGAACCTGAATTTTAGAAGATCGGAAGATGGAGGAGATCCTTATGACAAGGATCTCCTTTTTTCATACTTTTTTTTATAAAAAATTCAAAATTTATTGAGAATTTTTACAATTAGTTAACTTGCACCTTATAATGTTAAGTGTTACAATAGCAAAGACTATATAATAGATATAAGACTATCTTGATATCAGATGTCAGAGACAGAACGATCACAAGATGGAACAATCATAAAAAGAAACTTAGGAGATTATTTATGGGTTTATTTGATAAAGTATTTGGTTCTCACAGTGATAAGGAACTAAAACGAATCAGCAAGACGGTTGACAAGATCGAAGCACTCGATGAGTCCATGCAGAAATTGTCAGATGAGGAACTAAGACATAAGACTGTTGAATTTAAAGAAAGACTTGCAAATGGAGAGACATTAGATGATCTGTTACCAGAAGCATATGCAACAGTAAGAGAAGCCAGCAGCCGTGCGATCGGTTTAAAACATTACCGTGTACAGCTGATCGGTGGTATCATCCTGCATCAGGGACGTATCGCAGAGATGAGAACTGGTGAAGGTAAAACTTTAGTGTCCACGTTACCTGCATATTTAAATGCGCTGGAAGAAAAGGGCGTTCATATCGTAACAGTCAATGATTATCTGGCAACTCGAGATGCCGAGTGGATGGGAAAAGTTCATAATTTTCTTGGATTAACTGTTGGCGTTGTTACAAATGATATGGAGAATGATGAACGCCGTGAAGCATATAACTGTGATATTACTTATATTACAAACAATGAATTAGGATTTGACTACTTAAGAGATAACATGGTCATTGAGAAAGAAGATCTTGTACAGAGAGATCTTCACTATGCGATCGTCGATGAGGTCGATTCCGTACTGATTGATGAGGCAAGAACACCACTGATTATTTCCGGTGAAAGTGGTAAGTCTACAGAATTGTACCGTGCATGTGATATCTTAGCCCGCCAGATGGAACGAGGAAGTTCTGATGGTGAATTATCCAAGATGGATATCTTAATGAACGAGGATATCGAAGAAGATGGAGATTTCCTTGTCAATGAAAAAGATAAACAGATCATGCTGACTGCAGATGGCGTGAAGAAAGTCGAGAAATTCTTCCATATCGAGAATCTTGCAGATCCAGAGAACCTTGCGATCCAGCATAATATCATCTTAGCACTTCGTGCACATAACTTAATGTTTAAAGACAAAGACTATGTAGTAAAAGATGATGAAGTATTGATCGTCGATGAATTTACAGGACGTATCATGCCAGGAAGACGTTATTCTGATGGTCTGCATCAGGCAATCGAAGCGAAGGAAAATGTAAAGGTCAAGAGAGAATCCAAAACTCTTGCAACGATCACGTTCCAGAACTTCTTCAATAAATATGACAAGAAAGCAGGTATGACAGGTACTGCACTTACAGAAGAACAGGAATTTAGAGAGATTTATGGAATGGACGTTGTTGTGATTCCAACAAACAAACCAGTTCAGAGAATCGATCATGATGATGCGATCTACAAGACAAAACGTGAGAAGATGAATGCTGTTGTCGAAGATATCATTGGATCTCATGCAAAAGGACAGCCTGTTTTAGTTGGTACGATCACCATCGAGATGTCTGAAGAATTAAGTGCAATGCTTAAGAAACGTGGAATCAAACACAACGTACTGAATGCGAAATTCCATGAGAAAGAAGCAGAGATCATCTCTCACGCAGGTGAGATCGGTGCCGTAACGATCGCTACGAACATGGCTGGTCGTGGTACTGACATCGTGCTGGAAGATGGTGTTGCAGAACTTGGCGGATTAAAGATCATCGGTACAGAACGTCATGAATCCAGACGTATCGATAACCAGTTACGTGGTCGTGCTGGACGTCAGGGAGATCCAGGTGAATCTAAGTTCTATTTATCACTGGAAGATGATCTGATGAGATTGTTTGGATCTGAAAGAATGATCAGTATATACAATGCACTGGGAATTCCAGAAGGAGAAGAAATCCAGCATAAGACGATCAGCAAGACGATCGAGAAAGCCCAGAAGAAGATTGAGAATAACAACTTTGGTATTCGTAAGAATCTGTTAGATTATGATAGAGTCAACAATGAACAGAGAGAAGTTATGTACAAAGAACGCCGCCGTGTTCTTGACGGAGATGACATGAAAGAATCTGTTTTAGGCATGATGAAAGAAACAGTTGCAAATCATGTATATCAGGTGATCAGTGATGAGCTTCCACCAGAAGAGTGGGATCTGGCAGCACTGAATGCAGAGTTGCTTCCAATTGTACCACTGAATAAGATCGTATTAACAGATGCAGAGAAATCTTCTGGTAAAGTTGATGATCTGGTAGCAAGATTACAGGAAGAAACAGTTGCATTATATGAACAGAAAGAAAAAGAATTCGAAGACTTTGATCTTCGTGAGATTGAACGTATTATCTTACTGAAAGTCATCGACCGCAAGTGGATGGATCATATTGATGATATGGATCAATTAAGAGAAGGAATTGGTCTTCAGGCATATGGACAGAGAGATCCAGTTGTTGAATACCGTATGGCTGGATTTGAGATGTTCAATGATATGACAAAGGCAATTCAGGAAGAGACAACAGGTGCACTGTTCCACGTACAGGTTGAGCAGAAGATCGAGAGAGAAGAAGCTCCAAAGATCACTGGAACAAACAAAGATGCAGAAGTTGAGAAGAAGCCTTATGTAAGAAAAGGAGCAAAAGTCGGCAGAAATGATCCTTGCCCATGTGGAAGTGGTAAGAAGTATAAGAACTGCTGCGGAAGGAATAAATAAGGAGTTTTTTATCAATGATTGAAGCAGAACAATTAAAATATAAATTAAGCTCTTTTCAGGAA
>OGPX01002335.1_pt1 | contig 11047 bp, 10 predicted proteins | sample 1553101 | NCBI WGS metagenome assembly OGPX01 (sample SAMEA2579964, study PRJEB22360) | human gut metagenome | biome: human gut; feature: human-associated habitat; material: faeces | place: Denmark | collected 2008/2010
TATGCAATAACGGCTTCGGGCAACACAAATTACCCTTACAAGGTCGTAGTTGCCCACATCTGCAACGGCGTTACCTATAGCAACCGACTTGACAGCACATTCACAGGCGGCACTCTTGCTTCGGGCAATTATTATCTCACCGAAAATCTTACCCTTACAAGCGAAATTCGGGTAGATAGAAACAGCATCGTCAAGATATGCCTCAACGGTCACAGCATTACCCAGACCGCAAACGCAGGCATATTCGCAAACAATGGAACCCTTGATGTCATCGACTGCATGGCAGCGGGAAAGCTTTCGGGCGGAAAGGGCTGCACTTCAACACAGGCAGGCGGCTGCATCTACAACAGCGGCACAATAACAATAAGCGGCATAACAATGGACGGAAACTCAGCTCCCCACGGCGGCGCTGTCAGCAACTACGGCGATATGCAGATAACAAACTGCACTATCACCAATAACTCCGCAAACGGCGACGGCGGCGGAATAAACAATGCAGGCACTCTGACAGTTACAAACACAGAGATAACAGGCAACAACGCTGTGAACGGCGGCGGAATCTCGACTATCGGCAAGCTTACTCTTAACAATGTTACCGTTACAGGCAACACAGCAGATCACGGCAGCGGAATAAGAACTAACGCCTCTCCCGACGTTACTGTTTCAGGCGATATCATCATCAGGGATAACTCAGCAGGCAAATACCCCGATATGCTCCTTAACAGCAGTAAGCTGGCTGTTGATGCAAACGGACCGGGAGCAAATTCCTACATCAGCGTATCTGCTATCCCCGCTCCCACAAGTACCGCTCCCGTAAGCCTCACAGGCACAAACAACGCCGATTACAGCGGATATTTCCACACCGATAACCCCGACTACGCAATAATCAACGGCGAAAACAACACCGTAATGCTGGTAATGGGCGAATATACCGTCACCTTTGACGCAAACGGCCACGGAACCGCTCCCACCCAGCAGAAAACCACCTACGGCGGAAAGATAACCGAGCCTGCCGCTCCCACTGCTGAAAACTACTATTTCCAGGGCTGGTTCAAGGAAAGCACCTGCGATAACATGTGGGATTTCGACAGCGACATTGTTACCGCCAATATTACACTCTACGCAAAATGGTCCGACTGTGACCACAGCGGCAACACAAATACGCTTTCCTGCACAAATAACACTACCTGCTCCGTATGCGGCGGAACAGTTGCTCCCACAGGTCATACTCCCTCGGCAAGCTGGTCTAACGACAGCACCGACCATTGGAAGATATGCGAAAACCCATGGTGCGGCGAGATAATCGAGAAGTCCGCTCACACCTACGGCGGCTGGACTGTTACGATCCCCGCAACAGAGGAGCATGAGGGCGAACGTCAGCACACCTGCACAGAATGCGGATACACCGAGACAGAAATTATCTCCAAGGAAGCTCACGTCCATTCCTTCGGCAGCGAATGGAAGCATGACGGAACATACCACTGGCATGAATGTGACTGCGGCGAAAGAACCGATGTATCGGCTCACACTCCCGACGGCGGCAGAACTGCTCAGTCAGGCGGGATATACACAGGAACTCTCACCTACACCTGCACAGTATGCGGCAGCGTAACAGGCACAGAGAGGATAAAGGATAATAAGACCTACGATATCCCCGACTACACATTCGCTCCCCTTTACATCGAAACAGGCATAACCTATGAAAAGCTCCGCATCGGCGTTGAGACAGACGAAAGCTCCGTTACACTCAGCTGGAACAGCATAGGCGGAGCAAAGGGCTACAAGGTTTATGTCTATGACTCGGACGATGCACTTATCAGCGTTAAGAAGACAGACGAAACAACCATCACATTCAAAAAGCTCACCAACGGCGAGACATACAGATTTGTTGTAAAATACACCCTCAGCGGAAGAAGCTATCTCAGCAACTACTCCGATGAAGCAAAGGTGACTATCATGTACAAACCCTTTGTAAAGGTGTCCGCAGGGTTTGGAAGCGTAAAGCTCAGCTGGGAAGCAGTTGAGGGCGCAGAAAAGTATGCGGTTTACAAGATAAACGACGGCAGAGCGGTAAAGCTTACCGAGACCACAAAGCTTTCCGTAAGGATAAGCACTTCGGAAGAGGGCATTTACGGAGTTAAGGCATATGTTAACGGTAAATGGACAACGCTCACCACATCTGATCTGGTAAAGGCAAAGGCTGAATAAAAATCAAAAGGACTGCTGCGATCGCAACAGTCCTTTTTGGTTGTGTGGCTAATAAAAAGCCGACACAAATAACCTCTTATACTAATCTTCAATCGCTCTATAGGCAAAGCCGACAGATGAAATAAGACCAGTCAAGGAAAGCGACCGCAGGCGGACTTTCGCCCGGCAAGGATTTTTAACGCAGTCTGCGGCAAAAAGCCAGTGCTGTCTTCTGCTTGAAAAAATTTTCACAATGTTCTCCTTACTTCTTTTGCAGAAATAGTTATACTTTTTAATTATACAATATAAAAAATGTTTATTTAAGCACATACAAGCAATAATTTGTTGATTTTTAAAACATTTTCTGACATTGACTGCATAAACACGAAATTATGCAGTATAGGCTGTGAGACTATGAGTAATCACAAAGAATTAACATAAAATTCACCAAATAACCCGTTAAAAGGATATTAAGTTTGCCGCAAAATGTAGTATAATCACAATCGAGATGTTGTTACTTTATGCCGAAGTGTATATACGAAAACGTTTAACGCTTGCCGCAGACCGCTGACAATATTATGAAGCAACCTTATCAAAATGTTCCGAGATATACGTATTTTTACAAATGTGTTCGTCTATGAACATTCAGTCAGACTGAGACATTTTGAATAACGGCTGTGATACAGATACATATTCATGTGACTGTATGATATCCCTTTTAAAATAAACATATGGGAGGGTAACATGAACACAGAACAAAAGAACAGGTCAACTATACTTATCGTGGACGATTCCGAAATGAACCGTGAAATGCTTGCTGAGATACTCAAAGACGATTATGACACCATAGAAGCTGCCGACGGAAAGGAAGCCATCGCAGCTATCAAGGCTCATGAGAATGAGATAGATCTGGTGCTGCTGGATATCGTAATGCCCGAAATGGACGGCTTTGAGGGCAACAACGGCGTTATCATTTTGGCGGCCACCAACCGTCCGGAGAGTCTGGATCCCGCACTGTTACGTCCCGGACGTTTTGACAGACGTGTGCCGGTAGAGCTTCCCGACCTGAAAGGAAGAGAAGAAATCCTGAAAGTGCATGCCCGCAAGATCAAAGTCGCAGATAATGTGGACTTCAACAAGATCGCCCGTATGGCTTCCGGAGCCTCCGGTGCGGAGCTTGCCAATATCGTCAATGAAGCAGCTCTTCGGGCAGTCAGAGATGGACGTAAGTTCGCAACCCAGGCAGACTTAGAAGAGAGTATTGAGGTAGTTATCGCCGGTTATCAGAAAAAGAATGCCATCCTTACAGATAAGGAAAAGCGGATCGTGGCATACCATGAGATCGGACACGCACTGGTAGCAGCGAAGCAGACCAATTCCGCACCGGTGCAGAAGATCACCATTGTGCCCCGTACCTCCGGTGCACTGGGTTATACCATGCAGGTGGAAGAGGAAGGCAATCATTATCTGATGAGTAAGGAAGAGATGGAGAACAAGATCGCTACACTGACCGGCGGACGTGCCGCGGAAGAGATCGCCTTCGGATCTGTGACCACCGGAGCTTCCAATGATATCGAACAGGCTACCAAGCTTGCCAAAGGTATGATCACCCGCTACGGTATGAGCAAGGATTTTGACATGGTAGCCATGGAGACCGTGACGAACCAGTATCTGGGTGGAGATTCCTCCCTGACCTGTTCCATGGAGACCCAGACTGCCATCGATAAGGAAGTGGTGGAACTGGTGAAGAAGCAGCATGAGAAGGCAGGGCAGATCCTGCTGGAAAACCGTGCTAAACTGGATGAACTATCTCAGTATTTATATGAAAAAGAGACCATTACCGGAGAAGAATTTATGAAGATATTGAATTCCTAAATGGTTCCCGGAGAAGACGGAATCGGCGTTTGTGCCGGTTCCGTTTTTGTGTGAGCAAATTAAACAAATCTTAAAGAGGTGCTAATGGCATCTTAAACCATGCCTACTGTTATCTTAAAAAAGAAACCACTATACTTTTCCTGTAAGAAAAAGCTGTGGAATGGCAAATTTACAGATTACGGGAAGGGACTGGATATTAAGATGCGAAACAGAAACTACTTTAACAACAATAACATGCAAAAAGGAATCGCACTGGCAACCTGTATGGCGATCGTCATGGGACTGTTCACCGGGTGTGGGAATAAGAACGATCAGCAGATCGCAGCGTCACCTGATGAAGTGCAGAAAGGACGATATGTAGAGACGGAACTCTCACTTCCGGAGGAATGGAAGGACAAAAATATCAGCCAGATCTTCCGTTCGGGTGATGAATTACATTTTCTCGTGGCAGGAGGATCGGAAGGTCAGGTCTCTTTAGAGGAATGGATGCTGGGCGAAGGGGATACTCTGACGGAAGTGACGAAGGACTGGCTGAAGGCGCTTCCCGAGGGAAAGGGTCTGGAGAGCAGTGACAGTTTTACACTGTTGCAGGATGCGGAGGGGAATCAGTACCTGTACGGCAACTGTTACCGGGATGAGGAGAGCTCTTCCGCACATCTGTGGAAGGAAGCGGACGGCAGTGCGTTGGATATTACACCACAGAAGTGGCTGGAGCCTATGGATATGGATGGCTATCGGTTCTATGATACGCCGCAGTATGTGACACTGACAGAGGACGGATTGTTAGTGGGACTGTCTTATTTTTCCCTGGATGTTGTATTGGCACAGGACGGAAGCCTGGTGAGCAGCCAGGAGAGCGACAGCCTGACAGACAGTGGCAGTCTGTCGGATAATAAGTGGGTCAGTGCTGTGGGAGATACGTTGTATCTGGCACAGACGGATGAACAGGGGAACGTGAACGGTCTGTTGCAGATGCAGCTGGATGGAAGCAATGGGGCAAAAAAGAAGGAAGTGCTTCCTTTTTCCCAGGACAGTTACAGCTCTGCTTATTTCAGTGTGCTGGGAGACGGCACAGTCTATGCGGCGGATGCAGACGGATTCTTCCGCTGCGACGCAGGCGATACCAACTGGCAGAAGCTGCTTCAGGGAATCGATACCGGTTTTTCTCTGTCGGATCAGTGGTGCAGGGATATTGTGGCGCTGTCGGACGGCAGTGTATACGCGTGGTTTGGAAGCGAGAGCGGGGATAAAATAATGATTTACCGCTACGATCCCGATGCGGTGACAGAGGTGACCGAAGAACTGACACTGTATACCGTAGAGGAGAGCTTCTTTTTACAGCAGGCTGCGGTGCAGTATCATAAGCAGCATCCGGAGATACTGATTCATGTGGATGCGGCAATCTCTATGACTGATAAATACAGCGGAAATGCGGATTATCAGCAGATCTATCAGGACCTGAACACCTCCCTGACCTCCGGCAGCGGACCGGATCTCATGGTGATGGATCATCTGAAACTGGACACATATGCCTCTAAGGGCTTGCTGTTTAATCTGCAAGAGATTTTGCAGCCCATGGAAGAGGACGGAACCCTGCTTTCCAACATCACAACAGCCTATGAAGAGGCGGATGGAAGACGGTATGCGGTGCCGCTGCAATTCGGATTATTGTTAGCTGTCGGCAGGGATGTGCAGCCGGAGGAAATGAGCAGCATGGATGCTATTGCAAAGGCGGTATCCGGAAAGACGGAGAGTTATCTGGGAGACCGTACCTGCGGCGAACTGGTGGAAGAGTTCTATCCCCTGATCGTCGATGATATTTTACAGAACCGTCAGGTGAATCGTGATTCTTTACGTCCCTGGCTGGAAGATTTGAAGAAGATTGCGGATAACTGCGGTATCCTGCCTTCCAGAAAAGAAGGCCGTGCAGCGAATATCTGGGATCTGGGATCTGATGTGAAGCTGGTACTTCAGGAGACTGACGGCTTTAATCAGGCAATGACACCCTATGCTGTGGCAGAACTGTTAAATGCCAATGTGGTATCCGTGGAAAATGCATTTTATCCGAAGATGGTCATTGGAATCAACAGCCGGAGTGAACACGTGGAGATCGCAAAGGATTTCCTGCGGTTTGCTCTGTCCGAAGAATTGCAGAGAGTGGATACCTATGAGGGATTCCCTGTCAATGCAAAAGCGTTGGAGACGCAGGCTGCAGCAGACCGCAGCATGGCGGAAGCCTATACCACCTATGATATCGACGGCAGTACCGCAGAGTTCGCCATCAAAGCCTACTCTGAGGAGACCGCGAACCATCTGATGGAGCTGTGCAAGGCAGCCACCCTGTGCCTTAAGGAAGACACTCAGATCGAGACTTCCCTGACCGAGAGCTTACAGGCATACCTAAACGGGCAGGCGAGTGTGGAGGAAGCCATGGATGCGGTGGAAGGAAGCCTGAAGATGTATCTGGCGGAGTAGCGCTCCGACCAGCATTCAATAGTCGATTTTCGAACGATTTTATTGATAAAATCGTTCGATTTGTGTATAATATAATTGAAAAGAGAGATTCTCTTTATGAGACGATAAATAGTTATTCTTCAAGAAAGGTGATGATGATATGTCCATTACTGCAACTGAATTAAAAATTAATCTTGGCAAATATCTTATGCTTGCAGAAACAGAGGATATTTATATTACTCGTAACGGAAAAGTTGTTGCAAAATTGTCTAATCCATATCAGGATAGAGTAGATGTTGCTAAATCATTGTTTGGCGTTCTTTCAAATGATATGACTCTGGAAGAAGCACGGGAAGAAAGGTTGAATACGATATGAGAGTTTTAGTTGATACTTGTGTTATCATCGATGCATTACAGTCTCGTGCTCCATTTTCAGAAGCAGCGCAAAAACTCTTTATATATTCTGCAAATAAGCAATTTGAGGGTTATATTACAGCAAAGTCAGTTACAGATATCTATTATCTGACACACCGTTTAACACATAACGACGTAGAAACACGAAAGATTTTGAGCAAGCTTTTTACTTTATTTCATTTGTTGGATACCACTTCTTTAGATTGCCGGAAAGCAATATCTTCTGAAATTGGTGATTATGAAGATGCTATTATGGTGGAAACAGCAATTCGTTCAGAAATGGATTGTATAGTAACCAGAAATGTAAAAGATTATATGAAATCTTCTGTTAAGGTGTGTGAACCTTCTGCATTATTAAAGCTATTAGAGGAAGAAAATGAAACTGAATAAAAACAAGAAGTGAATTGTTCAAAATGGATAATTTTTGATATGGATTGAAAAATAGCCTTATCCTGAACCGACCTCCTATCGTTAGACCTAAAATCTAACGATAGGAGGTCGGTTTTTTTATGGCTAAATATACACTTGTAAACGTCTGATAAAGTTACTATAATTTCAATTACAGAAAAAGGTGATGGAGAACTTACCTATGCAGATTTATGTGGATGCAGATGCTTGTCCGGTGGTGGACATAGTGGAAAAGATTGCAAAGAAATATCAGATTTCGGTGACACTTCTGTGCGATACCAATCATATACTGACTTCCGGTTACAGCGAGGTGGTGGTCGTGGGAGCTGGGGCGGATGCTGTGGATTATAAGCTGATCAGTCTCTGCCGCAGGGGAGACATCGTGGTAACTCAGGACTATGGCGTGGCAGCCATGACGCTGGGCAAGAGTGCCTACGCCATCCACCAGTCCGGTAAATGGTACACGGATGAGAACATCGACCAGATGCTCATGGAACGACATCTGAATAAAAAGGCAAGAAGAGCTTCTCATAAAAATCATTTAAAAGGTCCGAAGAAGCGGACAGAAGAGGATGACGAAAGATTTGCACAATCCTTTGAACGGATGGTAAAAGCAGCACTGGAGGAAGAGAAATGAGACTTTTTCCAAAGAGAACCGAAAAGAAGACTTACGACAGAAGCAATCAAAAACCTGTTATCAAAGCCAGCATCTGCAACGGTGAACAGGTGGCGGGATTCAAGGATATCCACACGGGAAAATTTGAAGAAGTCATGCTGATCCGCCGGGCGGAAGACCTTGAGACATTTAAGATAATGTATGGGATTGAGGGAGAGATTACAAAAGAATATTGATTTTAACAAAGCGAGGAATAGACTATGAAAAGAAAAATTATTTTAGCGCTGATGACAATATGTATTTTATCTTTTGTTTCCTGCGGAAAACAGGAAGCTACAGCGACAACAGAATCCATCCCCAATGCCGTTGAATCTGCACAAGTAGAAACTACAGAAACAACCACGGAGACAATAGAAAGCACTGAGGTAGTAGAAGATAACACAAGTGAAGCAGAAGCGAAAGACGAATCAACAGAGGCAGAAAAGACCACAGAAGTAACCAACATAGAAGAAGCAGAGCCACTTTCAGAAAAAGACCTTGCATTTAGTTTTTTGGGATATGATACATATAATGAATATGTAGAGGCAGGAAATGATGAGGCTGCATACATGCTTGCCGATAATGCAAACATGATAGTATCAGGTGAATTTACAGATGATGGTAATGTAATAGAAAGTCCAGTAAGAGGCATCAAACTTGGAGACAGTATAGACAAAGTAATTGAATTATATGGAGATACAAAGCAGCGTTCCGCAGATATTAAAGATGTATTCTCACATGATGGGTTAAAGGACTCCGGAGCATATAATTATTTCTTAAAAATTGATTCAACCAAAGACTACTTTTATGCATTTAGATTTAGAGTAGATCAAAATAATAATATAATTGCAGTTGTAATAGAACCTATTTCAATGAAGTATTGGTCAGAAGATTGAACTTAACTGAAAATGCTGAAGAGCCGACACAGATCCTTGGTAGATTATTCACAGAGAGAAGGCAGCTTGAAAGAGTCTCACCCTAATATCATTATTTTTTTACTTTAAAAAGCTCAGGAACACCCTATCCCTGAGCTTTTTAAAGTAAAAAAATAATGCGGAAGATGGGACTTGAACCCACACGGTATTGCTACCACAAGATCCTTAGTCTTGCTCGTCTGCCAATTCCGACACTTCCGCATAGCGACACAAAATAATTACTATCTCGCATCACGCAAGAATGATAATAACATCTTCCCACGGCAATGTCAACATGATTTTAAAATTTGTAGGAATTTTTTATACACTTAAAACAGTTTGGAATAATAAAGAGTTTATACACAGTAAGTGTTAACTAAAGAAATAATTTCATTGTCAGAAGGAATGTTATTATCATCCTTTTTAGAATAAATAGTAAGCAGATAGATTTTTAACTCCTCGCTAATAGCATAATATAAAATGCAATATCCATTGGATTGCCCAGAATGTGTATCAGTATTAATGCTGCGAACCTTAAAAATATGTCCGTGATCCGAAATTTTTAATCCGGGAATTTCCGTTCCAACAAGGTGCCCTTGCTGAAGTTCGTTAGTTATCTGCCGGATATCTTCACCGATATGGAAATATCTTTTCTTCTTTATGTAATATTTGATGTCTTTTTCAAATCTTGCAGTGGGAATAACGGTATACATTTATTCACCACCTTCTTTGCACCATTGTTCAATGTCTGAGAAAAGTTGGTCCAGGGACTTCTCCGGTATTTTGCCATCTCTCATTTTTCGGACTTCCTGGCATGATTGGGTAATGGAATCGGTGATAGTACAAGGACGTGATGCTGTTACAGATTGCATATACTCGTTCTCCTTCTTCGTTTGTGGCTTGGTCTGCGGTTTGTTTTTCATAAGAATCCTCCCTTGTTGATTACAAGTATAATATGCACAATGATAGAATACAAGTATAGGCATTACAATAATAAACGTGGGGAAAAATAAGGATTCCTATATCGAATACTATTCAGAATTATAAAAAGAAATAATTACAGTATCAGAATAGCATGGATAGAAAATAAAGGCAACTTCTTTTTGCTTTTTCTTTTACCAAGCAGTCGGTTTCTGTTATAATAAATAAAAAGATATATATGATAAACATCCCTGTAAAATACAAACGAAAAGGAACAACAATTATGGAATCAAGAGTGGAACAGGCAGCAGAGAGAAAAATGTGTGGTTACAACTGTGCGCAGGCAGTGGCGTGTACGTACTGTGATCTGGCGGGAATTGACGAGGAGACAGTGAGGAATCTTACCCAGGGCTTCGCGGCAGGTATCGGTGGCAGCATGGAAGCCACCTGTGGAGCTATCATCGGTGCGGTCGATATCCTGGGACTGATCAACAAGAATCCCCAGCGGACAATGCAGGGATCCCGGAAGATCATCAATAGCTTCAAGGGACAGAACGGGACAGTGATCTGTAAGGAATTAAAGGGCATTACCGACGGTGTCGTGAAGAGAGAATGCGTGGACTGCGTCAGGGATGCAGCAGCTTTTCTGGAAGCGGAACTACTGGAAATATAATCAGCCCTATCACGGCTATATGGCGCTGACTCTTTTTATAGGATGCTGGCGTGATTGTATATAACCTGTGACAGCAGGACGGTAGCAGCAGAATCTTCAAGGAACAGCTGCGTCTCAGGGAGAACAGGCTGTCATTCACCAAAAGAATTGTAGAGATTAATAAAACAAGGTTTTTGTAAACCAAATAGAATTGTGCAAAATCACTAAAACAGAGTGTAAAATTATAAAAAAGAGTGCAGGAAGTTTGTAATCTCCATATCTTGCGCTCTTTTAATTTTTGTGATATTATAAGTTTAACGTTAAACGTATGAAACAAGGACGACAAATTAACAAAAAAATGAAATATGTTTCAAACTACTGCAAAACACTAGTGTTGTACCAATAAATTTGTTATAATTTGTAAAATCCTGTATTTTGAAAGGTTTAACGTTAAATCTAATAAACACCTATATTGAGAAGGGAGAGTTACAATGAGAAAGAAACTGATCAGTGCAATGTTATGTATGACTATGGCAGTATCTGTAATGCTGACCGGATGCGGCGGGG
>OGPX01002336.1_pt1 | contig 11038 bp, 9 predicted proteins | sample 1553101 | NCBI WGS metagenome assembly OGPX01 (sample SAMEA2579964, study PRJEB22360) | human gut metagenome | biome: human gut; feature: human-associated habitat; material: faeces | place: Denmark | collected 2008/2010
GGCGATGCCGTCGGCAACGTGCTGCAAGGGGCCTGCTTCCGCCGTTTCCGGCTCTCCGGAGCGGGCGACTCTATTTGCAGCCCGCCACGGGCATCTTGGCGATGCGCGCGATATGGCGTCCGCCTTCGAACTCGGCGGCGAAATAGGCGTCGAGCATCGCCACGGCTTCGTCGTTGGTGATAAAACGCGCCGGGAAGACGATGATGTTGGCATTGTTGTGGCGGCGGATGAGCGACGCGATTTCGGGCTCCCAGGCCAGGCCGGCGCGGATGCCCTGATGCTTGTTGAGGGTCATCGTCATCCCTTCGCCCGAGCCGCAGAGGGCGATGCCGCGTTCGAGTTCGCCGTTTTCGATCGCCTCGGCCAGCGGATGCGCGAAGTCTGCATAGTCGACGCTGTCGGGTGAATGCGTACCGAAATCGAGCACCTCGTAACCCATGGCGTCGAGGTAACCTACCAGAAATTCTTTCATTTCATAGCCTGCGTGGTCGCTGGCAATACCTATTTTAATCATCGTATTTTGGTTTTGTATCGTATTCCGTTTCTATTCTACAAATATAAGGAAAAATAACCGTCGCCGTGCTTCCGGCTCCCGAATTTGTGCTATTTTTGCCCCATGAAAATTCTTCTCGTCGTATTGGGATGCATCTCGTGCGTGCTGGGCATCGTCGGCATATTCGTCCCCCTGCTGCCTACCACGCCGTTCCTGTTGCTATCGGCGGCCTTTTGGGTGCGTTCTTCGCCCCGGCTTTACGGCTGGCTGCTCGAACACCCCTGTTTCGGCGAGTATGTACGGAACTTCCGCGAAAATCGCGCCATACCGCTCCGTGCCAAGATCATTTCCCTGACGCTCATGTGGGGGACGATGCTTTACTGCATTTTCGCGCTGCTTACCGCCTGGTGGTGGGCGCAGGCGGCCCTGCTTGCCGTCGCCATTGGCGTGACGTGGCATATCCTTTCGTTCGCCACCCTGAAAAAGGGGGTGCCGGTGCAGGAAGACCCCGAAGGGGAATAACCTCCGCCGCAAGGGGTGGCAACGTCCGGAGGCGGGGCTCCGCGGGGAGAGACCGTTTGCCTGCCATGAAAAAACGACCCGAAAGGGTCGTTTTTGTTTTCAGGACGTTTCTCCGCATTTTAATCCTCTGCAGGCAGCCTGTCCATGTCGAGCATCGAGTAGCAGACGGTGTAATAGCCCTCGGGGCTGTCCGGAGCCGGGATTACCGAAGTCCCGATGCGGAGCCGGTAGACGGATCCCGGTTCGTATTCGAACCCTTCGATGCGGAACGGCCACGGCTGCCATTCGTTCAGTCCGGACTCGGGGAACCGTACGCCCAGGAATCGCTGTCCCCGGTAATTCATCGGCTGCGGGGCGACCTCCATCGTGAAGACCGGGAAGAACTGGTCGGGGATGACCGAGGTCGCCGGGGTTTTCGAAATTTGCTCCAGCAGGGTGTAGCGGATCGAAGAGCCGTCCTGGGGCGGATCGGGCAGTTGTTCGGCTTTTATGCGGAGCCGGTATTCGTAACCCGCCTCGAAATCGAATCCCTCGATGCCCTGATATACGGCACGCCACGACGTGTCGTCGTTGGCCTTGACGAGCAGTACGGGCTGCAACGTACTCGCCCCGTGGGCGATGCCCAGTTGCGAGGCGACCGTCCATTCGCGGATTTCATATTCGTCGTCCTTATCGCAGGCCGTGCATACGCAGGCCGCCAGCAGGAGCGTCAGTATATATCTTTTCATCTCTGTCGTTTTTCCGTTCGTTTCCTTTTTATAAACGGAGAAATTGCCTGATACTGCATGCTATAGGTAAAAAAACGGATGCCGTCCCGTTTTTTTTCGGCCGGATGCCTCAGGCCAGGTATTTTTCCGCGGCGCTGATCAGGAACCCGAACAGCAGGGCGTTGAACAGCACCACCGGGATGGCTTTGCGCTCCTTGCCCGAGAAGGTGAAGAGTACGGGGAGCATCAGCATCAGCGTGACGGCCATGCCGTCCGCCCACCAAGGCAGGTAGGGCAGGTTGCTGTAAAAGACGATGACCGCCGCAAAGAAGTAGATGAAGAATGCCGACAGGCACGAACGCAACGGCAGCCGCTGGAAAATCATCGGGATGATGTCCAGTGTCCCTGCGACGGCGCCGACGGCCAGCGATAAGGTGAAATGATCCATTTTCAGGGTTCGGTTTATGCGTTATGCGGCGGCCGTTTACTTCGAAGCGCGTTTGCGGTCTACCTCGTGCAGCAATATCTTGCGCAGGCGCATGGCGTGGGGCGTAACCTCGACGTATTCGTCCGCCTGGATGTATTCCAATGCCTCTTCGAGCGTAAAGACCTTCGGCGGGGCGATCGAGGTCTTGTCATCCGACCCCGAAGCGCGCATGTTGGTGAGCTGCTTGGCCTTGGTGACATTGACCGTGATGTCGTTCTGGCGCGTGTGCTCGCCGATCACCTGCCCCTCGTAGACCTGATCCATCGGGCTGATGAAGAAGCGTCCGCGATCCTGCAGCTTGTCGATCGAGTAGGCGAAGGCCGTGCCGGTCTCGCCCGAGATGATCGAGCCGTTGGTGCGCATCTCGATTTCGCCGACCCACGGTTCGAAATCCTTCAGGCGGTGCGTCATGATCGCCTCGCCGGCCGTTGCCGTCAGCATGTTCGACCTCAGGCCGATAATGCCGCGCGAGGGGATGTCGAACTCCAGCCGCACGCGGTCGCCGTTCGACGTCATGTTCCTGAGCGTGCCTTTGCGCTTGGTGGCCAGTTCGATCACCGTGCCCGAGCAGGTTTCGGGGCAGTCGACGGTCAGTTCCTCGACCGGTTCGCATTTCTTGCCGTCGATCTCCTTGACGATCACGCGGGGCTGTCCGACCTGCAATTCGTATCCTTCGCGGCGCATGGTCTCGATCAGCACCGAAAGGTGCAGCACGCCGCGGCCGAATACGTTGAAACTGTCGGCCGAAGGGCCGGGCGTCACACGCAGCGCGAGGTTTTTCTCCAGTTCGCGGTCGAGGCGCTCCTTGATGTGGCGCGAGGTGACGTATTTGCCGTCCTTGCCGAAGAAAGGCGAGTTGTTGATCGTGAAGAGCATCGACATGGTCGGTTCGTCGATGGCGATGGGGGGCAGCGGTTCGGGGTTCTCGTAGTCGCAGATCGTGTCGCCGATCTCGAACCCTTCGATGCCCATGATGGCGCAAATCTCGCCGCACGGCACTTCGTCGACCTTCTTTTTGCCGAGACCTTCGAAGACCATCAGGTCTTTGATCCTGGTCTTCTGCATCGTTGCACCGTCGCGCTTGGCCAGCGTGACGTTCTGTCCCGCCCTGAGCGAGCCGCGCGTCACCTTGCCCACGGCGATACGGCCCGTGTAGGAGGAGTATTCGAGCGAGGTGATGAGCATCTGGGGCGTGCCTTCTACCACGGCCGGTTCGGGTATCTCGTCGATGATGGCGTCCAGCAGCGGGACGAGCGAGTCGGTCGGCTCGTTCCATTTGTGCGACATCCAGCCCTGTTTGGCCGAGCCGTAGATAGTCTTGTAGTCGAGCTGCTCCTCGGTGGCGTCGAGCGTGAACATCAGGTCGAAAACCTGTTCGTTGACCACTTCGGGACGGCAGTTGGGCTTGTCGACCTTGTTGATTACCACGATGGGCTTCTTGCCCAGCGCCAGCGCCTTTTGCAGCACGAACCGGGTCTGGGGCATGGTGCCTTCGAAGGCGTCGACCAGCAGCAGTACGCCGTCGCACATGTTCAGCACGCGCTCGACCTCGCCGCCGAAATCGGCGTGGCCCGGGGTGTCGATGATGTTGATTTTATAATCCTTGTAAATTACCGAGACGTTCTTCGAGAGGATCGTGATACCGCGTTCGCGTTCGAGGTCGTTGTTGTCGAGGATCAGCTCGCCGGTTTGCTTGGCGTTGTCGCGCAGGATGTTGCCGGCCAGGATCATCTTGTCTACGAGCGTGGTCTTGCCGTGATCCACGTGTGCAATAATTGCAATATTGCGTAGTTTTTGCATGTGAAAAGAATTTGTGGTGCAAAGGTAACAATTTCTCGGGAAAATATACTAAATTTGTTGGCTTATTAAAAAAGTTTAATTATTATGGAACCCATCTTCAATGTCCGGCAGCAGAGCGAGATTTATATCGGGCCCACGTCCGACATCCTGCCGGGAGTACTGCCCGGGGGGCGCGTGGTCGTCGTGTCCGATGCCACGATAGACCGGCTCTACCATCCGATGCTGGCTCCTTACGATACGGTGCTGATCGGCCTCGGGGAGAGTATCAAGACCCTGCAAACCGTCGAATCGATCTACCGCCGCTTCATCGAACTGGGCGTCGACCGGTCGACTTTCGTGCTGGGGATCGGGGGCGGTATCGTGACCGACGTGGCGGGTTTCGCCGCCGCGACCTACATGCGCGGCCTCGATTTCGGGTTCGTCTCGACGACTCTGCTGGGACAGGTCGACGCCAGCGTGGGCGGCAAGAACGGCGTGAATGTCGACGGCTACAAGAATATGGCGGGGACATTCTCGCAGCCCAGGTTCGTGATCTGCGACCCCGGGATGCTGCGCACGCTCTCCGACCGGGAGTTCCGCGCCGGGCTGGCCGAAGTCGTCAAGGCGGCCATCATCGCCGATGCCGACCTCTTCGCGCGGATCGAAGCCACGACTTTCGACGACCTGCGTTCCGATACCGACCTGCTTACGGATGCCGTCTCGGCGTCGATCCGCGTGAAGGCCGACATTGTCGAACGCGACGAGCGCGAGTCGGGCGACCGCCGCAAGCTCAACCTCGGGCATACGCTGGCGCACGCCATCGAGAAGTGTACCAACCGCCTGAACCACGGCGAGGCCGTGGCGGTGGGAACGGTGCTGATCGCCGGGGCGGCGGTGAAGCTGGGTGCGCTGACGCAGGCCGACTGCGACCGGATCGTGAATGTGCTGACGGCGCTGGGCTTCGACCTGACGCCGCCCGTGGAGGTGAAACGCCTGCTGAAAGAGGTCGGCAAGGACAAGAAAAACGAAGACGGCATGCTGCGGATCGTCCTGCCGGTCGGGATCGGCGACTGCGAGGTGCGGCCGATGACGATGGATGCCTTCGCGGCGTTGTTTTAGAGCTGGTTCCGGCGCTTTCGGTACAGAGAGGGTCGGGTGCGCGGTCGATACAAAAAAATCCGGTCGAATCATTCGACCGGATTTTGCTTATTCCTGATAGCGTTTCCGCAGACTCTCGGCATAGGCGTCCCAGTCTGCGATCGGTTGTTTGGCGACGCCCGATTCGACGGCGGCCTTCGCAACGGCGGGGGCGACGGTGCACAGCAGGCGCGGATCGAGCGGCTTGGGGATCAGGTAGGTGCGCCCGAATTCGAGCTTCTCGACCCCGTAGGCGCGCAGGACCATGGTCGGAACCGGCTGGCGGGTCCGTTCGGCCAGCGCATGCGCCGCGGCGAGTTTCATCTCCTCGTTGATCTTCGTGGCCCGCACGTCGAGCGCACCCCGGAAGATGTAGGGGAACCCCAACACGTTGTTGACCTGGTTCGGGTAGTCCGAACGGCCCGTGGCGAAGATGATGTCGGGGCGCGAGAGCATCGCGGTATCGTAGGCGATTTCGGGATCGGGGTTGGCGAGGGCCATGACGATCGGGTTGCCGGACATCGTGCGCAGCATCTCGGGCGTCAGCGTGTCGGCCTTCGAGACGCCCAGGAACACGTCGGCGTCGTGCAGCGCCTCGGCCAGCGTCGTGATGCGCCGCGTGGTGGCGAATTCGCGCTTCATCGGGTTGATGTCCTCGCGGTAGACCGTGACCGCTCCATGGCTGTCGCAAAGCACCATGTTCTCGCGGCGGATGCCGAGCTCCACGAACAGGCGCGCGCAGGCGATGGCGGCGGCTCCGGCGCCGTTGACCACGACGCGCATTTTGTCCAGCTCCTTGCCGGCGATCTTCGCGCCGTTCAGAAGCGCCGCCGAGGAGATGATCGCCGTGCCGTGCTGGTCGTCGTGCATCAGGGGAATGTCCAGCTCCTCGCGCAGGCGGGTCTCGATCTCGAAACACTCCGGGGCCTTGATGTCTTCGAGGTTGATGCCGCCGAAGGTGGGGGCGATGGCCTTGCAGGCCGCGATGACGCTGGCTGCATCGTGGGCGTCGATGCAGATGGGGAAGGCGTCCACGCCGCCAAACTCCTTGAAGAGCACAGCCTTGCCCTCCATGACCGGCAGACCGGCCTCGGGGCCGATGTCGCCCAGCCCCAGCACAGCCGTGCCATTGGAGACGACGGCCACCATATTGCCCTTGAAGGTGTACTTGTAGACGTCCTCGGGGTCTGCCTTGATGCGACGGCAAGGCTCGGCCACGCCGGGGGTGTAGGCGGTGGACAGGTCATCCCGGGTCTTGACCTCTACCTTGCTCACGATGCCCACCTTGCCGTGGTGGCTCTCGTGCATTTCCAGAGCTGCTTTGTTGAAATCCATTGGCTTTTTCCTCCTTATTAACCCCATTGTATCAGAACCTCTCCCCCATTTCCACCGGTTTTCCGCCTTTTTCCCCTCTCCGGCCCCAAAAGTCCGACAAAGGACGGGCAGAGTGTGGAAATTTTGCAAAAAACTTTTCTTTTTCATTTTTACCCGATATAATAGAGGTTGTTTTTCGAACCACCGGCAAAATACCGGTCTACCAACAGGAGGGAATTCTTTTGAAGCGTATTTTCACCAAGGCTCTCTGCCTTGTCTGCGCCGGCGCTCTGGCGCTGAGCCTCGCTGCCTGCGGCGGCAAGGCCGACAGTGCTGCATCCAGCACGGCATCTTCTTCCGCACTCGGCAGCGCGTCCGACTACGACTACCAGAACTTCAACTACAGCGATGGTCTGGACGAGAAGGGCTACTGGGAGGGCATCCGCGCTCTGGACTATGTGACCCTGCCCGAAGACTTTGCATCCGTCGCCATCAAGCGCTCGGACGTCGAGCCCACCGGCGAGGAAGTGGAGGAGCAGATCAGCGATCTGCTGAGCCAGTATTCCTCCACTGAGCACATCACCGACCGCGCTGCCGCCGACGGCGACACCGTGAACATCAACTATGTCGGCTCTGTGAACAACGTGGAGTTCACCGGCGGCAGCGCCGAGAACTACGATCTGACGCTGGGCAGCGGCACGTTCATCGACGGCTTTGAAGACCAGATCATCGGCCACAAGCCCGGCGAGACCTTCGACGTCAACGTCACCTTCCCCGACGGCTACAGCGATTCCACCGACGCCAGCGGCAATACTGTGAAGCTCAGCGGCCAGAAGGCCGTCTTCACCGTAGTGCTCAACTACATCAGCGAGAGCGTCCTGCCCGAGCTCACCGACAGCTGGGTGGCCGACACCTTCGGCACCCCCAACAACATCTACACCGTGGAGGCCCTGCGCGCCTACTATCAGGATCAGCTCTACACCTCCAACCTCAACACCGCCGTCATGGACGACCTGCTGGAAAACTCCACCTTCAAGTCCATCCCTCAGCAGGTGATGGATTATCAGGTCAACCAGTGCCTGAACTACTACAGCACGCTGGCGGGCTACTACGGCTATGACCTCGACGGCCTCGTCCAGAATCTGCTGGGCTACGAGAGCACCGACGATATGCTGGCCCATCTCGAGAGCAGTCTGGAAGACTACTCCAAGGAAGCTCTGCTCTATCAGGCCGTGGCTGAGTCGCTGGACATCACCCCCACGCAGGAGCAGCTGGACGCCTACTCCGATTATAAGGACACCTACGGCCAGAACTACTGCACCATGGTGGCCCTGATGGACGCTGTCACCAGCACACTGACCAGCGGCGCTGTCGTTTCCTGATCCGATCTGCACAAAAGAAAATCCCTGCCGATGGCAGGGATTTTCTTTTGCTCATCCTTCAGATAACGTAGTCGTTGCCTGCCTCATCGGGTGCGGCGAGGTCGGCAAGGGTGATCTTGCCAAAGTAGTCCTCAATGAGGTCATCGAGGCCCTTCCACATATCATACGTGCGGCAGCTGCTCATCCGGCGGCAGGGAGCCGCGCCCTGTGCAAGACAGCTCACCGGTGCAAGGCTCCCCTCGGTGAGGGTCAGGATCTCGCCCACAGTGTACTGGTCGGGCTCGCGGGTCAGACGATAGCCGCCGCCCTTGCCGCGCAGGCCCTCGAGAAAGCCGTTCTGCACCAGAACCTTGAGGATGTTTTCGAGGTATTTTTCGGAGATCTCCTGCCGGGCGGCGACCTCTTTCAGCGGGACATATTTTTCAGAGCGGTGCTCAGCCAAATCTATCATCACACGCAGCGCATAGCGCCCTTTGGTGGAAACGATCATAGACATTCCTTTCTCTTCTTTCCTGTTATGATTGTGATGCAGCCGGGTCAGCTGCGAAACACTCTTCCGTTCATTTTAACCTATTATACAACAGGGTTTATAACTTTTCAATCGGAAATTTTCGATTTTCCATTGACAACCGCCCCAAAGGAGGCTATAATACAGCCAAACCCACAAACCACATTGGTTTAACGGTAATATGAGGGACATCGAGACGACACCGGCTATCTCCGGTGCAGCCGGGCGCATCGCCCGCAATCGGGAGGTTTACTATTATGAGCAAGATCTATACTTCCGCAGATCAGCTGATCGGCCACACCCCGCTGCTGGAGCTGACCCATATCGAGAAGGATGCAGACCTTTCTGCCAAGCTTCTGGCAAAGCTGGAATACTTCAACCCTGCCGGCTCCGTCAAGGACCGTATCGCCAAGGCCATGATCGATGACGCCGAGGCTTCCGGCAAGCTGAAGCCCGGCTCCGTCATCATCGAGCCGACCTCCGGCAACACCGGCATCGGTCTGGCCGCTGTGGCCGCCGCCAAGGGCTACCGCATCATCATCGTGATGCCCGAGACCATGAGCGTCGAGCGCCGCCAGCTGATGAAGGCCTACGGCGCAGAGCTGGTGCTCAGCGAGGGTGCAAAGGGCATGAAGGGTGCCATCGCCAAGGCCGATGAGCTGGCAAAAGAGATCCCCAACTCCTTCATCCCCGGCCAGTTCGTCAACCCGGCCAACCCCAAGGCCCACATCGCCACCACCGGCCCTGAGATCTGGGACGACACGGACGGCAAGGTGGACATCTTCGTGGCCGGTGTCGGCACCGGCGGCACTGTGACCGGCGTGGGCCAGTACCTCAAGAGCAAGAACCCCGGCGTCAAGGTCGTGGCCGTCGAGCCTGCCTCCTCCCCCGTCCTGAGCAAGGGCACCGCCGGTGCCCACAAGATTCAGGGCATCGGCGCCGGCTTTGTGCCCGACGTGCTGGACACCAAGGTCTACGACGAGATCATCGCCGTGGAAAACGAGGACGCCTTTGCTGTGGGCCGTCTCATCGGCCACAAGGAGGGCGTGCTGGTGGGCATCTCCTCCGGCGCTGCCGTCTGGGCTGCCATCCAGCTGGCAAAACGCCCCGAGAACGCCGGTAAGAACATCGTCGTCCTTCTGCCCGACACCGGTGACCGCTATCTGTCCACCCCGCTGTTTGCTGAATAAGCTTCTCATTCCTTCCGCCCCTGCCGTGGTCTTCCGCCCGGCAGGGGCTTTTTGTCTGCGCTGCCGAAACGATATGGTGTGATTTTTTACAAGTTTGCAAACTTTTTGTGAATCCATGCCGCCGCCGGGATTTCCCTATTGACATTGTGGATTGTTTGGAGTATATTTTTAGCAGTCGATGAGTAAGAGTGCTAAAACAACATTCCGACCCACCGCCTGAATCTCAACTTCCGGTATGAATGGAGGCTTGACTTTATGAATACCAATCAATATACCCAGAAGACCCTTGAGGCTCTGCAGGCCGCACAGCAGCTGGCTGTGGAGTACCAGCACAACGCACTGGAGCCGGAGCATCTGCTCCACGCTCTGGCCACGCAGGAGCAGGGCCTGATCCCTCAGCTGCTCCAGAAATTGAACGTAGACGCAGGCAGCTTCTCCGCCGCTGTGGCCGAAAAGCTCTCTGCGATGCCCCGGGTGTCCGGCTCTGGCCGCGACCCCGACAAGGTCTATATCTCGCAGGCCACCGATAAGGTGCTGAGCGCTGCCGCCCGCGAAGCCAAGGCCATGAAGGACGACTATGTAAGCGTCGAGCACGTCTTCCTCGCTTTGCTGGACGAGCAGACCCAGAACACCTCTGAGCTGTTCCGTGCCTTCAGCATTACAAAGGATAAGTTCTTACAGCAGCTCACTGCCGTCCGCGGCAATCAGCGCGTGACCAACGACAACCCTGAGGACACCTACAATGCCCTCCAGAAGTACGGTCAGGATCTGGTCGATCTGGCCCGCAAGCAGAAGCTTGACCCCGTCATCGGCCGCGATCAGGAAATCCGGAACGTCATCCGCATCCTGTCCCGTAAGACCAAAAACAACCCCTGCCTCATCGGTGAGCCGGGCGTCGGCAAGACGGCCATCGCCGAGGGTCTGGCCCAGCGGATCGTCCGGGGCGATGTGCCGGAGAACCTGAAAGACCGCACCGTGTTCAGCTTGGACATGGGTGCTCTGGTGGCTGGCGCAAAGTACCGCGGCGAGTTCGAGGAGCGTCTGAAGAGCGTCCTGAATGAGGTGAAGAAGAGCGAGGGCAAGATCATCCTCTTCATTGATGAGCTGCACACCATCGTGGGTGCCGGCAAGACCGACGGCGCAATGGACGCCGGCAATCTGCTGAAACCCATGCTGGCCCGCGGCGAGCTGCACTGCATCGGCGCGACCACGCTGGACGAGTACCGCCAGTATATCGAGAAAGACCCCGCTCTGGAGCGCCGCTTCCAGCCGGTTCAGGTGGATGAGCCTACCGTGGAAGACACCATCTCCATCCTGCGCGGCCTGAAAGAGCGGTACGAGGTGTTCCACGGCGTGAAGATCAGCGATAATGCACTGATCGCCGCCGCCACCCTTTCTGACCGCTATATCACCGACCGCTTCCTCCCCGATAAGGCCATTGACCTGGTGGATGAAGCCTGCGCCATGATAAAGACCGAGATGGACAGTATGCCCAGCGAGATGGACGACCTCGCCCACC
>OGPX01002342.1_pt1 | contig 11015 bp, 8 predicted proteins | sample 1553101 | NCBI WGS metagenome assembly OGPX01 (sample SAMEA2579964, study PRJEB22360) | human gut metagenome | biome: human gut; feature: human-associated habitat; material: faeces | place: Denmark | collected 2008/2010
ATCCTTTCTATTATAGGTATCTTCGCCGTCCGTACCAAAGAGAATGCGAAGATGAAAGATCTGCTTGGTTCGCTGGCGTTCGGTACAAACCTCAGTTCTGTACTTATCGTCGTTGCTACTTTCTTTATCCTGTGGCTTTTGCAGTTGCAGAACTGGGTTTGGATCTCCTGTGCGGTGGTCGTCGGCCTGCTTGTCGGCATTGTGATAGGCCGTTCTACTGAATATTATACTTCTCAATCCTATCGTCCTACTCAGAAGTTGAGTGAAAGCGGGAAGACGGGACCTGCTACGGTCATCATTTCCGGTATCGGTCTGGGAATGCTTTCTACGGCTATCCCCGTTATTGCAGTTGTGGTGGGTATCATTGCTTCTTATCTACTGGCTGCTGCCGGCGATTTTGCCAATATCGGTATGGGGTTGTACGGAATCGGCATTGCTGCCGTCGGTATGCTTTCTACGCTGGGAATCACTTTGGCAACGGACGCTTACGGCCCGATTGCGGATAACGCAGGCGGAAACGCGGAAATGTCCGGTTTGGGTGAAGAAGTCCGCAAACGTACCGATGCGCTCGATTCTCTCGGAAACACGACTGCCGCAACCGGAAAAGGTTTTGCGATTGGTTCTGCTGCCTTGACGGGATTGGCTTTGCTCGCTTCTTATATTGAAGAAATACGTATCGGACTGACTCGTCTCGGCAATATGGATCTGACTTTCTCGGACGGAAATACAATCAGTGTGGCAAATGCTACTTTCATTGACTTCATGAACTATTATGAAGTGAACCTGATGAATCCGAAGGTACTTTCGGGGATGTTCCTCGGTTCTATGATGGCTTTCCTGTTCTGCGGGCTGACCATGAATGCCGTGGGACGTGCGGCAGGACACATGGTGGACGAAGTGCGCCGTCAGTTCCGTGAAATAAAAGGTATCCTGACGGGAGAAGCCGAACCGGACTACGAACGTTGTGTGGAAATCTCTACGAAGGGGGCACAGCGCGAAATGGTGGTTCCTTCATTGATTGCTATCATTGCCCCTATCTTTACGGGACTTGTCTTCGGTGTTCCCGGTGTGCTTGGTTTGTTGATCGGTGGTTTGAGCAGCGGTTTCGTGCTCGCTATCTTTATGGCAAATGCCGGTGGTGCCTGGGATAATGCAAAGAAATATGTGGAAGAAGGCAATTTCGGAGGAAAAGGAAGTGAGGTTCATAAGGCAACGGTGGTGGGCGATACGGTGGGCGACCCCTTCAAGGACACCTCCGGCCCGTCCCTGAATATCCTCATCAAGCTGTGCTCCACGGTGTCCATCGTGTTCTCCGGCCTGATCCTGAGCTTCAACCTGATGAACCTCCTGTGAGTTTTCGATTCGGCGCCTCCCGCTTTTGCGGGAGGCGCTTTTTCGCGCCAGCTTTCACTCCGGACGAAAAAAATCACTGCCCACCATTGCGTGCAGCCGAAAGAGACATATAATAGAGAGCAGGACAAGCTGTGCAGACTGCGCCCGCAGGGCGCCAATTCATGCAGGGAGGAACCGATATGGAGAAGAACATCACGATCCGCCCGGAGCGGGTGAGCGATTACCAGCAGGTGGAGGACATCATCCGGCAGGCGTTTTACAACCTCTACACGCCAGGATGCACGGAGCACTACCTGGCCCACGCCATCCGGCCCCACCCGGATTTTCTGCCGGAGTTGGACCTGGTGCTGGAGCTGGACGGCCGTGTGGTCGGCAATATCATGTACACGAAGAGCACACTGGTGGACGAGGCAGGGAAGGAGAAGGGCATCCTGACCTTTGGACCAGTCTGTATCCGACCGGGACTGCAGCGCCGGGGCTATGGCAGGCTGCTGATGGAGGAGTCCTTCCGGCGGGCGTCCGCCATGGGGTACGAGGCTATTGTGATCTTCGGCGATCCCAACAACTACGTGGGCCGCGGCTTCCAAAGCTGCAAAAAGCACCGGGTCCATCTGGAGGACGGGACGTATCCCGCCGCGATGCTGGTGAAGGAACTGGAGCCCGGCACCCTGGCGGGAAAAAGCTGGATATACCGCCAGAGCCCGGCGTTTGTGTTTGACGAAGCGGAAGCCCGCCGGTTTGACGACAGCCTGCCGCCCATGGAGAAAAAGCGCCTGCCCTGTCAGGAGGCCTTTGAGATTCTCAGCAGCGCCGTCCTTCTGTGACAGGAGTGCGCACTTTTTTCACTGGAAATATCCGGTTTGCTTGACAGAGTAAACGATTACCGATATAATAGCACCGGAAATCCCTGGTGGGCCCTCCCTTGGGAGGAACGCGCCCGCATGATTCTGTCTTATAATTTTAATAAAGGAGTACGAGTTCTATGAAGCAGATCATTGAGATTGTCGACGTCCTGGGCCGGGAGATCCTAGACAGCCGGGGCAACCCCACTGTGGAAGTGGAGGTCTATTTGGAGGACGGCACCATGGGCCGCGCCGCCGTGCCCTCCGGCGCTTCCACCGGTATCTATGAGGCCTGCGAGCTGCGGGACGGCGACAAGGGCCGCTACAACGGCAAGGGCGTGGAAAAGGCTGTGGAGAACGTCAACACCGAGATCGCCGAGTGCCTGATCGGCATGAATGTCCTGGATCAGACCTCCATCGACAAGGCCCTGATCGACCTGGACGGCACCCCCAACAAGTCTCGCCTGGGTGCCAACGCCATCCTGGGCGCGTCCCTGGCCTGCGCCAAGGCGGCGGCCGAGAGCCTGGGCGCCAGCCTGTACAGCTATATCGGCGGCGTCAACGCCAAGCAGCTGCCCGTGCCTATGATGAACATCCTCAACGGCGGCGCCCACGCCACCAACAATGTGGAGATCCAGGAGTTCATGATTATGCCTGTCTCCGCCCCCTCCTTCCGGGAGGCCCTGCGCCGCTGTGCCGAAGTGTTTCACGCCCTGAAGGCTGTGCTGAAGGAGAACGGCACTCCCGCTGCCGGTGTGGGCGACGAGGGCGGCTACGCCCCCAATCTGAAGAAGGATGAGGACGCCCTGAAGGTCATTGTCCAGGCCATCGAGGCCGCGGGCTACAAGCCCGGCGAGGACTTCAAGATCGCCATCGACGCCGCCTCCTCCGAGTGGTGGGACGAGGAGCAGAAGTGCTATGTCCAGCCCAAGTCCGGCAAGAAGCTGACCCAGCAGCAGCTGGTGAACATGTGGAAGAAGTTTGCCGACAACTATCCCATCATCTCCCTGGAGGACGGCATGGCCGAGACCGACTGGGAGGGCTGGGCCATGCTGACCAAGGCCATCGGCGATCGGGTCCAGCTGGTGGGCGACGACCTGTTCGTCACCAACACCGAGCGTCTGGCCAAGGGCATCCAGCTGGGTGCCGGCAACGCCATCCTCATCAAGCTGAACCAGATCGGCTCCGTATCTGAGACTCTGGAAGCCATCAAGATGGCTCACAAGGCCGGCTATACCGCCATCAGCTCTCACCGCTCCGGCGAGACTGAGGACACCACCATCGCCGACCTGGCCGTGGCTCTGAACACCTGCCAGATCAAGACCGGCGCTCCCAGCCGCACCGAGCGTGTGGCAAAGTACAACCAGCTGCTGCGCATCGAGGAGCAGCTGGGCGGCAGCGCCGTCTACCCCGGCATGGCTGCCTTCAACGTGAAGCGCTGATGCAGAAACCGCTTATAAAATAATAACAAGAGCCCTGCTCCTCGGAAAGCTGTTAGCTTTCCGCAGGAAGCAGGGCTCTTATTTATTGCACTGTCCCCAATTTCTTCTTTTATTCTGAACTTCATTCCGGCAGTGAAGCATAGGTCTGCAGAATGTCTATCCGCAGATCAATCACTCGTCTTTCCCGAATCGACACATATTTCTGAGCCAGTTTGTATTCTTTAAGAACTTCCTGTACTTCTTTATCTGAAAAGTTTCCTTTTCTCAGTAGAGCTGCATCCTTTGCCATTGCGCGGAGCATCAGCAGATATGATGTCCGAATACCGGGCTGCGGCTCCGCCGCATAGGCAATGCCCAGCGTTGCGGTCCGAATCGCATCATCATAATCTGCACGCTCAAAATAAATGTCTGCAAGCGTCAAAGCGCACTGCGGCGCCTTCAAATTAGTGACTGCCTCTTCTAGGGCCTGAACTGCTTCGTCCGGCTTGCCTAACCCCTGATACCTTTCATACTCGCACATATAGGCTCTTTCGTCAGCCGGAATATATTTTTTATATTCTTCAATCAAAGTTTTTGTCTTTTCTTCATAACCGTCCGGCTTGACCTTTATATAGTAAAGGAACAAAAAGCGGAAGCCGCGCCAGTTCCATCTTGAGCGATCCGGGCAATTTTTTTGCAGTGCGGCGGCTAGTTCTTCCAGCTCATCTGTCAGCCCTGCATCCATAGCATAGGTCAGGGCATCGGCATTCAAGTCGATATTATCCGGCCATTTTTTCAATCCGACCTTGCATACACGGACAGCTCTCTCATTCTGCTGGCGGCGTGAAAAGCCGACAGCTGCATTGTGGTAATCATCTGCACTGCCAGAAATCACACCGCTCTGTATCTGCTCATAGATTTGATCGATTTCTTTTTCACTTTCGGCCTGATCGATGTTCTGCACTGCCTGTACCAGACTTTTTATTCTTACTGCATTTTCTTTTTCCGGTCTTTTTGAAAAATAAGCCTGAAAAAGCTTTTCGAAATCCTCCACGTCATGTCCACTTTCTTGACCTTTCTCCGACTCCGTCGGTACTATACTCGTTTCGTCCACCGGCAATTCTTTATAATTCATTTCAGGCATTTTTTGTTTCCTCCTTAAAATTCATTGGTCTTGGATGTATTGTAAGTGCTATCATGCGTATTATATTCGCTGTCTGTTATGTCCGTGAGAACTTTGGCATTCTTTATTGACTCTCCGTTCATCTTTTTCTCCCAGACCTCATTCAGTTTTCTATTGACATTTTTCAGCTCGTCATTTTTTCTCTCTCTTTGCCTTTCAAGAGCTTCTTTTTCCAACCTGACTCTTTCAATTTCTAAGTTCAGCTGTTGTATCTGGTCTTCTGCTTCAGCTTTTAATTTTTCAATCTGTATCTCCAGTTCCCGTCTCTTCCCGCTAATTTTCCCTTCCAATGTCTTGATTTTTATATTCTGGTCTCCTATTTTTTTCTCTAGATCGACCAGAATTTTATCTATGGTCCTTCTTTCACTGCTCAGTCTTTCAACAAGTCCTACCGTTTCTTCTCCATCATCAGGGGCATTTCCCGCTCCCGGCCTACTCAGCTCGCTGTCGCTCATTCTGCCCCCTCCTTTCACATCTGGACTTTAAAACACGACTTCACCGTCTGAAATCGTTATTTTGTCTTTTCCCTTTACTTCAATATAAAAGAGTACCGTCTGTTCCATCACCTTTGCTCCAAGCTCGAATCTGAATGTAAGACGGAACGCACTAAACGGCAGTTTTTCTGGTATTGAATGTATCACCAGACAGATATTCAGTGCACCCTCCGGCAGGAGCTCATGTCGACCATTCAGGATATTCGCTCCGCCCTTCTCCGCAAACCGATAGCCGCAGCTTTCCGCTATTGGGTCCGCAGAGCCTTTTTCCTGCACAGCTTCATAAGGCTCTATCCTTATTTCCTTAAACCGAAGTTTCTTCACCGGAAGCTTTCCGGCATTTTTCAGCGAAAAAAAGATTTTGGGGACACAGTTTTCTTTCGCTTCCTGCCTTTCTTTTCCCAGAGGGAAAGCATCGTGCTTAAAATAGCTCACATATTTTTCCTGCCCCTGCTTCAAATAAGAAAATATCTGCTTCCTGTCTTCTTCCGTATCCGCAGCCATTTCCAGAGCCTTGATTCGGATGCTGAACGCCGCCGCATACTCTTCCAGTGTCAGCTCTTTCAGCCGGGTATCCTGAAGATATACAAGCCACGCCATGATCAGTGAACCCGCAAAGCCCAGATAACCGCCTAGGAAGGAAAGCCAGTCTGAGCTGTCCAGACTTTCCCCCGCCGGGAAGCCCGCCTGAAAGTAAAACGCACCGTACACGGCCCATCCGCCGAGTATAAGGAGCACCGCTGCTAGGACAACCTTCGCCTTGTCCCTCTCTCCGATTTTCCAGAGGTGTCTTGCCCGCCAAAGCGCGAGCGCGACGGCCAGTATTGTTCCTCCGCCCAGCAGCATCCTCTCTCCCCCTGACCTGTATTTTTCCAAAAACATCTCTGTTTTTTATTTTACACTCTTATCTCGACGAAATCAATTTGCGTATCGTCTCAATCTGCTGAATCCTTGCAATTCTACGTTTTTACCGATTTGCAACAGAAAACTTGTTGCACTATTCAGTCTTGACAGCCCAGGGCCCAGTTTTGCCCTCCTTGTTTTCAACAGCTTCCACCCTTCTTCTCATAGATCAAGCCTCTTTTTTCTCCCCTCTATGCCATTTTGTCTAAAGTATACAAGAAAAAACATCAAAACTCGGCAAATCGACTATTGCCAATTCGCAACTGATATATTAGAATATAAGTGAGAGAGCGAGGCACTCCTGCCGCGCATAAACGCAAAGCAATATGAACGGAGGACATCCACTATGCCTATGAAAATGGGTTGGCGCTGGTATGGCGAGGGCAACGACCCCGTCACCCTCAGCGACATCAAGCAGATCCCCGGCGTGACCAGCATCGTCTGGGCGCTGCACAACAAGATGCCCGGCGAGATCTGGGAGATCGACGAGATCCAGAAGGTCGCAGACCAGATCCACGCTTACGGCTTCGACATGGACGTTGTCGAGTCTGTCAACGTCCACGACGACATCAAGATCGGCCTGCCCACCCGCGATCAGTACATCGAGAACTACAAGCAGTGCATCCGCAACCTGTCCAAGTTCGGTGTCAAGGTCATCTGCTACAACTTCATGCCCATCTTCGACTGGACCCGCACCGACCTGTTCCACCCCGTCGGCGACGGCTCCACCGCACTGTTCTACGAGAAGGACAAGATCAAGGGCGACTACAAGTCCATGGCCGAGTACATCATGTCCTTCACCGAGAAGTACAACATGACCTTCCCCGGCTGGGAGCCGGAGCGGATGGCAAAGCTGGACGAGCTGTTCAAGGCCTACGCCCCTGTCACCAAGGAAAAGCTCTGGGAAAACCTGAAGTACTTCCTCGAAGCCCTGATGCCCACCTGCCGCGAGTGCGACATCAAGATGGCCATCCACATGGACGATCCCCCTTGGGACATCTTCGGCCTGCCCCGCCTGCTGGTGGATGCCGAGAGCATCGACCGCTTCCTGAGCATGGTGGACGACGAGTACAACTGCCTGACCCTCTGCTCCGGCAGCCTGAACGCCAACCCCAACAACAATGTGGCTGAGATCGTCCGCAAGCACTGCGACCGCATCGCATTCGCACACATCCGCAACATCCATCACTTCCCCAACGGCGACTTCTCCGAGGCTGCCCACCGCGACTGCTGCGGCGAGACCGGCATCATCGAGATCCTGCGCGCCTACCATGACTGCGGCTTCGAGGGCTACATCCGCCCCGACCATGGCCGTCAGCTGTGGGAGGAAGGCCCCGGCGTCTGCCGCCCCGGCTACGGCAAGTATGACCGTGCGCTGGGCATCCAGTATATGCTGGGCGTCTGGGACCTGCTGGACCGTCTGGACGAAGAGAAGAAGAAGGGCTGATATATCATGAAGCTGACTGATATTAAGAACGGCAATCTGTCCGCCGAGTGGGCAGAAAAGGGCTACGAGCTGCCCAAGTTCGACGTCGAGGCCGTCAAGGCCAAGACCCACGCAGAACCCACCTGGGTCCACTTCGGCGCCGGCAACATCTTCCGCGCATTCCCGGCTGCCATCCTGAACGACGCCCTGAACAGCGGCAAGTATGACCGCGGCGTCATCGTGGCCGAGAGCTTCGACTACGAGATCATCGACAAGGCTTATCAGCCCTACGATAACCTGAGCCTGCTGGTCTGCCTGAAGTCCACCGGCGACATCGAGAAGAAGGTCATCGCCTCCGTCACCGAGAGCCTGAAGGCTGACTACTCCTTCGGCGCTGACTGGGCACGTCTGGTCGAGATCTTCCAGGCACCCAGCCTGCAGATGATCTCCTTCACCATCACCGAGAAGGGCTACGGCGTCGCTCCTGCTGACCTCGAGCGCGGCCTGACCCCCGTTCTGGCCATGGGCAAGGTCACTGCTCTGCTCTACGAGCGCTTCAAGGCCGGCAAGCTGCCCCTGACCGTCCAGAGCATGGACAACTGCTCTCACAACGGCGATAAGGTCAAGGCTGCGGTCTTTGCCTACGCCTCCAAGTGGGTCGAGCAGGGTCTGGTGCCTGCTGAGTTCCTCGCCTACGTCAAGGACGAGACCAAGATCACCTTCCCGTGGAGCATGATCGACAAGATCACCCCCCGCCCGGATGCCAAGGTCCAGCAGATGCTGGCCGACGACGGCTTTGAGGACAACTACACCATCGTCACCGAGAAGCACACCTTCACCGCTCCCTTCGTCAACGCCGAGGAGACCCAGTACCTCTGCATCGAGGACCACTACACCAATGGCCGTCCTCCGCTGGAGCTGGGCGGTGTCCTCTACTGCGACCGTGAGACCGTCGATAAGATCGAGAAGATGAAGGTCTGCACCTGCCTGAACCCCCTGCACACTGCCATGTCCATCTATGGCTGCATGCTGGGCTACACCCTCATCTCTGCCGAGATGGCCGACGAGGATCTGCGCGCCTTCATCCAGAAGATCGGCTACATCGAGGCGATGCCCGTCGTCGTTGACCCCGGCGTTCTGAACCCCTACGAGTTCATCGGCGCTGTCATCAACCGCCGTCTGCCCAACCCCTTCATGCCCGATGCTCCCCAGCGTATCGCTACCGATACCTCCCAGAAGCTGGCCATCCGCTTCGGCGAGACCATCAAGGCCTACGAGGAGCGCGGTCTGGACAAGTCCAACCTCGTCCTCATCCCGCTGGTTCTGGCAGGCTATGCCCGCTACCTGAAGGGCATCGACGACAACGGCCAGCCCTTCGAGATCTCCACTGACCCGCTGCTGGCTGAGCTGCAGGCCATCGTGGCTCCCCTGAAGGTGGAAGCCGGCGAGCAGGACTTCTCCTGCCTGAAGGCTCTGTACAGCCGCACCGATGTCTTCGGCGTGGACCTGTACGCCGTCGGTCTGGGCGAGAAGATCGAGTCCATGGCCAAGGAGCTGTTCGCAGGCCCCGGCGCTGTCCGCGCCACCCTGCACAAGTACACGCTGGCCCGCTGAGCGCTGACTGTATCTTGAATTAAGCCATTCCCGCACCCATGCTGCGTTTTGCTTTGCCGCAGCGTGGGTTTTTTATTTTGTCCTTTTCCGGGCAAAACGAAAGACCGCCGGGTTTTGATGCCCGGCGGTCTTTCTTATGATAGGAGGATCAAAAATGATCTTAGACGATCAGTTCAGGACGGTCTGCTCGGTCTCGACGTCGAAGAGATGGACCTTGTGGGGATCGAAGGCAACGCGGACCTTGTCTCCGTTGCGTGCCTTGGAGGTGGGAGCGACGCGGGCGGTCATCTTGTTGCCCTTGTACTCGAGGTACAGGTAGATCTCAGCGCCCATCATCTCAGAGACATCGACCTGAGTATCCAGCTGGCAGTCGGTGTGCTTTGCCATGAACTCGGGCTCATCGTCGATGTCCTCGGGACGGATGCCCATCTTGACCTTCTTGCCGACGTAGGAATCCAGCTTGCCGTCAGCGGTCTTCTCCTTGGGCAGGGGGATGACGTCGCCGCCCAGATCGATGCCGTACTGGTCGCCCTTCTTGATGACAGTACCGTCGAGGAAGTTCATCTGGGGGCTGCCGATGAAGCCTGCAACGAACATATTGCAGGGCATATCATACAGGTTCTGCGGGGTATCGACCTGCTGGATGATGCCGTCCTTCATGACGACGATGCGGTCGCCCATGGTCATAGCCTCGGTCTGGTCGTGGGTGACGTAGATGAAGGTGGTAGCCAGCTTCTTGTGCAGCTTGATGATCTCGGTACGCATGGAGGTACGCAGCTTTGCATCCAGGTTGGACAGAGGCTCGTCCAGCAGGAAGACAGCCGGGTTACGGACCATTGCGCGGCCCAGAGCGACACGCTGGCGCTGGCCGCCGGACAGAGCCTTGGGCTTGCGGTCCAGCAGGTGCTCGATCTCAAGGATCTTGGCAGCCTCATGGACGCGGCGGTCGATCTCGTCCTTCGGGGTCTTGCGCAGCTCCAGACCGAAAGCGATGTTCTTGTAGACGGTCATGTGGGGGTACAGAGCGTAGCTCTGGAAGACCATGGCGATGTCGCGGTCCTTCGGGGGAACGTCGTTGATGAGGCGGCCGCCGATGTACATCTCGCCCTTGGAGATCTCCTCCAGACCGGCGATCATGCGCAGGGTGGTGGACTTACCGCAGCCAGAGGGGCCGACGAAGATGATGAACTCCTTATCCTGAATCTCGAGGTTGAAATCGGTGACAGAAGGAGCAGTAGCACCGGGGTAGATCTTGTAGATATGCTGGCAGCTGATCGAAGCCATAACGCATTTTCCTCCATTGATGTTGTTTCACTCAAAGGCCCACGCTTGACGATGAGCCGTTTCATTGCTATTATAATAGCAGATTATTTTGTGATATGAAATAGCATTTTATTGATTCGAGGTGTCAGATATTGATTTACGCCCCCAGCACCACCGCCGCCCTCGGCGTCGTGGAGGATGTCCAGCCGGAAACGCCCCTGACCCTGCGGGGCGAAGGGCTTTGGGTCTGTCTTATTTCCAGCGGAAAATGCGTCGTCTCCCTGTCGGAAACGGGGGCAGCGCCCGGCGGCTCTGCCCTCCTGCTGCCGCCCCAGAGCGCGGCGGCGGGCCATCTCGTGCTGAGCCGGGGGCCTCTGACCCTCGCGCCGGAAAACGAGTGCCATCTGCTCTGCGTCCAGCTTACAGGGCAGGCGGCAGAGCAGTTCCTCGGGGGGCTGTCTGAGATGCCCTTCCTCGCCCGGGGCGAGACCTGCCCGGCGGCGGCAGAGCTGATGG
>OGPX01002351.1_pt1 | contig 10977 bp, 5 predicted proteins | sample 1553101 | NCBI WGS metagenome assembly OGPX01 (sample SAMEA2579964, study PRJEB22360) | human gut metagenome | biome: human gut; feature: human-associated habitat; material: faeces | place: Denmark | collected 2008/2010
TAGAAGAAGAAACCAAAGGCTCGGGAGATATAACACGAAGCACGCACCTTTTTATTGACTCTGAAAAGGCAAGAGAACATACAGAGGAAGAAATGATAAAGGTTGAGAACATCAAGGGCAAGCTTATAATGGTGGGTGCTGATGACGACAGCTTCTGGGAGGCAGGAAAATACGTCCGCCGTATGGATAAGCGCTTGAAAGAACGCCCTCACGAGTGCGATTACGAAGCCCTGACTTACGAGCATGGAACGCACTTTGTGCTTCCTGAGACAATGCTCAGAAAAGCACTTCCTGTGGGACTTAAATTCGTAATGAAATTTATTTTCAAGGCTGCAAAGGACTATCCTAAGGAGTGCGAGCAGACAAGAAAGGATATCGACAGACGACTTTCTGCGGCTTTAAAACAGTGGGTAGCTGAATAAAAAAAGCCCATAGAATACGCTATTTTGTGTAGGGACGACCTCTGGTCGCCCCTTGCTCGATATGTTTTAAGATAAACAAAGACCGACTTCCAGCTTTTTTCGCTGGAAGTCGGTCTGTTATTTTTTGCAACAGCATAAATGCTTTCAAAAAGAAGATCTTTGTGAATTTTGTGAGTTTTCTATTGACATTAGAGTGCTGATATGGTAAAATTAACGATATGTGAATATTTTCTAATAGCAGTCACATATCAAAGCAAAAAAGCAATTATTTTATATAGATAGTGGTGGGTCATTGGGGCCCTGACGAAGGAGCAAGCTATGTTTACAAGCGATACAGCGAAATATAAAATAATAGGTATCTGCACTTCATGCGTACAATCTGACTATGTGAGAGATATAGTATCTTCCATAAGCCGAAAAGGTGTAAAAGAGGGCTACAAGGTGCTTCTTTTCAACACCTTTTGCGACCTTTATCACAACATTTCCTACAACCATGGTGAAGCAAGCATTTTTGATCTTATAAATTATGACATTCTTGACGTACTTATAATAATGCCCGAGGCAATAAAAAGAGACAGCATTTCCAACGAGATAAGCAAGCGTGCCCATGAACACGGTGTTCCTGTCATATGCGTTGACAGTACAATGGATAATTGCTGCAGTGTGACATTCAATTACTCTGACGTTTTTGAAAAGATAGTTCGCCATGTGATCGAATTTCACGGCTACAGAAGAGTTAATTTCATTGCTGGCGTAAAGGGCAATGCTTTCTCAGAAGAGCGTATAGAAGCATACAAAAAGGTGCTTGCAGAAAACGGCATAGAATTTGAGCCTGAGCGTCTTGGCTATGGTGACTTCTGGGATATGCCAACAAAAGGAGTATTGGAGAAATTTTTAGAAAGCGGTTTGGAATTTCCGCAGGCGATAATATGTGCAAACGACGCTATGGCGATAACAGCTTGCAGCGTACTGAGAGAACGCGGCATAAAAGTGCCTGAAGACGTTATTGTAACGGGCTTTGACGGCATCGAGCTTGAACAGTATAACAGCCCTCGTCTTACAACGGCGGCTGTAGACAATGATGTGCTTGGCGAAAAGATAATAAACGCCATAGACCATATGATGAACGGAGTTCCTCTTCCTGAAAAAATAGAGGTCAGCTACACCATGAGGATATCCCAGTCTTGCGGCTGTAAGAAAATAGACCCGAGAGAAGTAGGCGACAAGATCCTTGAGCTTTACCATAGAATGAACAATTCTGATGGTCACGAACAGCATATGTTCACTTATCTTGCAAAATCAGTGGAATGTCACACCGTAGAAGAAATGGCAAAGGTAATGGCACGTTCGGGAGATTATTATAGCTGGGTATGCACAAACTCTGATTTTCTGTCAAACACGAGGCAGAGAGAACGCTTTAATAACAGCTTTACAAAGCAGATGAGAGTTTTCATGCAGACTTTTGACAACAAATACAAGACCGGTGAAGTATTTGACACAAAGGATCTTTTGCCTGATATGGAGCAAGTCCTTGGACGCCATAACTGCTTAATGTTCTCGCCGCTTCATTTTCAGGACGAGGTCATAGGCTATGCGGCAAATTCATTTAGTCCTATATATTTTCTTTTCCAGAACACAAGGCGTTTTATAAACAACACCAATCAGATAATGGAGAGCTTTAAAAACCGCCAGCGGCTTGAAAGGGCGAATGCAGAGCTTGCAAGGATACATATGCTTGACCCCATGACGGGGATATATAACCGCAGGGGCTTTTACAAGAACGTAAGAAAGCTTATTTCAAAGGCTGAGAAACAGGGCGTAGGCGTATGGGTATTCTCCATTGACATGGACAACCTTAAAAAGATAAATGACCTCTATGGTCACAACGAGGGTGACAAGGCGATAAAGGCAGTGGCGTCGCTGATGACAAAATGCACTGCAGAAGGTGGGATATGCTCACGCTTCGGCGGTGATGAATTTGTGGCTGTTATCGCTGAAACAGACGGTGCGGACAGCTTTTACGAAAAGGTATCCCGCAGCATTGCAGAATACAATCGCAGAAGCAAGTCGCCATATGATGTGTCGATAAGCTGTGGCTACAAGGCGGGAAAGCCGAAAACATTGAAAGAGATCGACGATCTTATGAAAGCGTCAGATCGTGAGATGTACACGCAAAAGCGTAAACATCATAGTCGACGGGACTAACAGACATAACAAGAGGGCGGATAGTTTGAAAACTTCCGCCCTTGTTTTTATGCTATTTGAGTATGCCAACTCCCTCAAGAAAGATATTCAGCCCGATCAAAACGAGTATAATGCCGCCTGCTATTTCTGCCTTGCTCTTATATTTCGAGCCGAACTTGTTGCTATGGCGAGTCAACTTTTTTTGTCAAATAAACATTTGACAAAATTGCAAAACTGTGATATAATAACGATTGTAATGTGTTTCCGTAGCTCAGCTGGATAGAGCGACCGCCTCCTAAGCGGTAGGTCGGGTGTTCGAATCACCTCGGGAACGCCATAATGTGGAGACAAAAAAGATGTCTCCTGCGAAAAGCCCGAATATATCGGGCTTTTTTGCTACCCAAATGTAAACAAAAACGAATGAAGGCGAAATGGGGTCTGTTTATGACCGAACAGAAAAAGAATACTATCATAACAAGCGGCATCGCTGTACTTGCCGTGATACTGGCATATTGCTTCCGAATTGTGGGCAGGGGCAGCTTCTACCCGATGCTGTTTTCCTATCTGCGCAGCTTTATCTATATAGGTCTGTTCGCCGCCTGGGGGCTCTCCGTCCGTCAGCGGATCGTGCAAAAGCAGGTGTGCAGGTTTATGACGGTCACCGCAGTACTGCTCATCATATGGATGGTAGTCCGTTCGGCAAAGTATTTTATATTCTGGCAGCCGGATGCCGTCCGTTACTTGTGGTATCTGTTCTATCTGCCCATGCTGTTTGTGCCTATGCTGGCGCTGCTGATCGCCATGTCATTGGGAAAGCCGGACGAATACAAATTCCCCAAGGGAATGTCGATTCTGTGGATCATCTCCGGCGTATTGCTTCTGCTCGTGCTCACAAATGACCTGCACCAATTCGTATTTACCTTTCCTAAGGACGCCGCCGTGTGGACAGACAAAAACAACGGCTATTCGATAGGCTACTTCATTATTGTAGGCTGGCAGGTGCTGTGTGCCTTTGCCGCACTCGTAATTATGTTTTTAAAATGCCGTGTGCAAAAAGGAAGGCTCCACTTTCTGCCCATTGTTCCTATGCTGCTGACGATCGTTTACAGCGTGCTTTACTATGCAGGTGCGGATTGGCTGCTCCACTTGTTCGGCGATATTGCCGCATTCCAAAGTGTGATGTATATTCTGACCTTTGAGTTTTGCATCGCCTGTGGATATATACATTCAAACAGCCGTTATGTGGACTTGTTTGCCTCCTCTGTCGGCACATCGGCAGAGATCACCGACAAGGACTTTACCGTTCGGTATGCAGCTGTAAACACTGCGCCTATCTCAAAGGAAACGATGAAAAAAGCCGAGCAAAGCCCGGTCACAATGGGCGGCTTGACCGTTCACACCATGCCCATTGATGGCGGCTATGCCGTATGGACAGAGGATGTGTCGGCTTTGCGTGACATCAAGGAGGACTCCGAGCTTCTTGCAGACGAGCTTGCCGACAGGAACGAAATGCTCCGTTATGAATACAAGCGTGAAGCCAAGCGCCACAAGGTGGAGGAGCAAAACCGCCTGTATGATCTCCTGCGTTCCACTACGCAGACGCAGATCGACCGCATTGCAGAGCTCACTAAGGAATACCGCCGAATCTCAAGCACCGATCCCGACAGTGCCAAAACGCTCCTTGCCGAGATTGCCGTGCTGTGCAGCTATATTAAACGCCGCAAGCATCTGACGCTCCTTACCGACCGAGATATTAAAATAGCGGAAACGGAACTCCACCGTGCCTTCAATGAGTCCCTCCAAACGCTGAAGCTGTTGGGCGTCCGCAGCTCGCTCTATGTGGACGAGTCTCTTTCCATGCTCTCCGGCAAAACGGCGACTGCTGTATTTGATTTTTATGAATCGGTTATTGAAGCCGACATTTTGAATTTAACAGGCATACAGGTAAGCCTCATAAAGGCAAACGGCTTGCGCTTGTCACTGAATGTGTGCTGCAAAGCCGACCTTTCCGCTTTGGTAAGCGGAGACAATATCCGCTGTGAAAAAGAGGACGACGAGGAATACCAGCACCTTGTATTTGAAGCGAAAGAAGGTGACAGGAAATGAGTGCATTTTCTTCCCTTTCTGAATTTTGGCAGACCATGCTGCCGTTTATCATGCTTGTGGAGATCGTCCTTGAGATCGGGCTGTTTATGTATCAGCTTCTTCGCAGCAATAAGCCTGTGCGCAGCCTGCTGAGTCTGGCAGTCATGGCGGTGATGATCCCGCTGCTATTCTCCGTTTCTCAGGCAGATCCCGATAATATCGGGGACGCATTTCTGCTGGACGCACCGTGGCTGATATTTGCCGCTGCCATTTTCCTTGCGGCAGTTCACTTTGCCATTGCTCTGCCGCAGGAATACCGCCGTAAAAAGAACGAGCTCTCGCCATTCTCCATTAAGGAAGCAACCGATAAGCTGCCTATGGGCATCTGCTTTGCCGACCCGAACGGCAGGATCATCCTGTGCAACAACCGTAGGCGCACGCTCTCCTTTGCCCTTTGCGGCCACGAGCTGCAAATCAAAAGCGATATGGAAAATGCCCTGAGCGTGCCGGACAGATCCGTAACCGTCAAGGATGATTGCTACATCCTGCCCGACAAGACCGTCTGGCAGTTTCGCACACAAAATATCACCGTGGACAGCGATAACCGCTGGCAGCAGATAACGGCGCACAATGTAACCGAGCTGTATAACGGCTACCAAAAGCAAGAGGAAATAAATGAAGAACTGGCAGAAGTCAATCGAAAGCTCAAGAAGATGTACGCTCGCATGGAGAACGATGTCAAAGAGAAGGAAAGCCTTGACCTAAAGGTCTATATTCACGATACCATCGGGCGAAGCCTCCTGACCATCCGTGACATCATAGACAGCGGAGAGGATACCGAGCGAAAGCTTGAGGCGCTGCAAAATGCCATCGGTATGCTGGCAAGCAACCGTGTAACCTCTGTCAGCACAATGGACGAGGTAAAAAGAACCGCACGGCAACTTGGCGTGGCTGTAAAAATCGGCGGCTACCTGCCCCGTGATACCGCAGCCGAGGAGCTGACCATTGCTGCCGCCAAGGAGTGCGTGACCAACTGCATCAAGCACGCAGACGGGAATGAGATATATATCCGCATTGCCCAGCGCGGCGAACGCTATGATGTTACCATAACCAACAACGGTAAAATACCCACAGAACCGATAAAGGAGGGCAGCGGCCTGTCAACGCTTCGCCGCAGTATTGAAAGCTCCGGCGGTGAAATGCATATTTCGCACAATCCACGCTTTGCTCTTCTGATCACGATTCCAGCAAAGGAGATGAGCCTATGATAAACACCATACTTGTAGAGGATGATTTATACATCCAAAAGCACTTTGTCGATCGTCTTGCTGCAGACGGCGAGTTTCATCTTGTCGGCGTTTTCCGTGACGCCTTTGAAGCGGAAAAGCACTGCGACGCCACCGTAAAGCTCGTCCTTATGGATGTGCAGACGCAGCATAAGCATTCCGGTCTTGCCGCTGCAAAGCGCATTAAAAAGGCTTTTCCGCAAATCAAGATCGTTGTGGCCACCTCGCTTGTCGATCCCGAAGTTTTGCAAAGAGCCAAAATGGGTGCTGCCGACAGCCTGTGGTATAAGGACCACGGCACAGAGGAACTGATGAGCGTGGTAAAGCGCACCCTTGCAGGCGAAAAGGTATTCCCCGATACCGCTCCGGCCATTGAAATGGAGGGTACGATGTCCGATGTCTTCTCGCCCCGGCAGTTAGACATCCTACGCCTTTATATAAAGGGCTTTACCTATCAGGAAATTGCCGATAAGCTGGGCATCTCCAAAAACGGCGTTCGCTGGAACCTGGACGATATGGTGGAAAAGAGCGGCTTTGAAAGCAGAGAAGCGCTGGTTGCAACCGCCATTGAAAACAAGCTCATGGTGATCACCTTAAAAGACGAATAAGCAAAACTGAACCCCTTGGCTGTACGGTCAAGGGGTTTTTCGCGCCCAAAAGGCAAAAATTTTTTGAAAAAATCGGGATTTTTCTTCTGTTATTGGCACAAGTGCCAGTGACAAACGCCAAAAAATCAGTATAATAGATAATGTAAGATTAGGATTGTGCTTTTAGAAGGTGGTGATGAATGATGAAAAAAATCGTTCTGGACATTCAAAGCGATATCCATGCGCACACCATGGAGCGAATGCTGATGCAAAAATTGGACGATTGCCAAGTTGTGATTTCCGAGTCGCCGGACGCAACCGCCGAGTGGTGCAAAACGCATCGACCGGATGTGCTTTTAATGGAGGTCAAGGCGTATTCGCCCTGGATGTTCAAAGAACGAATGGCAATCCGTGACAAGGTAGAACGGAACACGGAAAACTGCCGGGTCATTCTCTTTGTGGATGACGATACAGACGAAGAGTTGACTGAAAAGGTACGGCAGGCAAAGCGCGAGGGTCTGATAGACGCTTTTCTCTTCGGTTCGGTATCCGAAAACTACTTTGCTTCGGTCATCGACAGTGTTTAAATCAGGCAACACAAAAAGCATAAAAATCTTCAAAATAATTATGAGGGAGGAATAATAGTATGACAAAAACGAACAAACGAAGGCGCGTCGCCAGCGTCCTGTTGGCGCTTGTGATGCTGCTCTCACTGATGCCGAGTCTGGAGCTTCCCGCCCATGCCTTTTGGGACGACTACGACGACGGCTTCGATTGTCCTAACTGCGACCACTACCATTTTGGCAGCGAGTATATGTGTGACTGCCTGTTCTGCACCATTGACTGTAACTACGAGTGCTGGGTTGAAACCCATTGTAACGACTGCGGTGTGTGCTTTGGAGACACGCCCTATTGGTGCGAGACGTGCTATAAATGCGCCGACTGCATGGAGGACACGCACTGCTCCACCTGTGGCAAATGCTACATCGGCGAGGATGACCAGCTGTGCGGCGAATGCCATAAGGGTTCCTGCTGCTCCATAACCATCTGCGACTCCTGCGGATTCTGCGATGACTGCGCAAACGATGACAGCGACCCGATGCACTGCTCGCTGTGTAACGCCTGCTTCGGTTCGGTGGACGAGTGCGTGGACGACGATGATACCGGCGTCATCCACTGCATCGATTGCCACACGGCCTGCGAACAGTGCGAGGAATGCCTGCTGAACCAGGAGTCCTGCGAGGACTGCGGCCTGTGTCTGGAGTGCTGCCGAGATAACTCCGAGGACGGCGGCTGTCCAGACGGCGAGACCTGTGTGGAAAGCGCCGAGTGGGACGAGCACATCTGCCAGGGCTGTGACGGCTGGGTCACGGATAAGGAGGACGAGGACGAGTTCTGCGAAACCTGCGAGATGTGCAAGGAGTGCTGCGAGGGCAACTCCGACTGCTCCGAGGGAATGTGCGCAATGGACACTGACTATGCGGATCACTTCTGTGAGGACTGCGGCCTGTGCTTCCACGACAGCGATCCCTGCGAGGACGGCTGCGATCAGCGCTGCAAGGACTGCTGCCGAGATGCCGTAAGCGCTATGGGCTGCGATCATGACGACTGGTGCTTCAGCGATTCTGATTTTGAGGATCATTTGAAGACGGAGCATGCCGGCGCCGGACATACCCACATAGCCTCCGCCAGCTGGGCGGCTGACGGAACGCAGCACTGGCACCCCTGCCGCTATTGTGACGATAAAAAGCTGAATGCCGCCAACCATGAATTTGACGCCAAGGGCGTGTGCAAGGTCTGCGACTACATCAGCGGCAGTTCCATCGTCATCAACCGCCAGCCGAAGGGCGTCAAGTGTAAGACCTCTATCTACGATGATTATAACGAAGAGCCGGAAAACGGCCTGCTGTTCTATGAAAATAACCCGCTCACCTTCTCTGTCTCGGCAAGAAGCCTGAAGGGCGACGAGTTGACCTATCAGTGGTATCGGAAGAATAATGAGAATCCAACGGCGGCGCCCTACAAGCTGCCGGAGGGTAGGTTTTACACGGGTGTGACGACCTCCACACTGAAGATGTCGGTTTCCACTCAGGCCTGCATGGAGGACTACTCCTACTACTGCGTCATCGGCAGAAAGGGCGACCCTTCCGACACCATGAAAACGGCGGAGGCAAAACTGACTGCCACCCATGCCTACAGCCACAAGCAGGCGGGTGTGCGTGTGCCCACGGAAGACAGCGAGAAAACGCCGGAATACAAGGTCACTTGGGTCGATAAGCATGGGAATACCCATAACGGTGTCGTGGGCGGCGACCCGAAGTGCGACGGTCACAAGCTCCCGTGCCTGTTTGAAGCAGGCGAATACGAAGCGCATTATATGACTACCGGCTCCAAGGAGCGCATATTCCCGCATACCTTTGTGCTTGACAGAAGCCTTGACGCGGTAGGCGGCGGCAGAGTCGATGTGCTCAGATGTTCCGTCTGCGACTATACCGTTCCTGTGAAGAGCCATGTCCATGATTACGGCTGGAACTGGGACTGCACCGGCTTCGGCAGTATCTATGAGTATACCTTCAACATCGGCGGCTCGACCAAGACGGTGGAGGAACTCATCATCGAATCCGACTATGCCCACCCCGAAAAGTGCAAGGTTCCCGGCTGCGAGGAATTCATCATGGTTCCCCATAGCTGGGGCCGCTGGAATGTGGTCAAAAACCCCGATACCGAGGGTGGCAGAGGCGGCATGGAGGCTGAATGCAGCATTTGCGAGTACACAAAGACAAAAATCGACAAGGATGATGACGGAGGAGCCGATCAGTGGACAAAGGACACCGCTCTTGTGACGGTGAAAAACGGTCGGGCAACCCGTATGATCGTCAAGCCAGGCGACAAGATCAGGCTTTATCCCGAGGAGAGAACCGGTCAGAAAGCCATCGGCTGGAAGGTGGAGTATCGCCGCGAATACAATGAGTATGACATCATACCTGTTACTAGAAATTGGAATACCAATGAGGCGAAGACCCTGTTCAAGCTGGTGACCAACGGCTCCGCCCTTGAGTGGGGCTGCACGATCCCAGAGTTCAGCGCCATGGGTGCCCCTGGCGGCGGCAGTTTCTTCTTTGAGCCTGTCTATGCAGGCTGTGACCACAGCGGCGGCACCACGGTGCTCAATGCGAAGGAGCAGATCTGCGACCGTAAGGGCTACACCGGCGACACCGCCTGCGCAGACTGCGGCCATGTCATCAGTGCCGGTTCGGATATCTACCCACCTGCAAACGCCGGTCATACCGGTCCACTGCAGCCGCTGTACTACTACGGCACGGCCAACTCGGCAACCACAGACGCGAGCCATGGCGGCAAACGCTATAACGCCAAATCGGGCGACTGCCGACACCGCGCCTATGAGGGCGACTACCGCTGCACGGCTTGCGGCGGCACCGTAAAGGGCGAGACCGGCGACTTCAGGCATAGCGGTCCCCTTGAACTGCGGGATGTAAGAACGGCGACCTGTACAGAGAGGGGCTATTCCGGCAACCAGTACTGCACATCGTGCGACAGGATCGCGCATAAGGGCGTCTCAACCCCGTCCCTCCACGAAATTGCCGATAACTACAAGCTGATCAATGAGGTTAAGCCAGGATGCACCACCTCAGGCTATAGCGGCGACCAGCAGTGTACAGCCGGCTGTGGACAGATTATCCGCTACGGTCATGTCGTTAATAAGCTCAGCCACGACTGGGACGGCGGCAAACCCGCAAAACAGGGCAAGAGCGAAGGAATTCTCTACACCTGCCAGCGCGCCGACTGCGGCGAGACAAGGTTCGTAAAGAACTCCGCTGCGACCGGATACATTGTCACGGTCATCAAGGGCACGGCATCCCTTGCCGCAGGTACACTCATCACAGACAAGATCGCGCAGAACACCGTTGTGACCGTTACGGCGGACGCACCAGAGGTAGGCAAGGTCTTTGACAAGTGGGTCGTGCTAGAGGGCAATGTCACTCTGGCAGACGCCACCAAGGCAACTACCACCTTCACCATGCCCGGCAATGATGTGAAGCTCGAGGCCACCTATAAGGATGCGCCTCCAAGCCATACCCACAGCTACGGCACCGAGTGGAAGTATGACGACACCGATCACTGGCATGAGTGCGAGTGCGGCGACAAGGCCGACACGGCACCACACAGCTTCCAGTGGGAGATCGACAAGGCCGCTACCAAGGAGGCAACCGGCATCAAGCACGAGGAATGCAACATTTGCGGTGCCAAGCGCAGCGAGAATACGGTCATCGACAAGCTCCCCGACGGCGGCAACACCGACAATACAGGCAGCAGTGATAATAACACCGATAAGCCAGGAAATGACAACTCCACCAAGTGTCCTCAGACCGGTGACAGCAGCAACCACATCGG